>Ga0302153_10001087_pt1 | contig 13568 bp, 10 predicted proteins | sample I_Bog_N2_2_FD_192429 | JGI IMG/M metagenome (GOLD analysis project Ga0302153, IMG submission 192429) | Peat permafrost microbial communities from Stordalen Mire near Abisko, Sweden - I_Bog_N2_2 | ecosystem: Environmental > Terrestrial > Soil > Wetlands > Peat | place: Sweden: Abisko, Stordalen... | reverse complement strand
TATCTCGACGCGGCAACAGGCTTCGCTTTCTACGATCCTGCTCACCCGTTGATCGAGATCGAGATGAACGGCATCAAGAAACGCATCGAGGAGATTGAAGCCGGTGGAGTCGATGAGCAGGCGAAGCTACGCGAACTTGAAATTGCAATTGCAAGGTTCGAGACCATTCTTCACCAGAGCAATGAAGACGTAAAGACGATGCCTCCGTTGCCGCCGCGCCCACCGATCCAGGCCGCCATGAATTTCGGCATGGAGAAGTACACATCCATCCCCGTTCCGGTCCTCGCGATCTTTGCCTGCCCTCACGATTGGAGTCACTTCTTTCCGAACGACCCGGAACGCAGAGCAGCGCGGCTTGACGCAGATAAAGCACGATGCTCTGCGCAGGCCGAAGCAATTGCACGCGGAGTTCCAACCGCCCGCGTCGTTCGCATTCCGAATGCAGACCATTACGTTTACCGGTCCAATGAAGCGCAAGTGATCGACGAGATAAAGAAATTCCTCGATGGACTTCACTGAGACAATAATTAGCTTCATCTGTCGGATTGTCGACTTATAGCGAGGCTAATCTCACGGGTGTAAGAAACGGAGGGATAATGCGGCGTCTACGCTACGGAGTTGCGATGAGCCTGGATGGCTTCATTGCCGGACCCAACGGCGAGTACGACTGGATCGTCTCCGATCCGGAGATTGATTTTGCGGCGATGTTCGCACAGTACGACATCCTGTTGATGGGCCGAAAAACCTACGAAGTGGCCAGCGAAAAAGGCAAAGACTGGGAGAGCTTCGGGCAGCCATGGATCGTCGTCTCGCGCACCATGAAGCCGGAAGATTATCCCGGCATCACCATTATCAGCAGCCGCGTCGAGGAGACTGTCGCCGCGATGAAGCAGCAGTCCGGCAAGGACATCTGGCTCTTCGGCGGAGGCATTCTCTTTCGCGCCCTTCTCAATGCCGGACTCATGGATACGGTCGAGGTCGCGGTGATGCCGGTGATGCTCGGCAGCGGCACTCCGCTGCTGACTGCGGGGCAGCGGCAATCTCTTCATTTACAAGAGAGCAAGACTCTGCCGAGCGGCATTCTGATGCTTACTTATTCCGTTGAATCCTGGTGATTGAACAGGATTGCGCCATTGTTACGATTGCTTCACGCGGTCATGCGTAGAAGCTCAGGTCGGGCATGGGATAGTGCTTGCGATTGCGTGTCCAAAGAGCAGCTTCATTCTGCGCCGCCGAGGCGGCAATGAGTGCATCGGCGACCTGAACGTTGTGACTCTTGCCGAATTGACGCAAATACTCGCCCGCCAATTGGCCGATCTTCATCTCGATGGCAATGCAGGTGAGCGGGGAAAAGAATTGCGAGATAATCTGGAGTTCATGCGGCAACGCGCCGGCGCCAACCTCCGCGAAGGTAATCGGCGAAACCAGAATCGGAGTCGTCGATTCCGCTAGAAGACTCCACTGTGCAAGGATCGCCCGATCTCGCGCGCGCAGAACTTCGATCACAATGTCGGAGTCGATCAGGACACTCACTCGGCGGCCAATCTTTCCAGTCGATGGTCGTCGCGAAGAGTGCGGATCATCGATTCCGCATCCTCAATACCGGCACGATCCTTCCAGAGTCCGACGATACCCATCATGGCTGCGCGGCGCTCTTCCCGGTTGCCCATATAGCGCTCGCGAACAGCCACGCGCACCAGCTCCGAGATCGTAGCTTTCTCGATCAGCGCCTTGGCATGGAGCGCCGCCCAGAGATCGTCTTCGAGATAGAGTTGAGTTCTCCTCATGATGTATAGCATACATCACTTCAAAATGCTGCGCAAGGATCGATGCGCAAAACTACGATGCGGCAACCCAGGCGCGCAGCAGCTTTCTAGCAGACCAGCCCACAATGCACATCGCCAGCAGGCCACAGAGATACGCAAAAATGTCGCCGTGAGTGGTGTAGAAGGTCACGTCGTCGCGGAAGCCGAACTGCGCGGGCAGTGCGTCGGCCTGGTGGCGAGGAATCGATTGGCGAACGCGCCCATAGGGGTCGATGACCGCGGTGACGCCGTTGTTTGTGTCGCGCAAGATCCAGCGGCGGTTTTCGATGGCCCGCATGCGCGCCATGTTCAGGTGCTGCCATGGAGCACTGGTGTCGCCGTACCAGCCATCGTCGGAGACATTAACCAGCACCTCCGCGCCGAGGCGAGCGAACTGGCGCACCTCGTCGGCGAAGACTGATTCGTAACAAATGAAGACGCCGTAGCGATGGCGCACGCCGTTCTGCGCTGCCAGATTGAAGAGCTTGCGCTCGCTGCCGCGTCCCATCTCGCCGACGTTGGCCGTGAGCGCGCGGGCAAAGAAGAGCAGCCGGCGGAAGGGCACGTACTCGCCGAAGGGAACGAGGTGGATCTTGTCGTAGCGTCCGACCGGCTGGCCAGCGGCGCTGATGACCAGCGCGGAGTTGTAGAGTTGAAAGCCTTGCGCGGCAACTCCATTATTCGGCTCAGGCTCCGGCTCGGCCAGCGAGACGCCAAGCGTACCCACAACCAGCGGCGCTTGCTGCTTTCGGGCAATCGCAGCGACGGCCAGCTTGAAACGTTCGTCCAAGTCCTCAAAGGGCGCGGGCGACTCCGGCCAGACGATCAGATCGGGATGCGTGGGTGTGGGCGGACAGACGATCTCGCCCATCGGCGCATTTGACTGCGGAATTCCGGCGATGTATGTCTTGCACTGCTCCGCGGCCAGTCGATGAAAGTCGGCGATGTGCTGCTCCCATTCGCCGGGATGCAGCCAGCGGTTGTCGGCGGCAACGTTGAGGTTTGGCTGGACGAGGACGGCGGAAGCTGTGGGCGCGGGCGTGGGTGGAATCCAAAAGCTGGCGACCAAAAATAAGTAGTAAAACAGAATTGGGCTGGAGAATATCCAAACCTCACGTCCAAAGAGTGCTTTCAACCTCCAATAGGGTTGCTTCCAATACAACTTCTCAGGCTCGTGTAGAGCGGGTTTCTTGGGGGACAATAACCCGAATGCGTATAGCGCATTCGCCGCCATGAGCACAAAGCTGATCCCGTAAACGCCCGTCCAAGGCGCGAGTTGCATCAGCAGCCCATTATTCACTTGCGAGTAGCCAAGCTGATCCCAGGGAAAGCTGGTAATCCTCGCGGCGGCCAGCTCCATTGCGACCCAAAGAAACGGCGCGGCAACCAGTGCCCAGCGCGTCGAGCCCGTCGCCCTGCGCACCAGCGCAATGCAAAAGCCAAACAACCCGAAATAGAAACCCAGATAGAGGCTGAAGGCCACCAGCAGCAGTGTCGGCGCACCCCACGGCATATCGCCGTACTGGCGCATCACGTCGCGCACCCAGTAGCAGTTGCCGCCGAACCAGAGCACGCCGCAGAGATAGCCGAGGAGAAAGCTGCGGCGCAGCGGGCGCGGCCGGTTGACGCACTCAGGCGTCAGCAGCGCCCAAAGCAGCGGGACCAGCGCAAACCAGGCGAAGATCGACCGCCATGCGGGCAACGGCCCTGCCAGCGGAAACGGCAGCTCCAGCAAACCGGCCGAAAGACCGACCGCGGCCCACAACTTCCATGCTCCCAACTTGTTGATTGCGCTCTGCATCCTGGGCAAAGTGTATCGCATCGGCGCACAAAGCAAAGGCCCGATGGGGTTTTCCCGCCATGAAAATCCAATAAATCGCCGGAAAACAGGCTACAATTTGAGTATGTCTCTAGCGATTGTTGCAATGCGGATTCTGGAAGTGATGTTTTTTGTCGGCCTCATCGGCTCGGCCGTCGTTGTCCTCATCAGCTTTGTGGAAGACGGCAAAGAGCTCTTCGGCAAGGATGAACCGCCGGAATCGCGCGCATAAGGCTTTTGCCAAACCAGATTCTTTTATTGACTGAGTCATGAATAGCAAATAAACTAGTCGCGGGGCGTGTCGTAATTTTCTCGTCCCGCAATCCAGGAAAGCCGGCCATCGCGTCGGCACACTCACGATGGCATCTTCCCGAACGACCGTTGCTCCAATGTCAAACCGCGTGCGCCTGATCGTGGCATCATCCGTGATGCTCACCTTCATCTCCTTCTGGCGCGCGGCAGCGATCGTGCTCTGCGATCTGGGCTCGTCGGCCTTTTACGCTGGCGGCATCGCGGAGGAGGCGGTGGGCGCGGCTGCGCCCTGGTTCATCCTGGGCATCATGCTCTTCAGCTTTGCCGTGCGCGCGGTCTACGTCGAAAGCTGTTCGATGTTCACCCGAGGCGGCGTCTACCGCGTCGTCAAAGAGGCGCTGGGCGGCACCTTCGCCAAGTTGAGCGTATCGGCGCTCATGTTCGATTACATCCTCACCGGACCGATCTCGGGCGTCTCCGCCGGACAATATATTACAGGCCTGATGAACGAGCTGATCGTGGTGGCCAACAATAGCCACTGGCTGCCACCGGCACTGCTGGACCCGCATCATCACCCCTTCCAATTCAATATGGATTACACCTCGGCAGTCTTTGCCGCCGCGGTCACCATCTATTACTGGTGGGAGAACATCAAGGGGATCGAGGAGTCCAGCGGCAAGGCGCTGCGCGTTATGCAGATCACCACGGTGATGGTGGTGATCCTGCTCTTCTGGGGCATCTTCTCCGTCATCTTCACCCCCGGCGTGCATCTGCCGCCGCCGCCCACGGTCGCCAATCTCAAATTCAGCAACGATGCCCTCGGCTTCCTGAAGGGAACCAGGCTGGTGCCGCTGCTGGGGCTCTTCGGCATTCTCATGGCCTTTGGCCACTCCGTGCTGGCGATGAGCGGCGAGGAGAGCCTGGCCCAAGTCAACCGCGAGATTGAGCACCCCAAGCTCAAGAACCTCAAGCGCGCGGCCATCGTCATCGCCATCTACAGCCTGATCTTCACCGGTGGCGCAACGATTCTGGCCTATATGCTGATCCCCCTCAAGGATCACGTCCTCTACCAGGACAACCTGATTGCCGGCCTGGCAATGAACATGGTTGGCCCGCTCTTCTGGCGTATCGCCTTCCGCATCTTCGTGGTGCTGGTCGGCTTTCTGATTCTCTCGGGCGCCATCAACACCTCGATGATCGGCTCGACCGGCGTGCTGATGCGCGTGGCCGAGGACGGCGTGCTGACCGACTGGTTCCGCAAGCCGCACGCCAAATTCGGCACCAGCTCTCGCATCATCAATCTGGTCTTCATCCTGCAGATGACGACCATCATCGCCAGCCGCGGCAACATCATCATGTTGGGCGAGGCATACGCCTTCGGCGTCATCTGGTCGTTCACCTTCAACAGCCTGGCCATGCTCGTGCTGCGCTGGAAGTACAAGGGAGAGCGCGGCTGGAAGGTTCCGCCCAACATCCGCATCGGCAACTACGAGATTCCCCTGGGCCTGCTGTCGGTCTTCATGGTGCTGCTCACAGTGGCCATCGTGAATCTCTTCACCAAGTCGGTGGCCACGGTCAGCGGCATCATCTTTGCCGCCGCATTCTTTGTCATCTTCTCCGTCTCCGAGCGCGCCAACCTGCGCAAGCACGCACTCACCGCGCGGCAGATGAAGGATCAGTTCCAGCTCGAACATCAGGACACGATCAGCTCGGAGTCGGCGGCCATCCGCCCCGGCGGCATCATGGTCACCATGCGCGACGCCGCCAATCCCCTGGCACTCAAGTGGACGCTCTCGCGCACCAGCACCGAGGATCAGGATGTCGTCGTCATCAGTGTGCGCATGATGGGCGTGGGCGGGCCGGAGTACCTGAGCGCCGAGGAGCAGAGCTTCAGTGAAGACGAGCAGATGGTCTTCACCAAGGCCGTCAGCGTCGCCGAGAGCTTCGGCAAGAAGGTCTCGCTGCTGGTGGTTCCCGCCGGAGATATCTTTGCCGCGCTGGTGCAGGGCGCCAACTCGCTCGAGGTCGACTCGGTCGTCTCCGGCGCATCCAGCTCGATGACCGCCGAAGATCAGGCCTTCCACATGGGCCAGGCCTGGGAGTCGCTGCCCGAGCCCAAGCGCCAGTTCAACTTCTACGTCATCGGCCACGACGGCGACACCAAGGTCTTCTTCATCGGGCCGCACGCGCCCAACCTCAGCCCCGACGACGTCCAGCTGGTGCATCGCCTGTGGCTGAATATGCGCCGCGATCCGGCGATGCAGGAGCTGCATCACAGCGACATCATCACCTACGCGCTCACCCGCCTGGCTGGCCAATATGCCCGCGAGAAGCAGGAGATCCTGCGCGATCTGCGCAACTACCGCGTGGCCGAGAGCGCCAGCGCCCATCCCTTGCCGCGCGTCACCGGCCTCTCCGGCAACACCACGCTGCCCGGCCTGCCCGGCCGCTCTCCCAAGCCCCCGCACTTCCTGTAGAGCATCCCTTCGTTATCGCCCGCGCCGTAGGCATATCAGCAGCCATCACTCGCGCTATAGAGCATCAGCCACGAAGCCCGCGCCGTAGGCGCAGCGGTTATTAGCCCCGCGCTTCAGCGTGGGGTTGGCGATACCAAAAAATCATACGGAGTCCCGTAGGGACGATGTTCATGCTGCGCCTATCCTGTGTTTATTTAAGTAGCCGTCCCGGCAATTCGAGGGATCTTTCGTCTCCATTCGATTCATGCCACATCAATACGCATAGAAGGAAGCGATCCATCCCTGCAGCAACGCCGGGAAGCAGCCGAGCACGACAACCGCCGCGGCAATCGCGAGCAGCACGGCCATTGTCACGGGATGCGCATGAATCGGCGACTCGTCGATCGCTGGCATCACATAGGCGCGCTTGAGGACTTGCAAGTAGTAATAAAGCGAGACGGCGCTCATCGCGACAGCCAGCGCGACCAGCGCAAAGGGAATCGGCCCAGCAGAGACGCCCAGGACCGCGGCAAACAAATTGAACTTGGCCCAGAAGCCCACCAGTGGCGGAATCCCGGCCAGCGAGAGAAACAGCACGGCCAGCACCGCAGCCAGCAGGGGATTGCGCTTGTGCAAGCCAAGAAAAGAATCCAGCCGGTCGCTGCCCGTTGCCCGCTCGACGACAGAGACAACGCCGAATGCGCCAACGGTCATCAAGCCGTAAGTTAGGACGTAATAGAGAACGGCGTTCGTGCTATGGATCGTGGAGAAGATCGCCGCATTTTGAAAAGCGATTACGCTTCCCGTGCCTGAAAAAGCAGGATGAGCCGCAATTCCTAGCAGAATGTAGCCAGCATGAGCAATGGCCGAGTACGCCAGTAGCCGCCTAACGCCGATCTGCGCCAAAGCAGCCAAATTCCCAACGACCATGGACACTGCCGCAACCACCAGCAAGATCAGTCCTAGTTTGGGCCAGGTTTGATAATAGGGTCGTACAAACAGTTGTGCGCACGTCTCCGGACACAAAATGAACATACTATTCGTCAGCCAATTATTGCTCAGAGTGATGAGCAGCGCAAAACTGGCCACCTTGGATACGGAAGCGATAAATGCCGCAGCAGGAGCGGGAGCGCCCTCATAGGTATCGGGTGCCCAAAGATGAAACGGCACCGCCGCGACCTTAAAACCGAGGCCAGCCACAACAAGAATCCAGGCAACATAAAATAGAGGGCTCATCCCTGAATCCGAAATCGAGAGTTGTATTTCTGATAGATTAGTGCTACCGGTAAGTCCGTAAAAATAACTAAAACCAAATAGTAGAAATGCAGCCGACATTCCGCCGAATAAGTAATATTTGAGCGCTGCTTCCGCGCTCTTGCCGGAACTCTTGGCGAATGCAGTCATGATGTAAAGACTCAGGCTCAGTAGTTCCAGTCCAACGAAGATTACAAGAAGGTCTTGAGCTGCTGCAACCAAAAGTCCACCCGATGCAGCCATAAGAACCACCGCAACAAACTCGCCTACGTGTTTTGTAAATACTGAATCGATCAGCAACAACAAAGTGAGCGCGGTCAGCACTAGTATTCCCGTCTGCGCGACTTGAGCAAACCCGCCTGTTGACAGCAAGTAGAACTCGCCAGTATTGCCGAAACTAAGCCCTCCGTATCCTTGAAACCTCAATGCCCACAGCGCCGCCCCACATCCAGCCACACCTAACAGTGCAGCGACAGTGACCCGCACATTAAGCGCGGCCTTGCGCAGGAAGCCCAGGTCAACAATCAGCACAACCAGAGCCGCTAACTCCAGCATCGTCTCCGGCAGCGTCACGCGAAAGAGATCTGCGTAGTTCATTGCACACCTCCCGCAAGCAGCGCCTTCACCGCTGGTTCAATGCTATCGAGCAGTATTCGCGGATAGATACCAACAAACAAACTCACTCCCACCAGCAGGATAACTCCTGTAACTTCAGGCCATGTGATGGCGGCAAAGGGATGGTGCTGCTCCTTTTCCAACAGGTGCGCGCCGGGCAGCGCATCGCTGAAGAAGGCCTTCTGCATGGCTCGCCACGTATACGCCACGCCGATGACAGTGCCGACACCCGCCGCCACAACCCACCAAGGTTTGGCGATCCACGCTCCGACCAGTACTTGTAACTCGGCGATAAACCCGGAGAAGCCCGGCATTCCTATCGAAGCCATTGCGGCAATCACAAAGGCCCATGCGGCAAAGGGCAGTCGCTTCGATAAGTGCATGGTTTCCAGTTCAGCTAACTGCCGCGTATGCGTGCGGTCGTAGACGATGCGCCCGACAATAGCAAAGAGCAATCCGGCGATGATGCCGTGCGAGAACATCTGCATCACCGCGCCGGTCATGCCGATCTGATTCAGAGTCATGAGTCCGAGCAGCACAAAACCCATGTGGCTGACGCTGGAGTAGCCGATGACGAATTTGAAGTCGGTCTGCGCCAGCGCCACCAGCGCGCCATAGACAATGCCGATGACCGCCAGCACCGCGAAGACGTCGCGCCAGGAGCCGATGCCGATGAAAGAAAATCCCCACGGATCAAGACCGCGCGGAAACAGCGCAATGGCGACCCTCAAGCAGCCGTAAGCGCCCAGCTTCATCACAACTCCGGCCAGCAGCATCGAGGCAGCGGTGGGCGCGGCGACGTGGCCCGTGGGCGCCCAAGTATGGAAGGGCCACATACCGGCCAAGATCGCGAAGCCGGTAAAGACCAGAGGAAAGCACCACATCTGGAAACTGACGGGCAACCCTGCGTGCGCTAACTCAACCAGTCCTGTCGAATGGCTTCCCGCCGTTGCATAGGCCGCAAGCAGGCCGATGAGCACCATCGCCGATCCAGCAAACGAGTAGAGCGCCAGCTTCATCGCTGCATATTCGCGCCGTGTCGAGCCCCAAATGGCGATCAGAAAATACTTGGGCACAATCGCAATTTCATAAAAGACAAAAAGTAAAAACAAATCAAAGCTCAAGAAAACGCCGTAAACTCCGCCAATCAGCGCAAGAAATAATGCAAAGAAATCCTTTGTTTGTTTCTCAATATTCCAACTGAATAAAACTCCGGCCACGGCAGCAAGGCCTGTCAGCAGCACCAGCACGCGACTAATGCCGTCGGCTGCCAGCAGAAAGTGAATCCCCATCGTCGGCACCCAAGGCAGATCGACTATCGTCGCTCTTCCCTGCCCCATGCCTGCAATGAAGCCCGCGAAAGCCAGCGCAAAACCTGCCGCGGCAATTGCCAGCGCCAGCCAGCGCGCCAGCACCGGCCGCTCTTTGGGCAGCAGCGCCAGCACGAGAGCCCCGGCAAACGAGAGATAGATCGTCCACGCCAACATCAAAATCTCCAGTGAGCCAAGAGGTTAACGACCGTGGGGTTGACGCTCCCGACAATCAGTTGAGGCAATATTCCAAGAATAAACATAAGTCCTATCACCGGAGCCAGCGCCATTCGTTCCTGATGGTGAAGATCGGGAAAGCCAATGCAATGCTCCGGCACAAGGCCGGTAAAGATCTTCTGAATCACAGTCAGAATCACTGCCGCAGTCACCAATAGCCCGAGTACGCTAACCGTCGCGGCAATCCATGCCATCGAGAAGACTCCGCGAAAGATGAGTAACTCACCCGTAAATCCATTCAGCCCCGGCAATCCCAGCGAAGAAAACAAGGCGATCCCCATTAGCCCGGCCAGCACTGGAGCCGGCTTGCGCAGACCACCGAATTGATCGATGCCGCGATGACCGCCTGAGCGCAATTGAATAATCGCCACAAACCAGAAGAGAGCGGCTGCGGTCAATCCGTGGTTGAACATCTGTAAAATAACTCCATTCAGCGCCATCGCCTGATTGGTCTGCGCCGCGGCACCCGCGGCGGGAACGGCCAGCGCGAAGATGCCCAGCAAGCAATAGCCTAGATGACTCACCGAGAGATAGGCGAAGATGCGCTTCAGGTCCTTCTGCGCTACGGCCGCCCATGCGCCCATCACCACTGTCGCCACGGAGAGCACTAGCAGCGGCGTGCGTATCTCGGCAATCTGCGCGCCAAACAACGGCAGCGCAATCCGCAGCAATCCATAGACTCCCATCTTCGACATCGCGCCTGTGAGCAGCATCGTTACGGGCGAGGGAGCTTCGGCATAAGCCGCGGGCAGCCAGGTGTGAAAGGGAATCATCGGCACCTTCACCGCAAAGCCGGCAAGTACGCCGATCGCCAACCACAGCATCACTGGCCCTAAGTGTGCCGTAACCATCTGTTCCAACTCGCCGGTCGAGGCCAGCAATGTCAGGTGCGGAAAGTCCATGCTGCCCGTCGAAAGAAAGACTGCAAGGAAGGCGACAAGCAGCGCAACGCTTCCAGCCATTGTATAAATGAAGAACTGTGTCGCCGCCGGGTCGCGCCGAGTACCGCCCCATAACTTGATGAGAAAGAATGCCGGGATCAGGCATAACTCCCAAAACAAAAACCAGTGAAAGAAATTCAGCGCTGTAAACGAGCCGAAGAGACCCGCTTCCAATGTCAGCACGAGTGAGAAGTAGAGCCCCGGCTGATGATGCACGCGGTGCGCCGCATCGACCGACATCAGTGTTACCAACGCCGAAAGCACCAGCATCAGCGCACTCAACCCGTCTACGCCAAGGTGATACTCGATGCCCAGCGACGGCGCCCATGCGTGCTGCTCGATAAATCCGTAGCCGCCTATAACGGGATACCTGCTCCACTCAAGCCAAACTAAAAGCGCCGTTGCAAGACCAATGAGCGAGGTTATCAGTGCCACGGTGCGCGCGTGCCTTCCGGAGACAAGCGCAATTGCCGCTCCCACCAGTGGCAGCGCGGTCAGTAACGTTAACCAATAACTTCCGCTCATGCCCTGCTACTCCAAAATAGAATCACTAACAGCACTACAACAGCCAGCGCCAGAATTCTTAGATAACTTTGCACGCGGCCCGATTGCACGCGCGCCAGCAATCCGCCGCTCACTGCTAACTCGTCGCAGCCTTTATCGAAGCCGCCGTCCACCACATTTATGTCAAGAAAGCGATTCAGGCGCGCCCACAAGCCAAAGAGCGCGGCAACTCCAGCAACCATGCCGCCCCAGACCTTGCGGTCCAGCCAATCCGCAACCCTCGCCCACACCGCATAAAAAGCAATCACAGTGCAGCCGTAGAACTTATCCACATAGAGACGATCACGCAGCCAACCCCAAATCAGCGGTGCGCTCCGCTCCAAGGTATCTGGTTCCGTGGGCCTTGGCGAACGATCGCCGTAGAGCATCCATCCCAGCCCTAGCCCAAGAAAAACGACCAAAGCAGACACTCCCATCAATAACAACAGACCGGGCTCTATAATTCTTTGTAACTCAAAGCCTGTCGTTCGTCCGTTCAGAAAGACCCGGAACCACGGCCATGCGGGCGTTCCAATCAATCCCAGCGACATCGCGAAAAAGGCCAGAATCGCCAAAGGAACAGTCATCACCGCAGGACTTTCATGCGCGGATTTTCCGCCCCGCCAGTGGCCACCGAAGACATACATCATCTGCCGCGTCATATAAAAGGCCGTCAGCAGAGCGCCAAAGACCAGCATATAAAACGGCGTCTGCGCCACGCTCCAATGTCGCGCCGCCTCTAAAATTCCATCCTTGGACCAGAAGCCAGAAAAAATAAGTGGAAATCCGCACAACGCCAGCATTCCTATCGCATAAGTCAAAAAAGTAAGCGGCATATCCGATTTCAATCCGCCCATCTTGCGAATATCTTGCTCGCCATGACAGCCGTGAATCACCGACCCTGCGCCCAAAAACAAAAGCGCCTTGAAGAAGGCATGTGTGATCAGGTGAAACATTCCCACCGCGACGCCGCCCATGCCGAGGCCGGCCATCATGTAACCCAGTTGCGAAACCGTCGAGTAAGCCAGTACGCGTTTGATGTCGTTCTGCGCCACGGCGATCAGTGCGGCAAAGACCGCTGTAAATGCGCCCACCCAAGTCACTACCGTCAGCGCAACAGTTGTTCCTCCGGCAGGCATCCCGGCGGACATCAGTGGATAGACACGCGCAATCAGATAGACGCCAGCGGCCACCATCGTCGCCGCGTGTATCAGCGCGGAGACTGGCGTCGGTCCTTCCATCGCATCCGGCAGCCAGACATGCAGCGGAAACTGCCCGCTCTTGCCCGCCGCTCCGGCAAAGATCAACAATCCAATCGCGCCCGCTGCCGTCAGTCCGAGTCCCGCGTGCTGATTCAGCAAAATCGCCAGCGAAGCAGGCTCCAGCGCCCCCGCAACAACTTGATATCCGTAAGTGTTGTGATAAAAAAGCAGTGTACCTGTTTGGCTGAAGAGCCAGACCATTCCAAGCAAGAATAAAACATCGCCGATGCGCGTAGTTAGAAACGCCTTCTTCGCCGCCGCAGCAGCCGCTGGCTTCTGATACCAGAATCCGATCAATAAGTAAGAAGTAAGTCCAACCAGCTCCCAGCACATGAAGAGCAGCAGAATCGAGTTGGCAATCACCACGCCCAGCATCGCTCCGGCAAAAAGCGACATGAAGCAGAAGAAGCGCGTGTAATTCTCGTCGTCCTTCATGTAGCCGATCGAATAAATAAAGATCAGCAAGCCGACGAAACAAACCATTACCAGCATTACAGCCGACAGCGGATCAAGCACCCAACCGAGATCAATGTTAGTAGTGCCGACTTGAATCCAAGTGAAGTTGACGGCCTCGCGCACGCTCTGTCCACGCGCCCATCCTGTCGCAACGTGAGCAAGCGCGGCCAGTGAAAGCAGCAGCGAAAGGCTCATTGAACCAATCGCCAAACAGGCGGACAACTTGCGCATAGGCTGTTTCAGCAGCGCAGCCACGCCCGCCGCAACCACCGGCAAGACAGGAATCAGCCACAGCACCTCCGCTATGGGAGATGCCGCTAACTGCGGAGTGAATGATATTGTTTCTTGCATCGACCTTTCACCCCTTCAGCCTGTTCATCTTGTCAATGTCGGTCGTCTTCGCGTGGCGATGAATCTGAATCACTAGGCCCAATCCAACAGCTGCTTCGGCCGCTGCCACGGCAATCGAAAAAATCGCAAAGATCATCCCGGTCAGCCGCTCCGGATGCAGCCCGTAGCGCCAGAAGGCAATCAAATTGAGGTTCGCCGCATTCAGCATCAGCTCAATTCCGATCAGCACAAGAATCGCATTGCGTCGCACCAGAGTCCCGGCAATAC
>Ga0302153_10001086_pt1 | contig 13582 bp, 16 predicted proteins | sample I_Bog_N2_2_FD_192429 | JGI IMG/M metagenome (GOLD analysis project Ga0302153, IMG submission 192429) | Peat permafrost microbial communities from Stordalen Mire near Abisko, Sweden - I_Bog_N2_2 | ecosystem: Environmental > Terrestrial > Soil > Wetlands > Peat | place: Sweden: Abisko, Stordalen... | reverse complement strand
GCTGCCAAGGCGGTTGACTATGTCGGCGCCGGCACCGTGGAATTCATCGTCGACTATGCCAACGGCGTCGAAGGCGATTTCTATTTCATGGAGATGAACACCCGGCTGCAGGTGGAGCATCCAGTCACAGAAATGATCACCGGTCTCGATCTGGTGGAGTGGCAACTGCGCGTGGCTGCCGGACAGGCGCTGCCCTTGCGGCAGGACCAACTCGCTCTGGACGGCCACGCCATTGAGGCGCGCATCTACGCCGAAAATCCGGAAAAAGGTTTTCTGCCCGCCATCGGCAGCTTGCAGTATTTGCATACGCCGCCTGCCGTGCAGTTTTGCGTCAGTGCGTCAGGACAGCACAAAGCACAGGTACGCATTGATTCCGGCGTGCGCCAGGGCGATGCCATCTCGCCCTTCTACGATCCGATGATCGCCAAACTGATCGTCTGGGGCCCTGATCGTCTAGCCGCATTGGCCAACATGGCAGCGGCGCTGGCGCAATATCGCATCGTTGGTTTGGCCAGCAATATCAGCTTCTTGCAACGTCTGACCAGCAGCAGTGCATTTACCGACGCCGATCTCGATACCGGTCTCATCGCGCGTCACCACGACAGCCTGTTCCCGGCACCACAAGCGCCTGACATCGAAACACTGGCCTTGGCAGCCGCCGCCTTGCTGGCGCAGGAAACATCGACCGAGCGCGACCCGTGGGCACAAAGCAACGGCTGGCGACTCAACAGCAATTTAATGCGCAACCTGCGCTTCGCCGATGACGCCGGAAGCTATGACATTGCCATCACCTATCACGGCACCGGCCGTTGGCAGCTGCACTCACCACCGGCACAAGCGGGCCTGGAACTGCATCTGCAACAACGCGACGGCGCAGCGCTGTTGGTCACGCTGGACGGCAACAACCTCCACGGCCATGTGGTGCGCAGCGAGGACGATTTCCACATCTTCCATGGCGCCAACCATCGGGTGCTGCGCTGGGATGACCCGCTGGCCCATGCCGGTCAGCAAGAACACGCCGGCGGACGCCTGACGGCACCGATGCCGGGCAAGATCGTGGCCGTGCTGGTAGAGCCCGGACAAGAGGTGGCGCAGGGCGCGCCGCTATTGATCATGGAAGCCATGAAGATGGAACACACCATCACGGCACCGGCTGCCGGCACCGTTGATACCGTCTTGTATCAGGTCGGCGACCAGGTGGCCGAGGGTACACAACTGCTGTCGTTTGTCTTGTAATCGACAAGCCATGCGCGGCAATCCCCATGACTTGCCAGCCGGCGTACATGTGCTCGAACGCGGCTGGCTGTCGTCCAACAATATTCTGCTGCTCGGCTGCGAGGGCAATGCCTTGGTCGATAGCGGCTATGTCACGCATGCGCAGCAAACCCTGGCGCTGGTCGAGACGGTATTGCGGGAACGACAACAAGCCGCGCGACTGGACCGGCTGATCAATACTCATCTGCATTCCGATCACTGTGGCGGCAACGCCGCCTTGCAGGCGCGCTACGCCTGTCGTACCAGCATTCCTGCCGCCGAGATGGACAAGGTCTCACGCTGGGACGAAACGGCCCTGAGCTTTCGCGCTACCGGCCAACAATGCCCGCGTTTTACTTACGATGATGGTCTGTACGATGGCAGCATGCTGCGACTCGGTGATTTGGATTGGCAGGCCTTGGCCGCGCCAGGACATGATCCGCACGCACTGCTGCTGTATTGCGCCGAGGATGGCTTGCTGATTTCCGCCGACGCACTGTGGCACACCGGTTTCGGCGTAGTCTTTCCAGAACTTGAGGGCGAATCCGGTTTTGCTGAAGTGCGGGCGACGCTGGAACTGATTGCCAGCCTCGATGTACGCTTGGTCATTCCCGGTCATGGCGCGCCGTTTGGCGACGTCGGCGCGGCACTCTCACGCGCCTTTGCCCGGCTCGACTATCTGCAAAGCGATCCGCTGCGCAATGCGCAAAATGCGGTCAAGGTGATGCTTAAATTCCTGCTACTGGAACGACAGGCGATTGCCCTCGATGCCGTGGCCGCGATGATGGCAGAGATTCCCTTGCTAAGCTTGTGCAACCGGCGCTTTTTCGGCTGGAGCGATGCCGCGCTGGCAGAGTGGGCCAGTGCACAGCTGATCAAAGTCGGTGCAGCAAGCCGCAACAGCACCCATTTGCTCAACCTCGGCTAAGGGCTGCGGTCGTACCCTGTTGCAGGTAGAATCATCTGCTCTCGCTTGCTAGTCTCGGACCCTATTCATGCGCATCTTATTTCATTCTGCCGACACCACTAATCAGGACGCCTGGCTGCACGAACTGCGTCTGGCGCTGCCCGCTGCCGAGATCGTGCTCTGGCGTCCAGACGATACTGCCGCTGCCGACTACGCCATCGTCTGGAAGCCGCCGCACGAGATGCTGCGCAGCCATCCTGAACTGAAGGCCGTCTTCAATCTCGGCGCCGGTGTCGATGCTATTTTGCAACTCAACGTGGTGCCAGAACAGCTGCCGCTGATACGCATCGACGATGGCGGCATGGCCGAGCAAATGGCTGAGTTTGCCACCCAGGCCACCTTGCGTTACTACCGCCGCCTCGATCAGTACGAACAATTGGCGCGACGCGGACAATGGGAACCGTTGCCGCCTTACGAGAAACGCGATTTCGGTATCGGCATACTCGGCCTGGGGTTACTCGGTCAACGCATTGCCGAGAGCCTGCAGCATTTCGGCTTTAGCGTTAGCGGCTGGAGCCGCACGCACAAATCGCTGCCCGGCGTGACGAGCTTTGCCGGCCAAGCCGAGTTCGGCGATTTTCTGCAAGCTGCCCGCGTGCTCATTTGCATGCTGCCGCTGACGCCGGACACCATTGGCATCCTCAACCGCGACACGCTATCGCAATTACCGCGCGGCGCTTATCTGATCAACCTGGCGCGCGGCGCCCATCTGGTCGAAGCCGATCTGCTACCCTTGCTGGAGCAAGGACAACTGGCCGGTGCCACACTGGATGTGTTTGAACATGAACCTCTGCCGGCCGAACATCCGTTCTGGCGCGATCCACGCATCAACGTCACACCGCATATTTCGGCACTGACGGTGCGCAGCATTGCGGCACAACAGATCGCTGAAAAACTGACTGCATTGCAAAGCGGTGCACCGGTAGCGGGTCTGGTTGATCGCCGTCTCGGTTATTGAATCGTTTAACAGGAATCTTCATGCACGACACCTCAACTCCTCTTCCTGAATCGGCGCAACGCGTGGCCGATCTGCTGGCCGCGCGCCAGCATGACCGTCCTGTCGTAATGCTGCCCGCAAGTGGCCGCACGGCCGCTGAAGCGGCCGCCGGACTGGGCTGCAGCGTGGCCGAAATTGCTAAGTCGATTATCTTCCGGCGCCTCTCCGACGATGCTCCGGTGCTCGTCATCGCCAGCGGCAGCAACCGTGTTGATGAAGCCAAAGTGGCCGCGCAGCTCGGCCCGCTCGGCAAGGCCGATGCCAAATTCGTGCGCGAGAAGACCGGCTATGTGATTGGCGGCGTCTGCCCCATCGGCCATGCGGTCAAGCCGTTGATGTTGCTCGATCAAGACTTGTTTAACTTTGCCAGTATCTGGGCTGCAGCGGGACATCCACACGCGGTGTTCAATCTGACTGCGCAGCAATTGCAAGACATGACCGGCGCCGCCGTTGCCGATGTGGCGCTGGCCCCTGGTATATAGAGCGCCGAACAAAACGCCGCCAACGGTGATCACAGGAGACACACATCATGCACTTCCCCGAGAAAGTCAAAATCATTGAAGTCGGTCCACGCGACGGTTTGCAAAATGAGCAACAAACCATTTCTGCCGCCGTCAAGATCGAACTGGTCGATAGACTGACGGCAGCCGGCTTCGTCAATGTCGAGGCGGCGTCTTTTGTGTCGCCCAAGTGGGTGCCGCAAATGGCCACCTCAAGCGAAGTGATGCAAGGCATTACGCGCAAGCCCGGCGTGCTTTATTCCGCGCTGACACCGAACATGAAGGGCTTTGAAGACGCGCTGGCGGCAGGAGTCGATGAAGTGGTCATTTTTGGCGCTGCATCGGAAGCGTTTTCACAAAAAAACATCAATTGCTCGATTGCCGAATCGATTGCGCGCTTTGCCCCGGTCGCCGCTGCCGCCAAACAGCATGGCAAGCGTCTGCGCGCCGCCGTCAGTTGCGCCTTCGGTTGCCCCTATCAAGGCGAAGTGTCGCTGGCCTCGGTGGCCGATGTGGTGGCCCGTCTACGCGACCTCGGTTGCGATGAAATCGATATCGCCGACACCATCGGCGTGGCCACACCAAACCGCGTCGCACCGGTGATGGCAGCCGCAGCGCGCGAGTTCCGCATTGATGGTCTATCAGGGCATTTCCACGATACCTATGGCCAGGCGCTGGCCAATATTTACGCCAGCCTGGAAGCCGGCATCACGATTTATCACGCCTCCGTGGCGGGCTTGGGCGGCTGTCCCTATGCCAAGGGTGCCACCGGTAATGTGGCGACCGAAGATGTGTTGTACATGATGCAGGGACTGGGTATCGCCACCGGCATCGATCTCGATCTGGTGGTCGATGCCGGCCAGTTCATCTCGCAGCATCTGGGGCGTAAGGCGGTCAGCCGGGCTGGCAATGCGCTGGCTGCCAAGCGCCTGGCGCAATAAACAGCCGCTGAGGGCACGCAATCGGTGCCGGCAACGGCATGTTCAAATGCCCTTAGTGCGGTTGCCGCATGCGTGCGCGATAATGCGGCGCGTTGCGACTGCGCACTTGTTTCAGACGCGCTTGCAGGTAGCGGCTGTGTAGCCCGGCCACCAATATCAGGACGATGCCAATCGAAGAAACTGTGACAACACTCAGAACGGTAACCATCATATCCCCCTCGCTTAATTCGCATTTCACATAGGCAGGTTTTGCCTGCCAAAATCATGCAAATCTCATGCCAGGGCTTGTTTCCCAGCCGGCTGTTCTAGCATGTGATTAAGCAACTTGCCAAAAATATAATACGCTTGCCGATAGAAAAGACGAGACAAACGCAGTAGTTGTGAGAAGATACAACATAAAAAGCACGATCGTAATATTTTTTACCCTATAATCGTCGACATCAAACAGCGCAATTCATCGGCCCCTTTCTATTTCTTACAACAACGAGACACCACCATGACCCTGCCAGCTATCCTGCAACATCTTCGCCTCCCTGTGATCGCCTCACCTATGTTCATCGCCAGCGGTCCCGCCCTGGTTGCGGCCCAATGCAAGGCTGGCATCGTCGGTTCGTTTCCCTCGCTCAATGCCCGTCCAGCCGAACAGCTCGATGTCTGGCTGACGCAATTGCAAGCGGAGCTGGCAGACTATAAGAAGGCGCATCCTGAAGCCATCATCGGCCCCATCGCCGTCAACCAGATCGTGCACCAGTCCAACGATCGCTTGGCCCATGATGTCGAAGTCTGCGTCAAGCATCAGGTACCGATCATCATTTCCAGCCTGCGCGCGCCACCGAAGGAAATGCTCGACGCCATCCACAGCTATGGCGGCATCGTGCTGCATGACGTGATTTCGATCCGCCATGCGCAAAAGGCGCTCGAAGCCGGCGTAGATGGTCTGATTCTGGTGGCTGCCGGCGCCGGCGGTCATGCTGGTGCCTTGTCACCGTTTGCGCTGGTGGGCGAAGTGCGCAAGTTTTTCAACGGTCCGCTGATCCTGTCTGGCGCGATCGCCAACGGCGATGCCATTTTGGCGGCGCAGGCCATGGGCGCTGACTTGGCCTACATCGGTTCGCGTTGGCTGGCGACCCAGGAAGCCAATGTCAGCGAGCAGTATCGTCAGGCGATCATCGACTCCAGCGCTGCCGATGTGGTCTACACCAATTTATTTACCGGAGTGCATGGCAACTATCTGAAGCAATCTATCGTCAATGCCGGCCTGGATCCCGACAATCTGCCCGAAGCAGACAAGACCAAGATGAATTTCGGTTCCAGCGGCGACACCAAGGCCAAGGCCTGGCGCGATATCTGGGGTGCTGGACAGGGCGTCGGCCTGATGGATGATGTGCCCAGCGTGGGCGAACTGGTGACGCGTCTGGAGCGCGAGTATGTTGCTGCGCGCCAGCGGCTGGTTTTGTAAGAATGACAATCTTGCGCGTCGTATAGCAACTTCCTGGGCAGCGCCAACGCGGCTGTCCGGGCCTGGTGTAAATGAATCGAAATTGGCGGCACTTCTGCGGCACTTGCTTGTCGTACCGTCTTCATACACTTTACTAAGCGAGGATTTTATGACCAGTTTTCTCCGCACCAGAAAAGACCGCCACCCGCGCTCAGAAAGTAAAACCCATCTACAGCAGGAACCCATCCAGTCTGACGACATACGACGTAAAGAGCACAACGACAACGACCATCTTAACCACGTCAGTGATGCGCCGTACCGTCACGGCGACGGCAATTCGCGCAACAAGCCGCGCTAAGCGCATGACAGTCGGCGCCGCCTGAGCTTAACAGGCGGCGTGCAAGGCCGTAGTCAGGGCCAGATTCAGATTCAGATTCAGCCCCAGCATCTACAGTGTGGCATCAACGATCCAGTCATTGATGATGCGAAATAATTCCTGCGGTTTTTCCAACGGCGTCATATGTCCGCAATCAGCAACAATCTCAAAACGTGCTGCCGGAATGCGGCGCGCCATCTCCGCAGATTCTTCCACCGAACGCAAACGATCGGCATCACTGGCGACAATCAAGACGGGACAGGTGACCTCCTGCAAGTCAGCATAACTGCCGTCGCGCAGCGTCGCCAGTTGGCGTAAAAAAACTTCCTTGCCGTTATCCAGCGCCATCGCTTGCAAGCGTTGCAACAAAACGCTGTCAGCGGCACGCGTAGGATGCAGTGCCGAAGCCAGCGCCCGCGAGGTCAAGCCCTTGAAGGGCCGGCCTTCGGCCAGCGCGATCTGCGCCAGCGTGGCCGCAGATTCCTGCGCACTTTGCGGACGTGAAGAGGTATTGAGCAAGGCCAGGCCGCGCACGCGCTGTGGCGCTTTGAGCGCGATCGCCTGAGCCACAAAACCACCCATCGAAAAACCCAGCAAGACAAACTCTTCCGGCGCTTGCGCTAATACCCGATCGGCCATTGCCGCCAGTGAATCGTCTCGCCCGAGATCGCCGAAATACATTTGTCCCAACGTCGATAGGTCCTCACGCATGTCATCCCACAAAGCCTGGTTCAACATGAAGCCGGGCAAAAAAACCAAATTGCGCATTGCTAGTTCTCTTTCAGAATGTAGATCGCCGAACAAAATTTTGATGGCAAGCCGGCGCTTTGCCAGGCGTTTTTATTCCAGCCAACGTGCCCGGCTAGCCGCCAATGCCACCGCCAGACACAGCACACCAACAAACGCCAATGCCACCTGAAAATCGAATCTGTGCACCAGCAAACCAACTATCGGCGGGCCAATCAAGCTGCCGCTATAACCGAGTGTCGCCACCGCGGCCAGTGCCGTCGTGCCATGCCGGCCGGCGGCACTGAACACGAAAGGAAACACCGTTGCCACGCCGGCGCCGGCAATCACGAAGCCGATGATGGCCACCGTAATGCTCGGTGCGGCCACGGCAATGAAGACGCCCAAAGCGCCCAGCAAAGCGCCAGTGGCGACCACGCGGCGCGCTCCCCAGCGGTTCTTCATGCGGTCGCCGATCAAGCGCGTCAACAACATCATGCCGGCAAAACCGGCGTAAGCCAACGGTGCGCCACCGTCGCCTGCGTGCATGTGGTCCTTCATGTACAAACTACTCCAGTCGGCCATTGACCCTTCTACAATCGCGCCGCAAAAGCCGATCAAACCCAGCGCCACCAGAGGACCATGCGGGATCGCAAAAATCTTGCGCTCGGGATCGCGTTGCGGCCTGTCATTGGGCAGAGCCCGATAGCCCCATCGCAAGGGCAGCAGAAATAACACACTCAAGGCCAGAAAATGCTGCCACGGCGGCACGTTCAAAGATGCTACCGCACTGCTTAGCAGGGCACCGCTGAAGGTGCCGACACAGAACCAGGCATGTAACATCGACATGATCGAACCACCGGCCTGTTTCTCCATTACTGCACCGATTGCATTAATGGCAACATCGAAGCAGCTCGATGCGGCGCCATAGCAAAAGCTGAACAACATCAGCCAGGCAAGTCGATCAGCAGCGCCGATACAGGGCAGTGAAATTAACAACATCAACCCAGCATACCAAGCAGTACGGCGAGCGCCGTAATGCGCATTGAGCCAGGCCGCCAGCGGAAATGAGCCGACCGCGCCGATACCTCCGCAGAACAAGACCAGACTTAATGTAGCAGCGTCCAATTGCAGCCGATCGCGCAGCGCAGGAATGCGCGCCGCCCAACTTGCGTAGATCAACCCGAGCAGAAAAAAGAAAAAGAGAATGGCAAGCTGACGCCAACGTATTGGCAAGCGCCATGAATTCAAAGTAATGTCGGTTGTCATGCAGCCCAGAGAGGAATAGACTTCGGTGAGCCGCTATTATCTCGTACTCCGTTCGCATCTTGACTTAAGCTGATCAACATGATTGTAAATATGTTGATCGTGCCGATCGCAATTGTTGCAGGCATTGCGCTCATTGCGCCAACCGTGACTACGCCGCTCAATTTTTTCATGTTTGACACCAATCAATTTACTCACCAACTTCAGCGCGAAGCACTTGATGCGTTGATTTCATTGCAACAACTGATCGATACCTACACCCCACAGCATGAACAACGCGTGGCGGAACTGTCGGTGCGCATCGGCCGCCACTTGCGCCTCCCAGGCGAGCGCCTGGAAGCGCTCAACATGGCAGCGCTGGTGCATGACATCGGCAAGGTCGAGATTCCGCAGGAAGTGCTCAACAAACCGGGCCGCCTCACTGACGAAGAGTTCGCGCTGATCCGCACGCACGCACAGACCAGCTATGACATTCTCAATCGCATTTCCTTCACCATGCCGATCCCCGCCATCGCCTATGCCCATCACGAGTACCTGGATGGCTCAGGCTATCCGCGCGGCTTGCGCGGCGATGACATCATGCTCGAGTCGCGCATCCTGACGGTGGCCGATATTGTTGAATCCATGTCGCAGGAGCGCCCTTATCGCAAGAGTCTGGGCATGCCGGCAGCATTTGAAGAAATCAGTCGGCTGAGCGGCACGCGGCTAGACCCGCTGGTGGTCGATGCCTGCCTGCAGGTATGCGGCGAGTTTCACCTCTAGGTACACAGCGCAAGCGCCCTCTTGGTTCGATCAACTCTAGCGCAAATGCTGACCTAGCGCGGCGATCAGCGTGGCGCAGGCGGCTTCGGTGCCGACCGTAATGCGCAAGAACTGATTAATGCGTGCACTGGTGAAATGACGCACGATGATGCCGTCGCCGCGCAACGCTGCCGCCAGTGCCGCCGCATCGCGTTGCGGGTGCCGCGCAAACACGAAGTTGGCAGCCGATGGCAGCACCTCGAAGCCCAGACCAACAAGCTCCTCAACCAGTTTGACGCGACTGGCAATGACCGCATTGCGGGTCTGCTCGAAATGCGCTTCGTCTTCCATTGCCGCGGTGGCAGCAACAATCGCCAAGCGATCCAGCGGATAAGAATTGAAGCTGTTCTTGACGCGCTCCAGCGCACTGATCAGATCCGCATGGCCGACCGCAAACCCGACCCGCAAACCGGCCAGAGAACGCGACTTCGACAAGGTCTGCACCACCAGCAAGTTGGAATAGCGCGCCACCAGCGCGATGGCGCTGACGCCGCCGAAATCGATGTAGGCCTCATCAACGATGACGACCCGCTCCGGATTGCCGACCAACATGCGTTCAATCGCATCAAGTCCCAGCAAGCAGCCGGTCGGTGCATTCGGGTTCGGGAAAATGATGCCGCCGATGGTGTTCCCATGATCCAGATAGTCGTCCACCCGGATCGTGAAATCCGTAGCCAATGGCACACAGCGATACGCCACTTCATACAAGCCGGCATAGGTCGGATAAAAACTGTAGCTGATGTCCGGAAACAGGATCGGCGCGCCATGTTTGAGCAAGGCCTGAAAAGCATGCGCCAGGACTTCATCGGAACCGTTGCCGACAAACACTTGCGCCACTGACAAACCATGACGCCGGGCAATAGCCTGCTTGAGCGGCTCAGCGTCGGGATTCGGGTACAAACGCAGGCTGTCGCCGCCAGCGCCGAGTTCGCGCTGGATGGCGGCCACTGCCAGTGGCGACGGGCCGTAGGGGTTTTCGTTGGTGTTGAGCTTGACCAGATTGCTGATCTTGGGCTGTTCGCCAGGGGTATACGGCGTCAGACGGCTGACGACGGGGCTCCAGAATTTGCTCATGGGAATGTTTTCGGGCGCTTGCGCGCAGAAGATTCGATAAAATCGCAATGTTAGCAAACCTGGCGCTAGCGCAGCGGCAAACATAAAATTCTGCTGAACATAAAAAGTGCGTCAACTTGCCGCTCAAGTCGTGCATTATGTGTGTGCGCAAGGAGGGTTGCGCAGCATTCCCGGACGTCAGATCGTTGACGATCCAAAACCGGGACTGCCCATTTTCTTAAACCAAAAAATCTAAGAGTACTCGCATGGCAGAAGAATTCGAAGTTCCCAGTCCGCATGAACATCATCTGGAGCAAGTCACCGAACATGCCCACGGCAGCGGCGACAACTTTGCCGGCAAGATCGCCGTGATGACGGCCATCATGGCCACCATCGGCGCCTTGTTCAGCTACCAGGCCGGCTCCAGCGAAAGCATGGCAGCCATGAACAAGAACGACGCCGCGATCAAGAAAACCGAAGCCGCCAACCAATGGAATTACTACCAGGCCAAGTCCAGCCGGCAGAATCTGGCCGAACTGGCCGAGACCATTCCCGGTGTTGATGCGGCCAAGTACGCGGCAGCCGCCGAGCGTTACAAAAATGAGAAAGAAGTGATCCGCAAGCAGGCCGAAGCGCTGGAAGCAGAGTCGAAGCAATGGGACGAACTGTCCGAAGTCAAACTGCACCAGCATCACCGTTGGGCACAGGCATTGACGGCAATCCAGATTGCGATCTCACTGGCCGCCATCACCCTGCTGACCCGCAAGGAGTGGCTCAAGCGCGTCTCCTACGCTGCCGCCGGAATCAGCGTCGTGCTTGGCACCCTGGCCGCGCTGTATATCTAGCGCGCTATCTCGATGCTAAGCGCGCGCCTCAATGTGGAAAATCCCCCAAGGGCACAAGGTATAGCGTGCTCCCAGGGGCAGTTCCATTTTGTCCGGCAAACGATCAGCGTCATACACCGCCCACAAGGGGCCCAAGCCGCCTAGCGGCATGGGCTTGCCGTCCATGTGGGTGGCGATGATGAAGCGCAATCTGCTGACGTCGGCAAAGGACACCGACACCACATAACCGTCGATGGCGCGCAGCAAAATATCTCTTGCGCCAAGCGCACCGGCCGCAGCCAGTACGTCGATCAGCAAGGGCCCTTGCAACAGGTGTGGCTTGCCATCGTATTCCAGCGTCGGCTCAATGATGGTTTGCGGCAGCGTCGCCAAGGCGCCGAAGTCGAAAGTGTAGGCGCGGTCAAACTGTATCTTCTGTTTGGCCATCATCTGATCGAGCTCGCCATCGAGCGCCCCGCGATTGCTGCGAGTGATGGCACCAGTGAGGGTGAGCAAGACCGGTCCCTCAGGGATGATGCACGATTGCTCTTGCTTATCCTTGCCGGCCGCCAGGGCCATGCTGCTGGCGCCGCATAGGGCGGCGGCGATGAAATTGCGCTTGTTCATGTGGTCTCCGTCTTCGTCATCGGGCATCAAGAAAAAAGCGGGCCGCAGCCCGCTTTGCATCATACACTGCTGCGCTTCAGTGCTTGTCAGCTGGCGGACGGCCGCGCCAGAATCCCGCCAGCATCGAACCCGACAAGTTGTGCCAGACCGAGAACAAAGCACCCGGCAATGCCGCCAGCGGGGTGAAATAAAGCTTGCCCAGCGCTGCCGCAAGACCCGAATTCTGCATGCCCACTTCAATGGCCAGCGTACGGCAGATGGATTCATCAAAGCCGAGCAGACGTCCGCCCCAATAGCCGCCCAGCAAACCCACGCCGTTATGCAAGATCACGCCCACCAGCACTACCAGACCAACCGAGGCGATGTGACTCTGACTGCCCGCCACCACGGTGGCGATGATCAATAGAATTGCCGCCATCGATACCAGCGACAAATAAGGCTCAACCCGACGTACCTGCTTGGCGCAGAAAATATTGATCACCACCCCGAGCACAATCGGCAGCACCACGATCTGCACAATGCTCATGAGCATGGCGCTGACATCAACATGAATCGAGGCATCGACATACAAGGCGGTCAATAAGGGCGTAGCGAATACGCTCACCAGCGCCGACAAGGTCGAGATCGTGATCGACAAGGCCACATCACCGCGCGAGAGATAAATCATCACGTTCGATGCTGTCCCGCTGGCCACGCTGCCGACCAACACCATGCCCGCAGTCAGATCCGGCGGCATGCGCAACAGCTTGGCGATGGCCCATGCCGCCAGCGGCATGACCAGATAATGCAGCACAATGCCAGCGGCCACCGGCGCCGGACGTTTGACGATGCGTTTGAAGTCATCCAGCGTCAATGTCACGCCCATGGTCAGCATGATCAAGGTCAACAAAATCGTGACGTAAGGACCGACCGGCGTAAAAGTGGCGGGGGAAAAGTAGGCGGCGGCAGACAGCAACAGCGCCCATACAGGGAAAAGACGGGTGATTGTGGCGAGCATAGTGAGCGTTATACGTGGCGCAATGAAGCGAAAACCGGCCATTTTAATGGATCATTGCTCTTTGCGTGAGGCAACGCCACCAGCCAACTTATTTTCCACACGCCATGCCACTTCCTGTGTCGCCAAGAAGCGCCCATGCGGATAAACAAAGGCCGCGTCTTGAAACGCGGCCAAGTTCGATACAACGAGGAAAAACCATTTCATTAGGCCCTAGGCTTTAGCTGCCTCTGAGTACCGAGAGCTGGTCAGCGCCGTCAGCCCACGCAGCGGAACATCACTGCACTTCTGGCGCGGATCACGCCAAGCGCACCGTCAGCGCTCTCGGAGTTGGTCAACTCCATGTGCTTGCCGCCGCGTTGCTTGCAAAAAGCGTCAGCCTGCTTGACCCCCTCGGCGGTGGCGCTGATGCCGTAAAACATTGCATGCGCGGTGATCATGTAGATACCACCATCGAGCACGGTGACCTGCGGCTCGGAGGATCCGCATGCGCTCAGCAACAGGGTCGCGCTCAAGGTCACGGCCGATATCAAATAGTTAATTTTCATGTTGCCCCCTGCATTTGCAGATCCAGAAAGCAACTAGCCTAGCCGACAATGGCCGCTGCTGCAATCAACTCAGCAATTGATCCCGAAACGGCGACGACGTTGCTGCATGTCGGCTGATTGCAAATCCATCAATGTCAAAAAATCAATGGTCTTGAAAGCCCGGTCAATGGCCGGCGGACCACAAATCCAGGCGCCTAATGCCAAATAGGATGAAAGCAACTTGGGCAGGTGCAACGCTGCGCTTGCCGGGACGTCCAGCGCACAGACATA
>Ga0302153_10001054_pt1 | contig 13850 bp, 10 predicted proteins | sample I_Bog_N2_2_FD_192429 | JGI IMG/M metagenome (GOLD analysis project Ga0302153, IMG submission 192429) | Peat permafrost microbial communities from Stordalen Mire near Abisko, Sweden - I_Bog_N2_2 | ecosystem: Environmental > Terrestrial > Soil > Wetlands > Peat | place: Sweden: Abisko, Stordalen... | reverse complement strand
TTCGGGGTGAGAAGATCCTGATTGCATGCGGCACACGGCCGGCGCACATCGATGGAATTCCGGTGGATGGAAAACGCATTTTTGATTCCGATCAGGTGCATTGCTTGGAAGAGATTCCGCGCGAACTGATTGTGGTGGGCGCGGGGATTATCGGCCTGGAATATGCGTCGATGTTCGCCGCGCTCGGTGTGAAGGTGACGCTGCTCGACCAGCGTCCGACGCTGCTCGATTTTGTCGATCGGGAAATCATCGAAAGCCTGTGTTTCCAGTTGCGGCAACTGGGGGCCGTGTTCCGGCTCGGAGAGAAAGTGGTGTCGGTGGGCTTCGACGAAGATCGGGACAAGGTCTTTGCCGTGCTGGAAAGCGGAAAGAAAGTCCGCGGACAGGCGCTGCTCTACACGATTGGACGGCAGGCGAACAGCGACAAACTGAAGATCGAGGCGGCGGGCCTGACGGCGGACGAACGAGGCAAGCTGCCGGTGAACGAACATTTTCAGACGGCTGTGCCGCACATCTATGCGGCGGGCGACGTGATTGGCTTCCCTGCGCTGGCCAGCACTTCGATGGAGCAGGGACGGCTGGCGGGCTGTCATATGTTCGGCAAGCCCAGCCGTATGCTGCCGAATCTGATTCCGTATGGCATCTATACCATTCCGGAAATTTCGATGGTGGGCGCTACTGAGGAAGAGTTGACGCGGGGCAAGACTCCGTATGAGAGCGGGCTGGCGCGTTACTCGGAACTGGCGAAGGGGCAGATGCTGGGCGACGATCAAGGACTGCTGAAAATTCTGTTCGATCCGGATACGCTCAAGTTGCTGGGCGTGCACATTATCGGGGATCGCGCGGCGGAAATTGTGCATATCGGCCAGGCGGTGTTGACGATGGGCGCGACGATTGAGTATTTCCGCGATACGGTGTTTAACTATCCGACGCTGGCGGAAGCGTATAAGGTTGCGGCGCTCGACGGGTTGAATAAGCTGTGAGCTAGGTTCCTCGCGACGCTTGATACCAGCGGCGCACGGCCACCGCCGACCAGACGGCCTCGACCGCCCCGAAGGGCCACGCGCCCTGTGGAAATCCTTAAACAGAGCCAAGTACGCAGGCGGCGGCGAACGCCAGGATGAACCAGGGGCTGCGGCTCTCCAGCGCATAGGTGATTCACATCGCGGTCACCGCGAACAATCCGAATAGCGCGAGCATGTTCATAGCGCTGCTTTCTCCGCGGGCGCGGCGAGCTTTTTCGAGCGGTGAATCATCCTACCAATTCTTACCTAACTAGATTTGCGGTAACCTCGAATTTCCCGCTTCGGCGGAGAGTCGCGGGCGGGGACGCCGCGCCACACTTTTTATGGATGAGTCCACGAGAATCCGGGATGCTTCGCTAGGGGAGATTGCGCTGGTGTTTCTAAAACTGGGCACGACTGCTTTTGGCGGGCCGGCGGCGCATTTGGCGATGATGGAGGAGGAATTCGTGCGGCGGCGGCGATGGATTACGCAGGCCGAGTTTCTCGACCGGCTGGCGACGGCGAATTTATTTCCGGGACCGAGTTCGACCGAAGTCGCGATTTTTGTCGGACAGCTCAAACGCGGGTGGCGCGGGCTGCTGGTTGCTGGGTGTTGCTTCATTATTCCCGCGGCGCTGATTGTGTTGGCCATTGCATGGGCCTACGTGCGCTTTGGCTCGCTGCCGAAGGTCGAGGGCGTGCTGTATGCGATCAAGCCGGCGGTCGTCGCGATTGTGATTCAGGCGCTGTTGAAACTGGGGCGTTCGGGCGTGCGCACGGTGCTCTTGGCGGTGATTGCCTTGCTGGCGGTCGGGCTGAGTTTGTTAGGAGTCAGCCCTGTGCTGGTGCTGGTGTTTGCCGGGTTGCTGTCGATGGCGTCTTTGGCGACGAAGAACCGGTTGCTGGGCGCGGCTGGATTGCCGAAAGCTCTCGGGCTTCCGAAAGTTGCTGTCGGATCAATGGCGGTTGCAGCCGTGGGCGCGGCTTTTCCGGTTGGGATTTGGCGGCTGTTCTTGTCGTTTTTGAAAATAGGATCGGTCATGTTCGGCAGCGGATATGTCTTGCTCGCGTTTCTGCGGACCGAGTTTGTGGAGCGTCTGCACTGGCTGACGGAGAAGCAGTTGATCGATGCCGTCGCGGTGGGGCAGTTTACGCCCGGTCCGCTGTCGGCGACGGCGACGTTTATCGGCTATGTGGTGGCAGGCTGGAGAGGCGCGATTGTGGCCACGGTTGGCATTTTCCTGCCCGGGTTCGTTCTGGTAGCTCTGAGCGGGCCGTTTCTCCCGCGCCTGCGAAGGTCGGCAGCCGTGGCGGCGGCGTTGGATGGCGTGGTCGCGGGATCGCTCGCGCTGATGGCGGTGGTGGCGTGGCAACTGGGGCGGTCATCGATTGTCGACCGGACGACGCTGGTCGTGTTCGCCGCAAGCTTGGTCGCGTTATTGCGGTTGCGGCTGAACTCGGCACTGGTGATCGCAGCCGCGGCGGTCGTGGGATGGGTAGCGCGGTAGTTGCCGAATCCGGATTAGAGGCCCTGAGCGTGCAGCAGGTTCGATGCGGTTATTTCCCGTACTGGGTGAACTAGAGGGTAAAATGGATGATTCCCGGCCAGCCCCGGCTACACTGGGCGCAGCCGGGTATTAAGTCTTGGAACCCATATACAAAATCGATGAAGGGTCGGCTCCGCCGATCGCTTTGCCTCCGCGTTTGCGGCCTTCGTCGCCCGTTTACTGGCGGGTGGAGGGCAGCCTGCTGGAGCTGACCACGGTTCGTCCCATCGCATTTTTCACCTGGAACAGCCAGACGTTTATCGCGCGGGCGGCACGCCGCTTTTTGGTGCTTTTGATGGCGCTGCTGAGGCCGTTCTTATATGCGGCGAACCGCGTGGCCGCGACCCGGATTGTTCATGCCGTGCTGCGCGGGATCACGCGCGACCGGCTCGATCTGCTGGGGGAAGAGGAATTTGAATACAAGCTGAAGCCGTTGCTCAAAGAAGAAGGAGTGCGGCGACTGAAGGCTCTGCAGGCAACGGGTGCGGATGTTGTGCTGGTGAGCCAGGGGTTGGAGCATGTGATGCGGCCGCTGGCGAGGCATCTGGGGGTGCGGTGGATGATCGCCAATCGGCTCGACTTTCGGGACGGCGTTGCGACCGGGCGGCTGCTGAGTCCGGTGATCCGGCCGCGGGGATTGTTTGCCCGGATTCGCGAGGCGGGGCCGGACGGGCAGCAGAGTCCGGCGCGCTGGGTGCGGGCGCTTGGGTTGCGAGGCCCGAAGGCTCTGGCGTCGGCGATTGTTCCGGCTGTGCGGGTCGAGGTTCCCCGCGTTCGCCCGATTGTGTATTTCGATGAGACGCGGCATCCGGCGCCGTTTTCCGTGCGCAAAGCGCTGAGCGGAAAGCGCATCATGCTGATCGGAGTCACGGGATTTATCGGCAAGGTGTGGCTGGCGAATACGCTCTTGGATTTGCCCGAGATCGGGAAGCTCTATCTGCTGATCCGGCGGCAGAAGTCGAGCCCGGCGCAGGCGCGCTTCGAAAAAATGATGGAGAGCTCGCCGGTTTTCGATCCATTATTTGAAAAATATGGCGACCGGCTGGGCGCTTTGCTGGCCGAGAAGGTTGAAGTGGTGGAGGGCGATGTTTCTCAGCCGAATGTCGGGATGGATCGGGAGACAGCGGCGCGGCTTGGCAAAGATCTAGATTTGATCATCAACAGTTCGGGGCTGACGGATTTCAATCCCGATTTGCGCGACGCGCTAGCTGTGAATGTGGATTCGACGCACCATTTGATCGAGTTCATTCGGGGATCGAACCACGCGGCCTTGCTGCATCTTTCGACTTGCTATGTGGCCGGGCAGCGCGATGGACGTGTGAGTGAGCGGGTGCGTCTGAACTACACTCCGGCGCACTTAAAGGACTTTGACTCGGAAAAAGAGTGGCGTCGTTTGCACGAGCTCGTGGAATCGGCGGAAGCGCGAGTGGAAGGTCCGGAGGTTACAGAGGAACTGCGCCAGCAGGCGCTGGACAAAGAACATGCAGCGAAAGGACTGAGCGGGCAGGCGCTGGAAAACCAGATTCGCAAGAATCGAGTGCGGTGGCTGAAAAATTATCTGACGGAGGAAGGCACCCGGCGGGCGAACGAACTTGGATGGCCGAACACTTACACGTTTACGAAGAGCCTGGCGGAATCGCTGATCGCCAAGTATGGCGCGGGGCTGCCGATCGCGATTGTGCGTCCGGCGATTGTCGAGACTTCGGTGGCGAAGCCGTTTCGCGGATGGAATGAGGGGATCAACACTTCTGCGTCGTTGTCGTATTTGCTGGGGACGGCGTTCCGTCAATTGCCATCGAACGAACGCAAGCGGCTGGATATTATTCCGGTGGATGCGGTGTGCGCGGGGATGACACTGATTGGCGCGGCGCTGGTGGAGCGGCGGCACGATCCGCTGTATCAACTGGCGACCTCAGTCACGAACCCTTGCGACATGGGACGGTCGATTGAGTTGACGAGCTTGGGGCACAGGCGACACTATCGCGCGCAGGAGGGCTTGGAATACTGGCTGCGGCTGCGGATGGATGCCATCTCGGTATCGAAAGAGCGGTATAACCGCATGTCGGCGCCGGCGCAAAAAGCGATTATCAAGTCGATTCAGCGGGTGATGGCTCCGCTACCATCGGCGATGACCAAGCCGCTGGCGAAAACCGAACGCAACCTGGAGCGCGTGGAAAAATTGGTGGGACTGTTTGAGCCATTTATTCTGCACAACGAGCATGACTTTGTCGCGGATAATGTCGAGAAGTTGTCGCAGGCTTTGACGCCGGAAGAAAAAGAAATCTTCGGCTATGACACAGCGGGCCTCGATTGGTGGGAGTATTGGATCGATATCCATATACCGGCCTTGCGGCGATGGACGTATCCGCTGATTGAAGGGCGACCGCTGGAAGCGCGCGCGCCGCGAGTGCTGCAAATGCCACCGCCAAGCGAACCGACGACGGAAAATGGCGCTGCCGTGAAAACCGGTACGAACGGAGCAACGTGGCAATATTCCTGACCGGTGGGACCGGATACATTGGCGCGCATGTCGCCGCGAATCTGCTGGAGCAGCATGACGCGACCTTGAATCTGCTGGTGCGTGGGCGCGATCCGCGGGATGCGGAACTGCGGCTTTGGCAGGCTTTGCAACTGCACCTGCCGTTTCCCAGGTTCTACGAATACCTGCAAGCGAAGATCCGGATTTTTCGCGGCGATCTCACCGCACCGCAATTTGGGTTGGAAGCGGGCGATTATGACCGGCTCGTGCACACCACCGATTCGATCATCCACTGCGCCGCGTCGCTGAATCGCAAGTCGGAAAAGAGCTGTTTGAATGTGAATTTGCGAGGGACGCTCGAAGTGGTGCAGTTGGCGCGGCGGACGCATTACTATCACGGCCTCCGCCGGTTTTCGAATGTGAGCACAGTGGCGGTGGCGGGAAAGCGCAGCCACGAGGTTGTGGTGGAAGACCGGTCGATCGATTGGGAACGCTCTGACTACGATCCGTATGCGCGAACCAAGAAGTTCTGCGAGCACATGGTGCGCGAGTTGCTGCCGGACGTGCCGTTGACGATTTTCCGGCCGAGCATTGTGTTGGGGGACAGTCGGTATCCGCAGACCACGCAGTTCGACATGGTGCAGTCGTTCGTGTTTCTGGCGGGACTGCCAGTGCTACCCTTCCGTCCGCACGACAAGATCGACATTGTCAATGTGGATTTCGTGGCAGATGCGATTTCGACGTTGCACATGAAGACGAACCCCGAGCACGATACGTATCATCTTTCTTCCGGCAACGGCGCTCAGACCTTTCAGGAGTTGACGCGCGTGCTCGCCGCAGAGCAGAACAAGCGCGGGCCGTTGTTTTTGCCGATCCTCGAAAAGCCGTTCCGCTCTATCGTGAACAGCTTGGCCAACCGCCAGGGAGGGGTGGGGCATGGTGCGGCGCTGATGAAGGTCTTTCTCCCGTATCTGACCTGGAACACGGTGTTCGACAATACTCGAGCGACGTCGGAAATGGGACGTACGCCGGTGCCGTTTTCAAAGTACAGTCTTCCACTGCTCCGGTTTAGCCGCGAGCACAATTTTGAATATCCATATCAAGCGTGGCCGGAGAGCACGAAGGCTGGAGGGTCGGCCGCATGATGGACTTCGTATTGGAAGCATGGGTTTCGAGCATTATCGAAGGCAAGAAAATCCAGTGGATGATGGGCAAGCGGGAACCCTGGCAGCCGGGCGAAAAACTGAAGCTGCTGTTTGCCGGCTATAACGGGACGCGCAACACGGGGTCGGACGTGCGGGTGGAAGAGATGCTGCGGCAAATCCGGCGGATTCTGGGGCCGGAGAAAGTCGATCTCAGCATGATGACGTTTAATTTTGACCGGTCGCGGGGCTATTTCGAAGGTACATCGCAGGTGCGGCTGCCGGATATTTTCCCTCCATTCCTAGCGAATGAAGTGCCCAAGCATCATGGCGTGGTCGCGTGCGAAGGCTCGATGTTCAAGTCAAAGTTTGCCAATGCGTTGGCGACGATGATGATCGGGTCGCTGGGCATAGCGGCAGCGGAAAACAAGCTGTCGATTGGCTACGGCGCCGAAGCGGGACACATGGATCCGCTGGTGGCGAAAATGTGCGGGCGCTATTGCAAAAACTCGTTGGTGATCACGCGCAATGACGAGTCGCGCAAAATCCTGCGCGAACTGGGAGTGCCGACGGAATTGGGCACGGACACGGCTTGGACGTTTGAGCCGCTGGGCGCGGAGTATGGGCAGAAGGCCTTGCACGACGTGGGTTGGGACGGCAAGACTCCGGTACTGGTGGTGTGCCCGATCAATCCGTTTGAATGGCCGGTGAAAGCGTCTGTGGCAAAGGCCGCGCTGCACAGCCTGACCGGCGCATACAAGGAAAGTCACTACCGCGGGCCTTACTTTCATAATGCGGGGTCGGCAGCCGACCGCGCTTACGAACACTATCTGAGTTCGATCGCCAAGGCAGTAGACGCATTCCGGCAGAAGAAGAATGTGTTCGTGATCATGGCAGCGACCGAGCGCATGGATGCGCGAGCGTGCCGGCGGATTTCGGGAAAACTCGGCGGAGTCCCGGTGCTGACCTCGGACGATTACAACATGTATCAAATGGTCAGCATTCTACGCGCTTGCCGCATGATGGTGTCTTCGCGGTATCACGGGATTGTGACTTCGATGCCTGCGCTGGTACCTTCGGCGGGGATCACGATGGATGAGCGCATACGGAATCTGATGAACGAACGCGGACATCCGGAATTGCTGATGAACGTGGATGATCCAGACCTGGAAGCGCGGACGCTGACGGCACTGGAACTTCTGGAACGCGATGGGGAGCGAATTGCCGACGGGATTGCGCGGACGGTGGTGCGAAATTTGAAGTTGATGGCGCGCATGGGCGTGTATTTCGAGGAGGAAGTGCAGCGGCGATATCCGGAGTTCCCCACGCGACGCGGGGAGTGGAGTTGGGAGGATTACCTGCCGCCGATGAGCGAGGGGCTGCGGGGGTTGGTGGCGGCATACGGTTAGGCACGAACAAGAGCAGATTCTTTTCCTTCGGCTTCGCTCAGGATTAGAATGACAACCCTAAATAGATGACGACGATAAATGACTTTTACTGAGCAAATCCTTGCGAGTTTGGAGCGTAGCGGTGACGCTGTTGTGCTGCAGGAGATGCGCGACGGGCAGGCGGTACCGCTTTCGGGGCGGCAGCTATTGGTGCAGGTGCTGGTAGCGCGGGCTTATCTACGAAGGTTGCGCTTGAAAAAAGGCGATCGGTGCGCGCTGCTGGCGCATAATTCCGCGCAGTGGGTGGCGATGGATCTGGCCATCATGGCCGAAGGGTTGACGGTGGTTCCGCTCTATGCGCGGCAGGCTCCCGCGGAACTGGTGGCGATGATGAAGGATTGCTGGCCGTCGGTGATTGTCTGCGGTGACAAGTCGTTGGCCGATGCGATCGTAGAGGCTTGGCCGGAGGCACCGCCGAGTTTTTGTTTCGATCATGTGTTCACGGCGGGGCGTGAGCCGCTGGAGAATCCCACGCTGACGCTTGCGGAACAGGATGTGGCGACGATCATTTATACGTCTGGCACGTCGGGCCAGGCAAAGGGTGTGATGCTGAACGCAAGCAACGTGGCGCATATGCTGGGATGCACCTCGGGACGGCTGGATCGGCTGATGAATGGGTACTCAGGGCAGGATGCGGTGTTTCATTATCTGCCGCTTTGTTTTGCCGGCTCGTGGATCATGATGCTGACCTGCCTGCTGCGCGGCAGCAAGCTGACTTTGAATACCGATCTGGGGAAGATTGCAGCGGAGATGCGGGTCGCGGCGCCGGATTATTTTCTGAATGTTCCCGCCCTTCTCGAACGCATGCGCAAGGCGGTCGATGAACAGCTTTGGAAGACGGGAGGATTTCCGCTGAGGGTATACACCAAGGCGAAGGGCGCGTGGGTGCGGCGGCAGGATGGCAAATCGCGCATTGGGGACGGGGTTTGGCTGGGACTGGCGAACCGGTTGGTGTTTCCCACGATTCGAAAGAAAATGATCGGCGGAAAGCTGCGCGCTCTGATTTGCGGATCGGCGCCGCTGAATGTGGAAACGCAATTGTTTTTTATGATGCTCGGCATCCCGGTGTTGCAAGTGTACGGACTAACGGAAACGACGGCGATTTGCACCATGGATGATCCGGATGGCCGATTGGTTGCCGGACGCGCGGGACCGGCGATTTCAGGCGTCGAGATGAAGATCGCGGAGAACGCGGAGATTGTGGTGCGCGGGCCGAACGTTTTTTCGGGTTACTGGAAGCGTCCCGAGGAAACGGCGAGGGTGTTGCGGGACGGATGGTTTCGGACCGGCGATCAGGGTGAAGTGGACGAAAACGGGAACTGGAAGATTGTGGGCCGCATTAAGAACCTGATTATTCTCGGGTCTGGCCATAATGTCGTGCCCGAGCCGATCGAGGATGAGATTCTGAACGAATTGCCGGGAGCGAATCAGGTCGTGCTCGTGGGAAACGGGCGCGGTTATCTGGCGGCGCTGATCACGGGAAAAGTGAGTGGAGAACAGACGCAGGCGGCGCTCGATGCGGTGAATCTGGACTTGCCGCATTACAAGCAGGTGCGGGCCTTTCATCTGGTGGAAGACGCGTTCACGATTGACAGCGGGTTGCTGACAGCCAATGGGAAGCTGAAGCGCGATCTCATTGCGGAGCGGTTTCGAAACGAAATCGACGAACTCTATCAGACTGCGAAAACTGCATGAGGGACTTCAATGGGCAGACACTTTCGTGGCAGATCGTCGACGGCGCGATCGAACTGGTGCTGCATCGCGATCCTTGCAACGAGATCGGGTCCCGTACCCTCGAAGAGTTGGAGAAGTTTGCCACGGCTCTGCCCGTTCTGACGAATGAAGTCCATGCGGTAATTATCCATTCGACGAAGGCTGGATTTTCAGCGGGCGCGGATTTACGCGAATTGTTTCAGCGTGGGCAAGCGATGGAGAAATCGGCAGCCCTGCGAGGAGTGCGTGAGTTTCTGGAGCGCATTCACGCAGTGATGAATGCTATCGATGCTGCGCCATTGACGACGATTGCGGCCGTGCATGGCGTGACTTTCGGCGGCGGGTTTGAACTGGCGCTGGCCTGCGACATTATTATTGCGGACCGCATGGCGCGATTTTGTTTTCCGGAATTGCGACTGGGACTGATCCCGGGATTTGGCGGGATTCCACGTCTGAAGCGGGATTTGGGGAATGCAGTAGTGCGGGATCTGCTGCTAACCGGGCGTAGCTTCAACGTGACGAAAGCGCAGCAAATTGGACTGGTGAGCCAGATTGCCGCCGAAGGCGAGGCGCTGCGGGTGGCGCGGGCTACGGCCAGCCAAGTTGGTAAGTTTGGCCGGCAAACGGCGGCGGCGGCGAAAGCGTTTGTGAAGCCGATTCCGTATGAGGAGTTACAACGGGAGATTGACATTTTCTGCCAACTTTATTCGCGTCCTGCCGTCGAAGAAGGGCTGCGGAAGTTCGTGGAGAGCACGGACGCGCAGCCGTACTTGCCATAGATTTGTAGTTGGTGATTCGCAATCTGTAGTTGAAGGACAGTCGCACGCTTATGCCAGTTCCTACGATTGATCGCACACTTGACGAAGTTCTAACCCTGGCGGCATCGCATTTCAAAGTGCCGAGGGAAAAGCTCACTCCGGACGATGACTTTTTCAAGACGCTGGGCATCGACAGTCTTCAGGCGCTCGATTTGCTGACCCGACTGGAGCATCACTTCCGTATCGAGTTGCCGGATTATGAACTGCAGGGCGTGTCGGATTTCCGAACTCTGGCGAATCGGATTCAGGCGCGGCTGTAGGACCATCCTTCAAAGTCTGGCGAATCGAGAAATATTGAATGCTTGATCTCCAACAATATGCCAGCCTGGGTGCAGCGCTCAAAGACGCGCTGGAGCGCTGGCCGACCGAAACCTGCCTGATTGAGGCCGACCGCGACCGCGAGAAAGTCCGGCTTACTTACTCCGATTTCCGAGAAATGGCGCGTCCGCTGTGCCGCGCGCTCGAGGACGCAGATTTTAAAGCGGGCGATCGGGCGGCGATCGTCATGACGAATCAGTCGAAGTGGCTGATCTCGGCCTATGCGATTTTCTTCTGCGGAGGCGTTCTGGTTCCGCTGGATTACAAATTGACCGCAGTGGAGCATCTGCAACTGCTGGCGCATTCGAAGGCGCGGTTTCTGATCGTGGAGTACTTCCTGTGGCGGGCCATCACGCAGGCGCCGGAGTTTGGAAAACTGACGGCTGAGATTGTGCTCGTGACGGAGGCGCCGGCGGGAGCGGAGTTGCGTGGCGCGTATCGCTGGGAAGAATTTAAGCGAAAGGGCGATCCGCAGTTTGTGGCCCGGCAGCGCGAAGACACGGCCTGCATCGTGTATTCGTCGGGGACGGGTGGACGTCCGAAGGGATGCGTCCTTACGCATGACAGTTATCTGGAGCAGTGCGCTTCACTGACGGCATGGTATCCGTTTTGGCCGGGCATGCGCTATCTGAGCATTTTGCCCACGAATCACGCGATTGATTTCATGGTGGGGTTCATCGGGCCGTTTGTTTGCGGAGCTTGCGTTGTGCATCTGCGAACGCTGCGTCCGGAATTTGTGCGCGATGCGTTTGTACGCTATCGCATCACGTACGTGAGCCTGGTTCCAATGGTGCTGAAGAACCTGGAACGTGGACTGCGCGCGAAGTTCGATGAATTGACGCCCCGCAAGCGATGGATGCTGGACCGGTTGATCGGAGTGAACAAGATGGTAACGCGAGGGCGCCCGCGCGTGGGGCTTAGCCGGCGTTTGCTGCCCCAGGTTCACAAGGCGTTTGGCGGAGAACTGCGGGCGCTGATCGTGGGCGGGGCGTTTACGGATCCTTCAACGTTGCAATTTTTCTATGACCTGGGAATTCCGGTGACGTGCGGGTATGGACTGACAGAGGCTTGCACTGCCGTAACGCTGAACGATCTTAAACCATTTCGTCCCGATACGGTCGGTAAGCCGCTGCCCGGAAGCGAAGTACGCATACTAAGTCCGGACTCTGATGGGATTGGAGAGGTCGCGGTGCGCAGCCGCGCGGTGATGTCGCACTATCTGGACGATCCGGAACTGAGCGCTCAAACAATCGTTGAAGGCTGGCTGCTGACGGGCGACCAGGGGCGGTTTGAGGAGCACGGGCACTTGCAGCTCGTCGGGCGCAAGAAAAACATGATCGTCACCTCGGGCGGGAAGAATATTTATCCCGAAGATATTGAAGCGGTGTTCGATGGGCTGCCGGTAAAGGAGTTCTGTGTGTTCGCGGCGAACTATTTATGGCCGCTGAAAACGCTCGGCAGCGAGAGTCTCGTGCTGGTGTTACGGTTGGAGCAGAATCAGGAGTTCGAAGACAAATTGCGCGACGAGATCGTGGCGCGAAACCGGGGTCTGGCTGACTTCAAGCGGGTGGGCGGGTATTTGTTGTGGGAGAAGGACTTTCCGCGAACGGCATCGCTTAAAATCAAGCGCGGAGAGTTGGCGGCGGAGATTGGTAAGAGCGCGTCGCGGAAATCCATCGTTGAAATTTAGACAGAAGGTCTGTTCTGAGATCTGACCCCAGCGACCTGAGACCTAAGCGTGACTGAAAAGTTCCTAGCCATCATTAATCCGGCGGCGGGCGGCGGGCGCTGCGGCGAGCGCGTGGGTGCAGCGCTTGATCGCCTGCGGCTTGCGGGAATCGCGATCGAGACGGCGCAAACTCGCGCCGCCGGCGAGGCCACTGGCATTGCGCGCGAGGCCTATGCGCGCGGATTTCGGAAGTTTCTGGCGGTCGGTGGCGATGGGACTTCCTATGAGATCGTCAACGGCTTGTTTCCGGAATGCCGTTCTCAGTTCGTGGCTCCCAATTCCCAGGAAACATCGAGTGTGGATGACAATATCCCGACCCTTGGATTCCTTCCGCTGGGCACGGGCAATTCGTTTCTGCGGGATTTTGCGGAGGGATCGTCCAGCGCAGAAGGCCTAGAGCATGCTTTGCGGACTCTGGAGGCGCGGCGTTCGCGGCCTTGCGATGTTTTGCGGCTCACCCACAAAGACGGAGTGATCTACTACACGAATTTGCTGAGCGTGGGCTTTGCGGCGGATGTGGCGATGCTGCGGCACAAGCGATTTCAAGGCCTCGGGCAGTTTGGCTATCTCCTGTCGATTTTTCTTTGCTTGGCGCGGCTGGATCGGCGGCCGTTTCCAGTGCGGTTCGACGATCGGAGCGAGTTTGACCGGCGCCGCTCGTTGTTTTTGACATTCAATAACAGCAAGTTCACGGGCGGCACGATGATGATCGCACCGGATGCAGTCACGGATGACGGACTGATTGAATATGTGCGATGGGGGCCAATTGGGAGGCTGGGGCTGATCCGGAACTTGGCCACGCTCTATGACGGCACGCACACAAATCACCCACTGGCCGAGCGGCAGGCGGTCCGCCGGGTCGAATTTCAACTCGAGGGGCCGGTGGATGTGATGGTGGATGGCGAGGTGCTGACGCTCGAGTGCCAGGCGATCGACGTTCTGCCATCGGCGTTGTGCGTGGTGGTTTAAGAAGGAGTAAGCCCGCCTCTACTCGTGATATAAAACTTCATGTCCCAAGAGCGAAGAGAACGGCAACAAGAAAGACTGGGGATCAAGACTTCGGCTTGGAATTGGCGAAGCATTGCGATGTATACGGCGCTGGCCGCCGTGGTGCTTGGAATCGCCTTCTACTTTTACCACCGCAGCCAGCATGAGCACGATGCGTTTGCGCGCTGTCTGACCGCTCGCGGCGCAAAAATGTACGGGGCGTGGTGGTGTCCGCACTGCGTGGAGGAAAAGGAAAAATTCGCCGCGTCGTTTGCGTACGCTCCCTATGTCGAATGCGGCATCAAAGGCCAGACGAGCGGACAGGCGCAGGTCTGCAAGGACGAGAACATCAAAGGGTACCCGACCTGGCAGTTTCCGCCGACGGGCGAACGCGTCGAACGCGTTTTCAGTCTGGAGGAATTGAGCGACCGCACGGGGTGCCCGCTCGAATGACCGGCTTAACGCATCGTCTGACGATTCTGGTGGCAATTCTGGCGGTGTGCGGAATCGCGGTGTCGTCGGTGTCCTTGCAGCATCACTATGCAACCTCAAAGACGTCGTTCTGCGATATCGGCGAAGCCTTTAATTGCGACATCGTGAATCGCAGCGAATACTCGACTCTCCTTGGTATACCCGTAGCGTTGATCGGGATGCTCGGATACGCG
>Ga0302153_10001014_pt1 | contig 14266 bp, 10 predicted proteins | sample I_Bog_N2_2_FD_192429 | JGI IMG/M metagenome (GOLD analysis project Ga0302153, IMG submission 192429) | Peat permafrost microbial communities from Stordalen Mire near Abisko, Sweden - I_Bog_N2_2 | ecosystem: Environmental > Terrestrial > Soil > Wetlands > Peat | place: Sweden: Abisko, Stordalen... | reverse complement strand
AACATATCGAGCCAGAAGTCCCGGTTGCGCTTGAATTCTGGATCGGTGGCGAGCACCTTGTTGAGGATCGGTCCCCAGAAGCCCCACGGGCGCACCCGGCGATAGAAGCCGACCAGCACCTCGTCGGATTCCGGCTTGGTGGCCAGCGTGCCGATGAAGCAGCCGAGCAGCGAGACGATGAGCACCAGCGGAAAGACGATGGCCACATTCTGGCTGATCGAGTAGGTATTCAGCAGATGTTGCAGATAGGGCACGCGGTCGACGATCGAGGGCATGGCCAACGCGCTGGCGATGCCGGTGATCATCCCCCAGAAGTAGCCGAAGCCGTTGAAGCGCCACCAGTACCACTTGAGGATGTTGGCCGCCGCGTAGCCGCCCCACAGGCCGGAGACGATCCAGACGACGACGGAGTTGACCGAGTTCACATTCCAGCCGATCAGCACGCCGATCACGATCACCGTGAAGGAGGCGAGGTAGCTCAAGCGGACGTAGGTCTTGGGCGCGGCGTTGGGGTTGATGTAGCGCTTGTAGATGTCGTTGACGAAATACGGCGGCGCGGCGTTGACCGTACCCGCGAAGTTGGACATGAAGGCGGCCAGCAGGCCGGCGATCAGAAAGCCCAATAGCCCTGCGGGAACGAACTTGCCCAGCGCCATCGGCAGCACCATCTCGAAGTCCAGCTTCTGCATGGCGCCGATGTCTTTGCCGAAGCTCGTGGCGGCGAGAACCGTCAGCCCGATCACCATGAAGTAGCGGGGGAAGGTGAGCACCACGTTGACCCAGCCGCTGAGCATCGAGGCCTCGCGGGGATTTTTAGCCGAGAGCACGATCTGCATATCGTAGTTGGGCGCGGGGCCGGCGGCCGAGATCAGCACGCCCTTGAAGAGCAGCATCATGATGAGAAAGCCGAACAGGCCATAGCCGTCCTGATGGATCTGGGCGCTGGCCGCCGGCAATTGATGGGACCAGTCGAGCCCCAGATTCCAACCGAAGAAGACATTGTCCCAGCCGGCCGGCGTGACCGCCCTGAGCGCATCGGGCGCCACCTTCATCATGGCGATGATGCCCACCGCGATGGAGGCGATGGCCAGGATGCAGAATTGCACGACGGCGGTGAAGACGACGCTCACCATGCCGCCGCGGATCACGTAGATCGAGGTCAGCGCGATCAGGATCAGCGCGTATTCATTGGGCGTCAGATGCCAGGGCAGAAACTCGGAGGCGAATTTGCCGATGCCTTTGAAGCCGTAGGTGAAGAAGCCGATGATGCTCACAAAGGCGTAGAGCACCACCACCATGTGCGACAACTGCGCGCCGCGCCCGGTGCCGAAGCGCGTCTTCATCCACTCGGCGCCGGTCATCACATTGGAGCGGCGCAGCCAGCTCGATAGATAGACCATCTGAAAGATCTGGTTGAAGGTGGGCCAGAGCCAGGGAATCCAAATGCTCTTCAGGCCGTAGACGTACATCCAGGAGACCAGCAGCATGGTGCCGCTGATGTCGAACATCCCCGAGGCGTTCGAGACGCCGAGGATGTACCAGGGCATGGTGTTGCCGCCGAGAAAGTAATTCTGGATGCTGCTGGAGGCGCGCCGCGAGACCCAGTATCCGAACAGAACCATACCCAGCAGGTAGGCCGCAATAATGACAATGTCGATCACGTGTAGATGCAGCAATTCGACTCCTTCATGCCCTCGGGCATTCGTTTTCCGCTCTCCGCCCGGGAATGGGGAGGGCAATGAATCGCCGGATTGCCGGTTGCCCGCCTCGCAACCATTGCCACACCAGCCATCAAGCAGTGTAGCGGCGCGCGCTTATTGGATGCAAATCGGAGGACAGGGGTCAGAGATCAGAGATCAGGGGTCAGGGAACAGAGAGTGAGAAGCGCTGCCGTCATTCATCTCCTACCGCTTGTCTGCCTCCCGCGCCATCGTTTGATGCGCGCGAGCGCCGCGGGCTATACTGGGGCCTGTTAAAAGCATTTTCGCTTCACTTGTTGAGATCGCAAGTGCAACCAAGGTGGCTTTTTCTTGAGGAAAAAGCCACTTTGCCGCATGGATTCTGTAAACACCAGAAGCGAAAATACTGCGAGCCGCCACAAATCAGCCAGTCAGCGGGGCAATTCAGCGGTAGATCCGCGCGCGGAGCGGGAGTTTGAGCCGCAGACCACAGGATTCTTTTTTGAAAGGGAGCAACAAGATGAAATACGGAACCTTCGACGACCAGAAGCGCGAGTATGTGATTACGCAGCCGGATACGCCGCTGCCGTGGATCAATTACCTGGGCTGCCAGGCATACTTCGGCATCATCTCCAACACCGCCGGCGGCTACTCGTTCTATCGCGACGCCCGCCTGCGCCGCCTCACCCGCTACCGCTACAACAACGCGCCCTTTGACTTCGGCGGCCGCTACATCTATCTGCGCGACGACGCCTCGAAGGAATTCTGGTCGCCCTCCTGGCAGCCGACGCGCCGGGCCATCACGAATTACTCCTGCCGCCACGGCATGGGCTACACCACCATCGGCTCGGAGTATGCGGGCATCGAGGCGCATACGCGCTACTTTGTGCCGCTGGACGAGAACCTGGAGATATGGCAACTCACCGTCACCAACAAGAGAGCCACCAAGGCCACGATCTCGGCCTTCTCGTCGATTGAGTTTTGCCTGTGGGATGCGCAGGACGACTCGACCAACTTCCAGCGCAACTTCTCCATCGGCCAGGTCGAGGTCGAGGACAGCGTGATCTATCACAAGACCGAGTATCGCGAGCGCCGCGATCACTATGCCTACTTCGCCTGCTCAGAGAAGCTGGCCGGCTTCGATACCCAGCGCGATGTCTTCCTGGGCCACTATCGCGGCTGGGATCAGCCGGCGGCCGTCGAGGCCGGGCAACTGACCAACTCGATTGCGCACGGCTGGGCGCCGATCGGCGCGCATCAGGTGAAGCTGGAGCTGGAACCGGGCGAGACCAGGCAGATCGTCTTCCTGCTCGGCTACCAGGAGAATCCCGTCGCCGAGAAGTTCGATCCGCCGGGATCGCAGATCATCAACAAGAAGCGGGCCAAGGCGACGATTGCAAAATATCTGGACGGCAAGAACGCCGATGCGGCCTTCGAGCGGCTGCGCCTGTACTGGGAGAGCCTGCTGGGCATCTTCCAGGTCAAGACGCCCGATGAACACACCAACCGCATGGTCAATATCTGGAATGCCTATCAGTGCATGGCGACCTTCAACATGAGCCGCTCGGCATCGTTCTATGAGTCGGGCATCGGGCGCGGCCTGGGCTTCCGCGATTCCAATCAGGATCTGCTCGGTTTTGTGCACATGGCCCCGGAGCGCGCCCGCGAGCGCATCCTCGATCTGGCCGCGACGCAACTGCCCTCGGGCGGCGCCTATCACCAGTATCAGCCGCTGACCAAGCGGGGCAACAACGACGTGGGCTCGGGCTTCAACGACGATCCGCACTGGCTGATCATCGGCGTCTCGGCCTACGTCAAGGAGACCGGCGACTGGAGCATTCTGGATGCGCCCGTTCAATACGACAACGAGCCGGGCTCGGAACAGCCGCTCTACGAGCACCTGCAGCGCAGCTTCAACTACACGCTCTCGCGCCTGGGACCGCACGGGCTGCCGCTGATTGGCCGCGCCGACTGGAACGATTGCCTGAACCTGAACTGCTTCTCCGACACGCCGGGGCAGAGCTTCCAGACCACCACCAACAAGGACGGCAAGGTGGCCGAGTCGGTCTTCATCGCCGGACTCTTTGTCCACGCCGGACAGGAGCTGGCGGCGATTGCCACGCGGCGCGGCCTGAAGGACGAGGCGGCAAAATATCTCGCAGAAGTCGCCAAGATGGATCAGGTGGTGCGCAAGCACGGCTGGGACGGCGAGTGGTTCCTGAGAGCCTATGACGACTTCGGGGCCAAGATCGGCTCCAAGGAGTGCGAGGAGGGCAAGATCTTCATCGAGTCGAATGGCTACTGCGTGCTGGCCGGCATCGGACTCGAGGACGGTTTGGCCGCCAAGGCCCTCGACTCGGTGGGCAAGCATCTGGCCACCAAGCATGGCATCGTGCTGCAGCAGCCGGCTTACTCCAAGTATTATCTGAACCTCGGCGAGATCTCCTCTTATCCGCCGGGATACAAGGAGAATGCGGGCATCTTCTGCCATAACAATCCCTGGGTGATCATTGCCGAGGCTCGGTTGGGTCATGGCGATCTGGCGCACGATTACTACAGCCGCATCAACCCATCGGCGCGCGAGAGCATCGGCGACCTGCATCGCTGCGAGCCTTATGTCTACGCGCAGATGATTGCGGGCAAGGATGCGCCCACCTTCGGCGAAGCCAAGAACTCCTGGCTGACCGGCACGGCGGCGTGGAATTACTACGCCATCGTGCAGTGGATTCTGGGCATCCGCACCACGCTCGACGGGCTGGAGATCAATCCCATCGTTCCTGCAAGCTGGCCGGGCTTCACGGCGACGCGCCAGTATCGCGGAGTGACGTACAAGATCACGATCGAGCGCCAGGGCAAGGGTAACTCGATTGCGCTCACGGTGGATGGCAAGCCAGTCGAGGGAAAAGTTGTAACTCCTCCCACGGACGGGAGAAAGGAAGTTACTGTCAAGGGAATCCTGACGTAACTGCCAATTGAATCATTGCAAGATCACCGTGCCCCATTCTTTCCGCATTCTTTCGTGGATAGGATGGGGCACAGTGTTATATAACTCATAGGATGGATCAGTTACTCGCGAAGTTATAGCAAAACCACGATAGGTGTACCCAGAGCTACAGCATTTATTTTGCGCCTTTTGCGGCACGACTCCCACCCCATGGACGAAGACCTGTCGAGGGGAACCCCGATGAAGCCGCGCGCTTTTAAAACATCGTCTATTTCAGGAGTTTCCTAGAGCGTCGGACGCGGCCTGCGCGGCGGGCTGGATGAGCGCTGATGGAGAGCCGGGGGTATCGAAGCCGGGCTGCGCTCGGGAGCCGACGACACGATCTCCAGCTCCGATCCGTCCACCTCCACGGCCACGCTCTGCATGATCATGTCCATGGTCAGCACCACGCGCAGGCTGTTCTTCTTGCGCAGCACAACGCCTTCCATGCCGGCCAAGGCGCCTGAGCGAATCCGCGCCCTCTGCCCGACAGTCAGCAACGGATGCGGCTCGGCACGGCGCAGATGGAGCCCCGCGCGGAGGGCCTCAATCTCCGCCTCCGGCAGCGCCGCGGGCTTGCCGCCGGTGCCCTCGACCATCTTCAAAACGCCCGGCACCTCGAGCACGCGCACCCGCTCGCGCCGCAGGATGCGGACAAAGACGTAGCCGGGAAAGACCGGCAGATCGACCGTCACACGAGAGCCGTCGCGCCACTTGCGCTGCACATGATAGAGGGGAAGAAAATGCTCGACCGCTCGCTGACACAGATACTCGCCCACGCGCTTCTCATGGCGGGGCATGGTGTAGGCGGCAAACCACTGCGGCGCCAACTCTACTGCGTTTTGCGCGGCATCGTTCTTGGCAAGTGCCGACAACGCTTCCTCCAGCTCCTGTGGAATGAGCCGTACTATTCAGCGTCGCGCTGCGGAGCATGACAACAGGGCCCGCATCTACCTTAGCATGGCGGCGCTATCCCGGATACGCCCCCGTAATATAGCCCTCGAGCGCCTGAATGTGCTGCGCCTGGCCGGTGATCACCCACTTGACCAGATCGCCGATGGAGACCACGCCCACCAGTTTGTCCCCCTCCAGGACCGGCAGATGGCGGAAGTGGTGCTGGGTCATGATGTTCATGCACTCATCCACGGTCTGCCGCGGGGTGACGAAGATGACCGGGCTGGTCATGATCTGGCTGACATGACTCTCGCGGGCGGAGTGGCCCTTCAAGACTCCTTTGCGGGCGTAGTCGCGCTCGGAGAGGATGCCGACGACGCGACCGCCGGCGAGCACCAGCAGTGCGCCGATGTTGTGCCGGGCCATCAGCTCCAGCGCCTCATAGACCGTCTGCTCGGGAGCGATTGTGAGGACCCCGTCTGCCGCTTTACTTTGCAAAAGCGATCCAATCGTATCGGTAATGTTCACTGCAACCTCCTGGTCAACAGGCGCTTCGGCACTGGGGCGTGCCCGCCCACCGGGCGCTGGCCGACGCCGCTGTGGGTGTAGTCAATATAGTGCATCCATGGTGCGCAAGAACAGAAGAAAGAGCGGATTGCAGGGCTGCATCGGCGGCTTGTGAGCGGAATTGCGGCAGCTGTGGAAAAATAAGCGTAGCAGGAAAAGTCTTCAAATCGTGCGATAGGGCTTTCCACGTTGGAGAAAACTCATCATTTGTTGCCCAACTTGGTCTGTTTACCAAAGTTTTATCCTGGAACTATAAAGAATTGCCAATCGTACCGATAAACTAGATGTGATGAGAGCGCGAGCCATCAACACGATCAGGCGCAAGGCGGCGGAGTGGCTGCGGCAGGGCGTCTCGCCCGAGCGGCTGGCGCTGACTCTGGCGCTGGGCATCGCCATCGGCTGCATTCCAATGATCGGCGTCACCTCGGCTCTATGCATGATCGCCGCGCTTACGTTGCGGCTGAACTTCCCCGTCATCCAGGCGGCCAACTGGGCCGCGATGCCGCTGCAACTGGTTCTGCTGGTACCTTTTGTCCGGCTGGGCGGGCACCTGTTCGGCCTCGGCTCCGGCCACACGATCCAGGCCGGAGCGCTGCTGCACTCTTCGCCCCTGAGCCTCATTACTCTGCTTGGCGGATTGGCCGGAGAGGCCGTGCTGGCCTGGCTGCTGATCGCCATTCCGGCGGTCATTCTGTTGACGGCGATGCTCACCTTGCTGCTGCGCCGGGTTCCTGCCCTGGCTGCGGCCGAGGCCGGCGACTGAGAAGCAGGGATCGGGAAACAGGGATCAGGGATCAGAAAAACAAAAAGACGCCAGTCCAGCAGAGTTCTACTGAGGGACTTTTACTTCCCCGCGTAAGGATCGGCAACCGGCTTCTCGCTCTCCAGCCAGGCCGTATAGATCATGTCGCGCAACATGCTGGCTCCGGCCCCCAGCCGCTCGGCGGTAAAGGCGCGCGCGTCGGCCGAGCCCGCGCCGGTAAAACCTCCAGCCTTCTCCAGTTGATAGACCCTCTCGACATACGATTTCGACTGGCGCAGGTAGGCCACGTAGGCCTCGAAGAGGTCGCCTGTGATGGGCTTGGGCGGCGTCATCTTTGCCCTCACCTCGGGCTCGCGCAGGTTGGCGTCCACAAACGGCCCCTCAAACCGCCAGTGAATCCCACGCTCGCGCCGGTAGCCGTGCGGATTCTCTCCCACCCAGCCGTCGTATTGGATCGATGTGTGCAGCGGCTGCGAGCCGTCGCCGACATAATGGCCGAGCCAGCCCGCGTAAAACAAGATCGCCTGCTCCACCGGGCGGGTGTTCTCCTGGCGGGCGGCCAGCTTGCGGTACTCGCGCATCGCCGCCTTCAGCCGCTCCCAGACCTCGGTCGCCTCCCAGGGCTGGAGGCCGATCTTCTCCGGCCGCTCGCCCGCCGCAAAGACGCGCGCTTCGAAGACCAGCCGCCGGCGGGGCAGCGGCCCCAGCGCGTCGGCACTCTCCAGATTGATAAAGTGCTCGGGCGCCTGCGCCGCCTCCAGCTCCGGCTCGGCCGGCGAACGCCAGCGGTCAGGCTCCGGGCCCAGGTACTCGATCTCGGCGATGGCCTCAGGCGAACGCAGAAAAGCGGGCACGTCCGCGGGCAGGGATGTGACCGCCAGTCGGTTGATCAGCCGATGGCCGCTGTTGCCCCAGGCGCGGGCCGCGGGCGGCTGTGCCAGCAGGCAAAGCAATCCGGCTGCGATTGTCAGAATGAGTCGAGAGTTCCGATGAAGATTCTGCATGGAGCCAGTATAGGCCCGCCGCCGATGAGCGCAGCTTGAAATGCCCGTGAAGAGATGGGTGGGATTCCGACCTCAGTTCTCATCCGTGAAGATTTCCTCGATCGTGCTTTCAAAGAGGCGCGCCAGTTTGAAGGCCAGCGGAAGACTGGGATCGTACTTGCCCGTCTCGATCGCGTTCACCGACTGGCGCGAAACCTCCAGCCGCGCGGCCAGATCGGCCTGCGACCAGTCACGCTCGGCACGCAATACCTTCAGCCGGTTTTTCATCTGTACCGCCAGCGGTAGACCAGTAATGAGACGGCCGCGACACAAAGGAAGAGAAACTGAACGGACGAGATATCCATGCGTGAGACGGTTGGATCGTACTTCTCGAGCATGCCCCAGAAGGTAGTCACGGATAGCGTCACGCCGATGCCCCACAGCATGGACTGGACGGTCAGCCAGTGTTGAAACTCATCTTTCTCCTCGGCAAGATACAGGCCATAAACAAGGATGTAGGCGAAACAGGGCAGCGTCGCGATGAAAGCGCAAAGGTAAGCGAAGAGGCCAGTGGGGTGAAGGTGATGGTAGTGGAATCCCCAAATACCCAGGATTGCATCCAGTACAAACAACGGTATGACAATGAAGAGGACACGGTCCTCAGCGCGGTTTCTGGCAGGACTGCTGATGCGGCTTTCCATGATTGGTCTCCTTTACTGTAAGACAACTTCACTTTACATAAAGACGCAAATCATGTCAAGTGTCATTGACATATTTTTTCTTTCAGGAAAATTCTTGTGCGGAGACTCCCTCGGAACGATCCCTGCTTGCCTGCTCAGGCCTTGGAGATGTGGGCCCGCAAGGCTGCGGCGTAGTGCTCCGGCAAATGCTTCTTGTTCATCTCGCGGTCGCAGACCACGTGGACGGTTTCGCCCTCAGCCAGCAGGAGCTTCCGCTCATCATCCTTCTGGGGTTTGCGCCATATCTTGTATGCGAATTTCAGAACAGGCCCGCGCAGCAGGGCTGGACTGCTCTCGATCTGGATCTGGTCGTCGTAGCGAGCCGAGGCGCGATAGCGGCAGGTGGCCTCGATGACGGGCAGGATGCAGCCGTGCTCCTGTTCCAACTGGCGATAGGAAAAGCCCAGCGCGCGCAGCAGCTCCACGCGACCGACCTCGAACCAGACCAGGTAGTTGGCATAGTAGACAACGCCCATCTGGTCGGTTTCGGCATAGCGGACGCGAACTTCGGTGGTAACGGACATGAAAGAGTCTCCAAAGCCGAATGAATTACCGTCCATTTTTCCACGTGGAACGCGAAGTTTTCCACTTATCTGCGGGTTTCTTCGGGTTTTGTGGCTCCAAGTGCGTCGAATCCGGACGAAAATTGCTCCGGATTCTAAAACTTCGCCTTCGCCGCCCTCAGTTGCCGATCACCGCGTGCAGGTGTTGCAGCGCATAAACGGTCGTCTGGTGGCGCTGCATCGCGCTGATCCCCTCCACGGCGGCCTGCGCGGCGGCGATGGTGGTGATCGTGGGAATGCGCGCCAGCACGGCAGCTCGCCGGATCGCCTTCTCGTCAAAGAAGGTATCCTGTCCGCGCGGCGTGTTGACGATCAGTTGTATGCGCTCGCCCTTGATCAGGTCCACGATATTCGGCCGCCCTTCCTTCACCTTGAAGACGCGCTCGACCGTCAGACCGGCCTTTTCCAGCACATTGGCCGTGCCCTCGGTGGCGACGATCTTGAAGCCCAGATCCACGTAGCGCCGCGCCAGATCGAAGGCCGCCTCCTTGTCGTGATCGTTCACGCTGAAGAAGACCGTGCCGCTGGTGGGCAGTAGTTGGCCGGCAGAGAGTTGCGCCTTGGCGAAGGCCTCGCCAAAGGTTGCGGCCACGCCCATCACCTCGCCGGTCGAGCGCATCTCCGGACCGAGAACCGTATCGACGCCCGAGAATTTGTTCCAGGGAAAGACCGGCGACTTCACATAAGAATGCGTTCCGGTTTCGAGATCCTTTCCTGTGGCGAGCTGCGCGGGCAATAACTCGCTCAGCTTTCTTCCCGTCATCAATCGCGAAGCGATCTTGGCCAGCGGAATACCCGTCGCCTTCGAGACATAGGGCACGGTGCGCGAGGCGCGCGGATTCACTTCGATCACATACACATGATCCTCGCCCTCGGCGTCGCGCTGAATGGCAAATTGCAGATTGACCAGGCCGACGACCTTGAGCGCCAGCGCCAGCTTGCGCGTGTACGTGCGCAGCGTCTCCAGAGTGCTTTCGCGAATGCTCACCGCGGGCAGCACGCAGGATGAATCGCCGGAGTGAATCCCCGCCTCTTCGATGTGCTGCATGATGCCGGCAATGATCACATCCTCGGAATCGCACAGCGCGTCCACGTCCACTTCCACGGCATTCTCCAGGAAGTGATCCACCAGCACCGGTCGCTCCTGCGAGTATTCAACCGCTGCGCGCATATAGCGCGTCACTTCGTCGCCGTCGTAACAGATCACCATCGCGCGGCCGCCCAGCACATAACTCGGCCGCACCAGCACCGGATAGCCGATGCGCTCGCCTACGGCCAGAGCCTCTTCGACGCTGGTGGCCGTGCCACCGGCGGGCTGCGGAATTTGTAACTCATCAAGTAACTTGCCAAAGCGCTTGCGATCCTCGGCCAGGTCAATTGACTCGGGCGATGTGCCGATAATCGGAACGCCCGCCGCGCGCAACCGCTGCGCCAGATTCAGCGGCGTCTGCCCGCCAAACTGCACAATCATGCCGATCTCCGCGCCCGCCTGCGCCTCGTGGTTATAAATGGCCAGCACATCCTCAAGCACCAGCGGCTCAAAGTAGAGCCGGTCGCTGGTGTCGTAGTCGGTCGAGACGGTCTCCGGATTGCAGTTCACCATGATCGTCTCAAAGCCGTCCTCGCGCAGCGCAAAGGCCGCATGGCAACAGCAGTAATCGAACTCGATGCCCTGACCGATGCGATTCGGACCGCTGCCAAGAATAATGACTTTCTTTGTCTTTGTCGCCGGTGACTCATCCTCTTCGTCATAAGTCGAATATAAGTAGGGAGTCATGGATTCGAACTCTGCCGCGCAGGTATCCACTAACTTGAAGACCGGCCTGATGCCCTTGCTCTCGCGCAGCTCGCGCACCTGCTGCGTGCCCGCGTGGCCTTCCAGCTTCCACTCCGTCGCAATGCGCTCGTCGCTCAAGCCCAGGCGCTTCAGTTGCCGCAACTGATCCGTGCCGATCGTCTCCGGCGTGGTCTCGCTGATTGCCATCTGCGCCAGCACCACCTCGCGCAACTGATGCAGGAACCACGGGTCCATCGTGGTCAGCCGCGCCACTTCGCGCACGCTCATGCCGCGCTCGAAGGCGTAACGGATGTACCCCAGACGCTCGGGCCGCGGAGTGACCAGCATCTGCGTCAGCCGCCGCGGCTCCAGTATCTCCGCGCCGGTCTTCTTGCCGGTTTCAAGCGCGCGCCACGCCTTCATCAGCGATTCCTTGAAGGTGCGCCCGATGCACATCACCTCGCCGACGGACTTCATCTGCGGACCAAGCGTCTCATCCGAGCCGGGAAACTTCTCAAACTGCCATTTGGGAATCTTGGTTACTACATAATCAATGGTCGGTTCAAAGCAGGCCGGAGTCTTGCGCGTAATATCGTTGGGAATCTCGTCGAGCGTGTAACCCACGGCTAACTTCGCGGCTATCTTTGCAATCGGAAATCCAGTAGCTTTCGAGGCCAAGGCCGACGAGCGCGAGACGCGCGGATTCATCTCGATCACCGTCATGCGGCCATCGACGGGATTCACCGCAAACTGCACATTCGATCCGCCGGTCTCGACGCCGATCTCGCGCATGACCGCGATAGCGGCGTCGCGCATCTTCTGATACTCGCGGTCGGTCAGCGTCTGCGCCGGAGCCACGGTGATCGAATCGCCGGTATGCACGCCCATCGGATCGAAGTTTTCAATCGAACAAATAATAATGACGTTGTCGGCCAGGTCGCGCATGACCTCTAACTCATACTCTTTCCAGCCGAGCACGCTCTCTTCGATCAAACACTCATGCACCGGCGATAAGTCCAGCCCGCGCGCCAGAATCTCCATCAGCTCTTCGCGGTTATAGGCGATGCCTCCGCCCGTGCCGCCCAGCGTAAAGCTGGGACGGATCAGCACCAGGAAGCCTAACTTCGAAGCAAACTCCAGGCCGTCGCGCAGATTGTTTACCAGCGCGGATTTCGAAACATCGAGGCCTATGCGCAGCATCGCATCCTTGAAGAGCAGACGATCCTCGGCCTTCTTGATTGCTTCGAGTTTCGCGCCGATCAACTCGACGTTGTACTTGTCGAGGATGCCCGCATCGGCCAGATCGACAGCCAGATTCAGCGCCGTCTGTCCGCCGACGGTGGGCAGCAGTGCAAATTTGCCGGAGCCAGGGCCGAGCATCTCGGCCTCGATGCGGATGATCTCTTCGACATACTCGCGCGTCAGCGGCTCGATGTAGGTACGGTCGGCGAGGTCGGGATCGGTCATGATGGTGGCCGGGTTGGAGTTGACCAACACCACCTCATAACCCTCCTGCTTGAGAGCCTTGCAGGCCTGCGTGCCGGAGTAATCGAACTCCGCCGATTGGCCAATCACAATCGGCCCCGAGCCGATCACCAAAATCTTCTGAATGTCATTTCTGCGTGGCATTGTCTTCTAGTCCTTATTCAAAGCTCTTGATTCGGGGAATGAAGGGTACGGGCTTTAGCCCGTACATCAGAGTCAGTAAAGCCGGTGGGCTTTAGCCCCCGAGGGAATTCACTGCTGGGGAAACCAATGAACTCATATGGATGATCATCAGAAACCAATCGGGCCCCAATAGGGTTGGAGCGAATGTATTCCAGATGCCTCTTCCAATCCTCTTCATCCCGGATGCGATGATCGGTAAAGCCCGGCTGCCAAATCTCTCCATTCCATTCGAGTTCTCGTTTTGCTCGAAATGAAAAGCCACCCTTGATGAGCTGCATTGATTTTTCGACCGATTCTACTGGTGTGATGAGCAAATGCAAGTGGTCTGGCATGATGACATAGGCATGGAGTTTGTAGCCTGTTCCGTCATAGTGTTTCAATGTATCAAGCATTAGCCGCGACCAGCGGTCAACCTGAAAAAGAGACTTGCGCCCAATCGTCTGTGTCGAGACGAAGTAGGCGTATTCATTGCTCCGAGTTGTCTCTCGCATGGGACGCATTTGATTCCCTCGGGGGCTAAAGCCCCGCTTGTTCATGCCACTTTGATGTACGGGCTAAAGCCCGTACCCTTCACCTGTAACCTTTACTCTTCCCTCAGGGGCTAAAGCCCAGCTTCTATTAGCATTCTTACGGCACCACTCCAGTCGTGCCCTATCAAAACTCTTGTCCCAAAAAACAACGGAGCCTAAGCCCCGCTGAAGTGGCAAAACCAGACATCGAAAGTAACTCTCGACGCCTCATCCCTTCCACTCCTCCATCATCCGCCGGAAGTCGCGGAAGAGATAATTCGAGTCATGCGGACCGGGCGCGGCTTCGGGGTGGTACTGCACGCTGAAGAGCGGCAGCGTGCGGTGGCGCAGGCCTTCGAGGGTCTGGTCGTTCAGGTCCACGTGGGTCAGTTCGACTTCGTTCGCGTTGATTGAATCCGGATCGACGGCGAAGTTATGGTTGTGCGCCGTGATCTCCACCTTGCCGGTGATTTTGTTTTGCACCGGATGATTGCCGCCGTGATGGCCGAATTTGAGCTTGTAAGTCTTGCCGCCGAGTGCGATGCCGGTGAGTTGATGGCCCAGGCAAATTCCAAAAACCGGCACGCGGCCCAGAAATTTGCGGATGGCGCGCACGGCATAATCGACCGGCTCGGGGTCGCCGGGGCCGTTCGACAGAAATACGCCGTCGGGCTTCAGCGCGAAGACATCCTCGGCGCTCGTCTCAGCCGGAACAACCGTGATGCGGCAGCCCTCGCGCACCAGCATGCGCAGAATGTTCAGCTTGATGCCGAAGTCGTAAGCGACGACGTGGAGGGGCTTTCGCTCTTCGTCCTTTTGGTTGAATCCAACCGCCAACAAAGAATCGCCAGTCTGGTTGCGGCTGTCCGTCTCGTCAAAAGTGTAGACCGACTTGGTGGATACCACGCGCGCCAGATCCGTTCCGTCCATCTTGCGAATCGAGCGCGCCTTGGCCACCAGCTTGTCGGTGTCCGTCTCAATGGTCGAAATCACGCCGCGCATCACGCCGTGCGTGCGCAGATGGCGCACCAGCGCGCGGGTGTCGATCTCGGCCAGCACGGGAACCGAATAGCGCTCCATGTACTCGTCGGTCACCTGTTCCGAGCGCCAGTTGGAGCCGATAGGCGAGAACTCGCGCAC
>Ga0302153_10000994_pt1 | contig 14468 bp, 11 predicted proteins | sample I_Bog_N2_2_FD_192429 | JGI IMG/M metagenome (GOLD analysis project Ga0302153, IMG submission 192429) | Peat permafrost microbial communities from Stordalen Mire near Abisko, Sweden - I_Bog_N2_2 | ecosystem: Environmental > Terrestrial > Soil > Wetlands > Peat | place: Sweden: Abisko, Stordalen... | reverse complement strand
GTCCTCATTCGCGCAAACTTGGTGCCGGCAGCCGCCGGCGGGAAAACTCAAGAAGCCAGCGGCAATACTTGCCAAAGCCCGTTCTGCTGAATCAATTGCCGGTCGCAGTCCGCTTCGCGGGCGGCGGCCAATGGTTGTCCGGGCAAGCCCTGGACCACACGCTGACCCTCGCCGCGCAACTGGCAAACCAACTGCCAGAGTGCCGCATCCGTGCTGTCGGGCATCCAGATACCGCCAGACGGTAGCTCGATCTCGGCACGCCCCAGGGTCACCAGGGTTTTCAAATCGGTGGAAAAGCCCGTCGCCGGACGTGCACGGCCGAAGTCCGCGCCGATATCGTCATAGCGACCGCCCTGGGCGATGGCCTGGCCAACACCCGGCACGAACACCGCGAACACTACACCGGTGTGGTAGTGATAACCGCGCAGCTCGCCCAGGTCGAAATACAGCGGCAACTGCGGGAAGCGCGCGGACAACCGCTCGGCGATCGCCAGCAGATCATCCAGCGCCGCCGTCACCTGCTCCGGCGCACCGGCCAGGCGCTCACGCGCCGCCACCAGCACTTCGCGGCCGCCACACAGATCCACCAGTGCCCGCAGCATCGCGGCCAGATCGGCCGGCAAACCTTCGGTCAGCTGGATCACTTCATCGATTGCCTTGCGTTGCAGGGCATCGAACAACTGTTGCTCCACCTCACCGGACAAACCGGCGGCGCGGGCCAGGCCACGATAGATACCGACGTGACCAAGGTCCATGTGCACATCCGGCACATCGGCCAGTTGCAGCATCGCCAGCATCAGGCTGATGACTTCGACGTCGCTGCTCGGACTGGCATCGCCGTACAACTCGGCGCCCAACTGGATCGGGCTGCGCGAGGACGACAGCGCCCGCGGCTGCGCATGCAGCACGCTGCCGGCGTAGCACAGACGACTCGGACCTTCACGACGCAGGGTGTGGGCGTCGATACGCGCCACCTGCGGCGTGATGTCGGCGCGGAAACCCATCTGCCGGCCCGACTGCGGGTCGATCACCTTGAAGGTGCGCAGGTCCAGGTCCTGGCCGGCGCCGGTCAACAAGGATTCCAGATACTCGATATGCGGGGTGACAACGAACTCATAGCCCCAGCTCTGGAACAGGTCCAACACCTGGCGCCGCGCCACTTCGATGCGCGCCGCTTCAGGCGGCAGTACTTCTTCGATGCCATCTGGCAGGAGCCAGCGATCTACCGTTGCCATTAACGCCTTTCCCCTATGATCCGGGCAGCTAGCCCGCAGGCGAGCCTTGAGTGAAGCAGAAAATGGTTAACGCGCGCGCAAGAACGACGCGACGAGCAGCCTGAAATCGGCTTCGCCTACCACTTTCCTCGAAAAACCTGTCGGGTCGATCAACCCGCCGTCTGCCGATCAAACATACAGACGCAAAAAAGCCGGGAATTTCCCGGCTGCCGCATCATACACCCGTTTTCCGAAAGGATCACCCCGCCCGGCGTTTTAGCTGCCGGGCGGAGGGGCACGATGCGTCTTGGATCAGGGCTTGGCTTTTTCCAGGTAACGGAAGAAGTCGCTGCTCGGGTCCAGCACCAACACGTCGCTCTTGTCCGCAAAGCTTTCACGGTAGGCGCGCAGGCTACGGTAGAACGCGTAGAACTCCTGGTCCTGGCCGTAGGCCTTGGAGTAGATCGCGGCGGCCTGGGCATCACCGTCACCGCGGGCTTCTTCCGACTGGCGATACGCTTCGGCCAACAACACACGGCGCTGGCGATCGGCGTCGGCACGGATGCCTTCGGCCAGTTCGTTACCCTTGGCGCGGTGCTCACGAGCCTCACGCTCACGCTCGGTGCTCATCCGCTCGAAGACGCTGCGGTTGACTTCCTTCGGCAGGTCGATGGCCTTGACCCGGACATCCACCACCTCGATACCCAGCTCCTTCTCGGCCATGCCATTCAGCGACGCGGTGATGTCCGCCATCAGCGCATCGCGCTCGCCGGACACCACTTCGTGCAGGGTGCGTTTACCGAACTGGTCACGCAGCCCCGACTCCAGGCGCCGGGACAGGCGCTCGTCGGCGATCTGCTTCAGGCCGGAAGTCGCGGTGTAGAAACGCTCGGCGTCCTTGACCCGCCACTTGGCGTAGGCATCGACCATCACGGCTTTCTTTTCCAGGGTCAGGAAGCGCTGCGTCGGAGCATCCAGGGTCATCAGGCGGGCGTCGAACTTGCGCACCTGGTTGACGTAAGGCAGCTTCACATGCAGGCCCGGCTGGACATCGGCCTCGACCACACGGCCGAATTGCAACAGGACGGCCCGCTCGGTCTGCAACACAATGTAGAAGCAGTTCCAGGCAGCCACTGCCACGATGACCCCGAGGATCAGGGCGATCAGTGATTTATTGCTCATCAGCGGCTCTCCCGGGTGCGAGTGGGTTGCGGCTCGGTGATGTGCGGCGTGACATCAGTGTTGCCACTGGCCATCGACCCCGTCACCTTGGCCGGCGTAGCGGCGCCGGAACCGCTCTGGATCATCTTGTCCAGCGGCAGGTAAAGCAGGTTGCTCTGGCCGTTCTTGTTGCCGGTCACGAGTACCTTGCTGGTATTGCTGAAGACTTCCTGCATGGTGTCCAGGTACAGACGCTCACGGGTGACTTCCGGTGCCTTGCGGTACTCGGCCACCAGCTTGGTGAAGCGATCGGCCTCACCCTTGGCGCGGGACACCACTTCGTCGCGATAGCCGTTGGCATCCTCGAGGATACGCTGGGCCTGGCCGCGGGCTTCCGGCACCACGCCATTGGCATAACCTTCGGCCTGGTTGCGCGAACGCTGTTCGTCTTCACGAGCACGGATCACGTCGTCAAAGGCTTCCTGGACTTCACGCGGCGCGGCGGCGCTCTGGACGTTCACCTGGGTCACGGTGATGCCGGTGCGATAGGTGTCGAGGAAGCGCTGCAGGCGCTCCTTGATCTCGCTGGCCATCTGCACGCGCCCCTCGGTCAGCACCTGGTCCATCGCGGTGGAACCCACCACGTGGCGCAGGGCACTGTCAGTGGCCTGCTGCAGACTGATTTCCGGCTGGTCGACGTTCAGCACGAAGTCCTGCAGGTTGCTGATCTTGTACTGTACGGTCAGCGGCACTTCGACGATGTTCTCGTCTTCGGTCAGCATCTGGCCCTGCTTGGTGTACGCCCGCTCACGCGTGACGTTCTCCATGAACTTCTTGTCGATCGGCGGGAAATAGATGTTCAGGCCCGGCCCTACGGTTTCGTAGTACTTGCCGAAGCGCAGCACGACGGCCTGCTCCTGTTCATCAACGACGTAGACCGCGCTGTACAGCCACATGGCCGCGAGCACGACAAGGCCAATGCCGAGCAGGCCGAAACCGCCGCCCTTGCCACCGCCCGAACCGCCATCGTCACCGCGTTTCTTACCGCCACCGAACAGCCCGTTCAGGCTCTCCTGCAGCTTGCGGAAGGCTTCGTCGAGATCCGGTGGCCCCTTGCGGTCGCCGTTGTTACGGCGCTTGCCACCCCAAGGGTCCTGATTGTTCGAGTTGCCACCCGGCTCATTCCAAGCCATAGCGCTCTCCATCTGATAAAGCAAAGACGCGCCCGCGGCGCGCCGACCAATGCTACAGAATGCCTGTCAACGCGGCACAACCGCTTTCCCAGGCTTTTATTGCAAAGTGTGTTGTTCGATGAATTCCGGCGGCTGCATGCCTTCGCGCGAGACCACTCGATTGAGCTCGGCCCTGGGCAAACGGACAGACAGCAGACAACTGCCTTCTTCGTCGTGTTCTTCCTTTTGCACTGCGCCCATCTCGAAGAACTGTGCACGCAGTCGAGCAAAACGTTGCGGCAAGCGCAAGGTGCCGACGAACAAATCGTTGCCCAGCAACTCGGCAATCGCCTGTTCAAGCAGTTCCAGGCCCTGCCCATCCCGGGCGCTGAGCCAGACCCGCTGCGGCCTGCCGTCTTCGCCGCGCTGGATCTGCGGCTCGACGCCCTCGAGCAGATCGAGTTTGTTGTAGACCTCCAGGATCGGCAGGTCCTGGGCCCCGATCTCGCCGAGTACCACCATGACCTGCTCGATCTGCAGCATCCGGTCCGGTTCCGCGGCGTCGATCACATGCAGCAGCAGGTCGGAGTTGCTGGACTCCTCGAGCGTAGCCCGGAAAGCCTCGACCAGCTTGTGCGGCAGGTGGCGGATAAAACCCACGGTGTCGGCGAGCACGATCGGCCCGAGGTCGGCGAGATCGAGACGGCGCAGGGTCGGGTCGAGGGTGGCGAACAACTGGTCCGCCGCGTACACGTCGGACTGGGTGACCGCATTGAACAGTGTCGACTTGCCGGCGTTGGTGTAGCCCACCAGCGACACGGTCGGGATATCGGCCCGCTTGCGCCCGCGACGAGACTGCTCGCGCTGGCTGCGGACCTTTTCCAGGCGCCCCTTGATCTGCCGCAGGCGTACCCGCAGCAGTCGCCGGTCGGTTTCCAGCTGGGTTTCACCCGGACCGCGCAGGCCAATACCGCCTTTCTGCCGCTCAAGGTGAGTCCAGCCGCGGACCAACCGCGTACTCATGTGCTCAAGCTGGGCCAGTTCGACCTGGAGCTTGCCTTCATGGGTGCGGGCGCGCTGGGCAAAAATATCGAGAATCAGGCCCGTGCGATCCAGCACGCGACACTCGAAGACGCGTTCGAGGTTACGTTCCTGGCTGGGCGTGAGGATGTGATTGAAAATCACGATATCGACCTGTTCGGCCTTGACCAGGTCGCGAAGCTCCTCGACCTTGCCAGTGCCAATCAGATATTTGGCGGTTGGCCGATGACGCGGCACGTTGAAAAACGCGACGGTCTCGGCACCTGCCGATACTGCCAACTCCTGAAACTCCTGCGGATCTTCGCGCGCCTCAGGGTCCTGACCTTCCAAGTGAACGAGAATGGTCCGTTCACCACCACCGTGGCGCTCAAAGAACAAAGGAGACTCCTATCAGGCGTTACCCGGCTCAGCGTCACCCTGTTCGGTTTCGGTTGCGCTAGGCAGACGAATCGGACGAACCGGCACCACTGTCGAGATAGCGTGCTTGTAGACCATCTGGCTGACGGTGTTCTTCAGCAGGATCACGAACTGGTCGAAGGATTCGATCGTGCCTTGCAGTTTGATACCGTTGACCAGATAGATGGAAACCCCAACCTTCTCTTTACGCAAGGTATTCAAGTAAGGGTCTTGTAGCGAATGCCCTTTTGACATGTGCCGCACTCCTTTAAGGATCAATAATAAAAAATGGGTAAATGGATGACTTGTACCGCCTTTCCCCCAAGGATAGACGGCAATTGCAAGGACTCAGCCCAATATGGAGATCGTCCCAAGGTATTTCAAGGCGCGTGGCAGATTGTCGCAATCCAGGCTGTCCAGCCAGTGCAGATCCGTCCAGCTGCGCAACCAGGTGAACTGGCGCTTTGCCAACTGGCGCGTGGCAATGATGCCGCGCTCCTGCATTTCGGCTGACGTCAGCTTGCCCTCCAGGTGTTCCCAGACTTGCCTGTAACCTACAGCACGTATAGACGGCAACCCGACATGAAGGTCACCTCTCCTACGCAGAGCTACGACCTCGTCTACGAACCCCTGTTCCAGCATTTGTGTGAATCTTTGTGCAATTCGGTCGTGCAGGACCTGACGATTCGCCGGAGCGATGGCCAGGTTGGCAACAGTATAGGGCAATTGCGGCCGTCCCGAAGCGGCTGCGTCAGTACTTTGCGCAGATTGTCGCTCGCGGTGGGCGGTCATGCTCGATCCGCTGACCCGATAGACTTCCAGTGCCCGACTCAGGCGCTGGGGGTCATTGGGGTGGATGCGCGCCGCCGAGACCGGGTCGACGACCGCCAACTGGTCGTGCAAGGCCTGCCAGCCCAGGCGCGTGGCCTCTTCCTCGATTTCGGCACGGATCTGCGGATCGGCCGCCGGCATCTCCGCCAGGCCCTCCAGTAAAGCCTTGTAATAAAGCATGGTGCCGCCCACCAGCAGCGGAATCTTGCCCCGCGCGGTGATCTCGGCCATGGCCACCAGGGCGTCGCTGCGAAATTCGGCGGCGGAATAGCTCTGTGCCGGGTCGAGGATATCGATCAATCGATGCGGGAACTGTGCCAACAGCGCTTTCGAGGGCTTGGCCGTGCCGATGTCCATGTCCCGGTAAACCAGGGCAGAGTCGACGCTGATCAGCTCGCACGGCAGCACCTTGGTCAGCTCGATGGCCAGGTCGGTCTTGCCCGCCGCCGTGGGGCCCATCAGGAAGATGGCCGGCGGTAATGCCTTGGAAGCCGTCATCAGCGACCGCGCAAGAACAGTTTGTCCAGATCATCCAGCCCGAGCTGGGTCCAGGTGGGCCGACCGTGGTTGCACTGGCCGCTGCGCTCGGTGTTTTCCATATCCCGCAGCAAACCGTTCATTTCCGCCAGGGCCAGGCGCCGGTTGGCGCGAATCGCGCCGTGGCAGGCCATGGTCCCGAGCAACTCGTTCAGGTGCGCCTGGATCCGGTCGCTGGTGCCGTATTCCATCAGGTCGGCCAGGACATCCTGGACCAGGCGATTGGCCTCGGCCTGCTTGAGCAAGGCCGGAATCTGCCGGATCGCCAGGGTTTCCGGGCCCAGGCGCTGCAATTCGAAGCCCAGGCGCTGGAACCAGCTGACATGTTCTTCGGCGCAATCGGCTTCGCGCTGGCTGACCGCCAGGGATTCGGGCACCAGCAACGGCTGGCCGCTCAGGCCTTCGCTGGCCATGGCGATCTTCAGGCGTTCGTACATGATCCGCTCATGGGCCGCATGCATATCCACCAGCACCAGGCCCTGGGCGTTTTCGCTGAGGATATAGATGCCCTTGAGCTGCGCCAGCGCATAACCCAGCGGCGGCACATCACCCTGGCTGTCGGGCAGGGTCGGCGACGCTATCGCGTCGGGCAACGGTGCAAAAAACTCGCGATAGACGCCCTGGGCCTCGGCGGCGGGCGGCATCTGGGTGGATTGCGGGCGGTACTGATACTGATAACCGGCACCGGAACCCGATCCGGCCGCCGGCGCAAACGCGGACGACGGCTGCGACTGGGGCTGTTCCAGCAGATTGGCCGCCAGGCGCATTTCGCCCTGGGGACCGAACTCGCCGGCCTCGATCCCTGTCGGCCGGACCATGCCGGCTACCGCGGCGGGCGCGGCCAGGTGATCTTCCGGGCGCACGTCGCCCAGGGCGCGGTGCAGGGTGCCGTAGAGGAAATCGTGGACCATGCGCCCGTCACGGAACCGCACTTCGTGCTTGGTCGGGTGCACGTTGACGTCCACCACCGCCGGATCGACCTCGAAAAACAGCACGAAAGTCGGGTGCCGGCCGTTGAACAGCACGTCACGATAGGCCTGGCGCACCGCATGGGCCACCAGCTTGTCGCGTACCGCGCGGCCGTTCACATAGAAATACTGCAAATCCGCCTGGCTGCGGGAGAAGGTCGGCAAACCGACCCAACCCCACAGGTGCAGGCCGTTGCGCTCCACTTCGATGGGCAGGGCCTGTTCGAGGAAACCCGCACCGCAGACCGCCGCCACGCGCCGGGCACGGGCCGCATCGTCATGGGCCTCGTGCAGGCTGAGAATGCTCTTGCCGTTATGGCGCAGATGAAAAGCCACATCGAAGCGGGCCAGGGCCAGGCGCTTGATCACTTCCTGCAGGTGATCGAACTCGGTCTTCTCGGCCTTGAGGAACTTGCGCCGCGCCGGAGTATTGAAAAACAGGTCACGGACTTCCACCGAAGTGCCCACCGGATGAGCCGCCGGCTGCACCCGCGCGTCCATGTCACGGCCTTCGGTTTCCACCTGCCAGGCCTGGTCGGCGTCGCGGGTGCGGGAAGTCAGGGTCAGGCGCGCGACGGAACTGATGGAGGCCAGGGCCTCGCCACGGAAACCGAGGCTCATCACCCGTTCCAGGTCTTCCAGGTCGCGAATCTTGCTGGTGGCGTGGCGCGCCAGGGCCAACGGCAGGTCGTCGGCGGAGATCCCACTGCCATCGTCGCGCACCCGCAGCAGCTTGACGCCGGCCTGCTCGACATCCACATCGATGCGCTTGGCACCGGAGTCCAGGCTGTTTTCCAACAGTTCCTTGATCACCGAGGCCGGGCGCTCGACCACCTCGCCGGCGGCAATCTGGTTCGCCAGCCGCGGGCTGAGCAGTTCGATGCGGGCGCTGCCGTTCAAGGCTTCACTCATTGTTTGGCCGCCAGTTCCGCACCCGGAATCGTCAGGTTCTGCCCGACTTTCAGCTCATCGCTGGTCAGGTTGTTGGCGCTGCGCAGGGTCGACGCCGAGACCTGGTAGCGCACGGCGAGCATGGCCAGGGTCTCGCCCGGCGCCACGCGATGGTCACGCGGGCCCTCGGCGATCTTGCCGGAGTCCCTTAGCCAGGCGATATAAGTGCCCGGTGGCGGGTTCTGCTGGAAGAACTGGCGGATACCGGCGCTGATGGAGCGCGCCAGGGCCTGCTGGTGATTCGCGGAGGCCAGCTTGGACGCTTCGTTGGAGTTGGAGATAAACCCGGTCTCCACCAGGATCGACGGAATATCCGGCGACTTCAGCACCATGAACCCGGCCTGCTCGACGCGCTGCTTGTGCAGCGGAGTAACCCGGCCGATGTTGCTCAGGACCTTCTGGCCGACGTTCAGGCTGGAGGTCAGCGAAGCGGTCATGGACAGGTCGAGCAAGACGCCAGCGAGCATCTTGTCCTTGTCATCGAGGCTGACGTTGCCGGCCCCACCGATCAGGTCGGAACGGTTTTCACTGTCCGCCAGCCAGCGGGCGGTCTCGGAGGTGGCACCGCGATCGGACAAGGCGAACACCGAGGCTCCGAAGGCCGCGGCGGACGGGGCGGCGTCGGCGTGAATCGAGACGAACAGGTCGGCGCCTTTCTTGCGGGCGATCTCGGTACGGCCGCGCAGCGGGATAAAGTAGTCGCCGGTACGGGTCAGCTCGGCGCGATAGCCTTTCTGGCCATTGACCTGGCGTTGCAGTTCGCGGGCGATGGCCAGCACCACGTCTTTCTCGTGCTGGCCACGGGAGCCGGAGGCCCCCGGGTCTTCGCCGCCGTGGCCGGCGTCGATCACCACAATGATGTCGCGCTTGCCTGCCGGGGCCGGCGGCAGCTTGATCGCCGGCTCCGTCGGGGTGACCGGGACCGCCGGCACGGTGGCCACGGCAGGGGTCGGCGCGGCTGGCGGCGCGGCATCGGCGGGGTTGTCGAACAGATCGACCACCAGGCGGTTGCCATACTGCGCGTTCGGCGCCAGGACGAAGCTTTTCGGGGTGACCGCCTTTTTCAGGTCGACCACCACGCGCAAGTCGGTCGGCGTGCGCTGGGCGGCACGCACGCTGTTGATCGGGGTATTGGCGGTCGGCACGTTCAGCGGGCCGCCCAGGGTCGCGCCATTGATATCGATCACCAGCCGATCCGGAGAGGTCAGGGTGAAGACACTGTGCTGCACCGGACCGGACAGGTCGAATACCAGGCGCGTGTTGTCCGGGGCCCGCCACAGGCGAACACTCTTGACCTGTGTCGCCGCAACGGCGTCAACGGCCAGTGCCGCCAGCAACAATCCCACGACAGCAACCAACGCGCGAATGCGCATACCAAACCCCATCATTTATTTGATTTCCAATGCCAGATCGGCACACCAGGAGTCGCCTCGCGCGCCCTGGGACAACAGATACAGCGAACGACCGCCATTATGCGGGCTAATGGTAATGGTCAGGTCGGGCTTTGGCAAAAAGCCCTCGCCCCGCTGCGGCCACTCCACCAGGCACAGGGATTCGCCATCGAAATAGTCGCGAATACCCATGTATTCCAGCTCTTCCGGGTCGACCAGGCGATACAGATCGAAATGGAAGGCACGGATATCACCGATTTCGTACGGCTCAACCAGGGTAAACGTCGGGCTTTTCACCGCGCCGGCATGGCCGAGACCACGAATGATGCCCCGGGACAGGGTGGTCTTGCCGGCGCCGAGATCGCCTTCGAGGAAAATCACCCCAACGCCACGGGTTACTTCGGCGATTGTCCGGCCGAAGGCGACCATGGCCTCTTCATCCGGCAGTTGAAGGGTTAGTTCAGACACGGTGATTGCTCCTCCAGCAACTGTCGAATGACTGGGATCAGATCGCTGGCCGCCAGTCCACGGCCGTTTTTTCCCAACTGCTCGCCAGCGCTGGCATGCAGCCAGACCGCCAGGCAGGTGGCTTCGTAAGCAGGCAGGCCCTGGGCCCGCAGGGCACCGAGCAACCCGGACAGGACATCGCCCAGCCCGGCCGTGGCCATGGCCGGATGGCCGCGCTCGCAGATCGACAAGCGCCCGTCCGGCGCGGCGACCAGGCTGCCCGCGCCCTTGAGCACGCAGACCGCCTGGTACTGCTGGGCCAGTCGGCGCGCGGCGGCGGGACGATCCGCCTGTACAGCCGCCGTGGAAATCCCCAGCAAACGTGCCGCCTCGCCAGGATGCGGAGTGATCACGCTGTCTGTCGGCAGCATGAAGCCACCCGCCGTCAGCAGGTTCAAGGCGTCGGCATCCCAGATTTGCGGCAAGCCGGCATTGGCCGCCAGCGACAACAGGCTGCGGCTCCAGGCGGATTGGCCGAGTCCCGGGCCGACCACCAGTACGCTGGACTGGGCCAGCAGCGTCATCAGTTGATTGGCCGACTCGATCCCCAGTGCCATCACTTCCGGCAGCCGAGCCAGGGACGCCGCCACATGCTCCGGACGGGTCGCCAGGGACACAAGACCGGCACCATTGCGCAAGGCCGCTTCGGCACTGAGCAGGATCGCGCCGCCAAAACCCCGGTCGCCGCCGATCAATAGCACATGGCCGAACAACCCCTTGTGGGCATCCAGTTCTCGTGCGGGAAGGCTCGGCAGCGTGGCGAGGGTCAATGACTGAATATCGGAAAAAAGCGGTTTGGTCTGCGGCATGCGTCGTCGAGCTCTGATGTCTGGCAGAATTATACGCACCAAAGCCTAGGTTTCTCCTGTCTCATGCCTGTAATTAGCGTCGACCTCCCCGCCCTCGCCCAATCCATCAAGGAATGGGGCCGTGAACTGGGCTTTCAGCAAGTCGGCATCGCCGGTCTCGAGCTGGGCGAGCATGAACAGCACCTGCAACGCTGGCTCGACGCCGGCTATCACGGTGACATGGAGTACATGGGTGCCCACGGCAGCAAACGCTCGCATCCCGACGAGCTGGTGCCCGGGACATTGCGAGTGGTGTCGTTGCGCATGGACTACCTGCCGGGGGACACGCAGATGGCCCAGCGCCTGGGGCAACCGGAAAAGGCCTATGTCTCGCGCTACGCACTGGGCCGTGACTATCACAAGCTGATCCGCAAACGCCTGCAACAGCTCGCCGAGCGTATCCAGCAGGTTATCGGGCCCTTTGGTTATCGCGCCTTCGTCGACAGCGCCCCGGTACTGGAAAAGGCCATCGCCGAACAGGCCGGGCTCGGCTGGATCGGCAAGAACACCCTGGTGCTCAACCGCAAGGCCGGCAGCTACTTCTTTCTCGGCGAGCTGTTCGTCGACCTGCCGCTGCCGGTGGACGCCCCCCACGCCACGGAGCATTGCGGGCGCTGCACGGCGTGCATGGATATCTGCCCGACGGCGGCGTTTGTCGGGCCTTATGTGCTGGACGCCCGGCGCTGTATCTCGTACCTGACCATCGAGCTGAAAACCGCGATCCCGGAAGAGTTGCGGCCGCTGATCGGAAATCGGGTGTTCGGCTGCGACGATTGCCAGATGGTCTGCCCATGGAACCGTTTCGCCCGTCCGTCCGCTGAGGGCGACTTCAAGCCCCGGCACAGCCTGGACAATGCCGGGCTGGCCGAGCTGTTCCTGTGGGACGAAGAGACCTTCCTGAAAAACACCGAGGGCTCGCCGCTGCGCCGGGCCGGTTATGAGCGCTGGCTACGCAACCTGGCGGTCGGACTGGGGAATGCACCATCGACGATTCCGGTGCTTGAAGCGCTCAATACCCGCCTGGACTACCCATCGGAATTGGTCCAGGAGCATGTGCAATGGGCGCTGCGTCAACACGCCGAACGCAGCGCCCTGCGTCCAGTCCCGCTCTGACCCAGAGATTCAAACAGAAACCGCAAAACCACTGACCGGCGCCTGTATCTCAATCTCGCAACGGCGGACCTCCCGCCTCAACAGCAGCAGTGAACGTCCCGTCGAATTCCTCAGCGTTACCCGTGAGCCTTCCCCCAGCACCGCCATCACGGGATGCGTTTCTCCGCTCTTGAACTGGATATAGGCCGGCAATTGAACGGTACGCACCACCTGTTCCAGCGCGCAGGCGCTGTGGCCATCAGCGCTCACCAGGTCGAGCCTGAATGTGCTCTTGTCCTTGAACTTGACGACCTCCAGCGAGGACAGGGACAAGTCCAACTCCGCCAGCGTCTGGCGGGCATCCCCCTGGCCGGACAGGTCCAGGCTCACTTGAGGCAAGCGCTGGAACGCCCCCTCGGGCACCACCAATTCCGTTCGGCTGCCAAAGTTCGAATCAAAGTCTTTTGATGTCAGGACGCTTTTCTTGAACTGCAGGGTGTAGGCAGTCTCGGGATGCAGCCGGACCTGATATTTGTTGAGGGCCTGCGCCTGCGGCGACTCTCCCGCCGCCCAACCGAACGGATTGGCTTCCAGCAGCAGATGAGGCGTGGCACCGAACAGCAGGATCGTCGGTAGAGGACCAAAATCCAGCACCTGCAGCCGGGTGCTCGGGGTGGAGGGCATGGTCACCATCAGCTTGCGCTCCCGCCCCCGACGGGCTTCCCGGCGACGCAGGTACCACCCCTTGTGGACCTGCTCGGTCTTTTCCTTGTCCTTGGCGTCCGACCAAGCGGCCAAATCATCCGGGCCAAGCCCTGGCGGCGACAACGTATAACCCCTGGGTTGCTGGCGAACACTGGTGTCCTGGCTAACCGCACCAATGTCCTTGAGCGGATTGGTCTGATCGTTATCGTCCGCATCATTGATCATCGGCGTCAGAAGAAGATCGACGCCCTCTTCCCGCAAGCCGCTGAACAGTTGATCCGCCGCCTGGCGCATCTGCTGCTGGGTCAGGATCCCCGGCAGAGTCGAAGCGCCGAACAGATTGCTGAAGAACAGACCCACTTTTTCATCCCAGCGATAGTTCTCCAGATGGGAAAGACTGACGATGGCATTCAAGAGGATATTCACCACAGCCAGGGCCATGCCCACCAGGATCAGAGCCACCCCCACCCCGGGCACGCCAATCAGGATAAATCCCGCCAGGCTCACACCAAACGAGGCGCCATCGATCACCGTCATGGTGATATAGAGCGCCTGCTCTTCGGCGGTCCTCGCCAACCGCGCGCCTTCGACGTTGCGATACAGGCTGACCGCCGTGAACAGCACATCCAGGGGCAGCAGCACCTTGTTCATCTTGAAGAACAGCTGATCGAGCCGGGGCTGCCAGAGCGCTCGCGAGGCGCTGGAGGCCAGGCGCAAGGCGAGTACCGGCCCGATGTCGGTGGTGAAATCAAAGACTCCCTTGACCACCGCCAGTGAGTCGCTGGTGGTGAACAGGCCTGATTTGACCGAAGAAAAATCCAGGTGGAAGGGCTGGGTGCGGAAGTCCACGAAAACCCCAAAGGCCCCAAGCAATCGACTGGAGCCGGCGGCCACGCGCGCGGTGGTTTTCAGGACAACAGGGGGCAGTTGTTTTTTCTCGATGGCGGTTTTCGCGCGACCCAGGTTTTCCTGGGTCTCTTGCAGGCTTCTCAAGGACGTCGAGTCCTGCAACAGCGCCTTCTTGCGTTTCAGGCTGTTTTCCAACTGATCGATGGCGGGGAGAATCCTGGTTTCCTCGCCCGATTCGAGCTGCGCCCTGAGCTCCCGTGTCGACACACCGAGCTGTTCACTGCCCAGGAGACTGCGATAGAGGGGCGTGCCAAGCAATATCGGCCTTAGAGTCCAAGCGTTATAGGGTCGTTGAACCTCATTGAAAATAGAGTCTGACACACGACGCTCAGGAGACAGGTGAATCCGATCCACCTCAATGCCTGTCATCTCCCTGTACTCTTGCTTGGTCACGAAAAAGAGAATCTGCGCCAACTGCTGACTGTAGTAAGAGGTTGTGGCGTAATTATCAGGCTGCACGCCAAACAGCGGGGAATGATGCGCACTGTAGAACGGAAAATCCTGAAACTCCCGATAGGCAATACCTAAATGCTCACGAAAGCCCTTGAGTATCAACTGCCGTTTGTAGTGATATCCAGGATCGAACGGATCAATCAAAATCTTGATTCTATTTTCTGCCCTCAGATCATCCAAAGCTCGCTTGTACTGTTGACTATTGACCTTCGCATCGGTATCAATGGTTCCATCCGGCTTACGAGAGAGATAGCGATTTCTTATTTCCGCATAATACTCATGCAACAGGCGC
>Ga0302153_10000979_pt1 | contig 14609 bp, 14 predicted proteins | sample I_Bog_N2_2_FD_192429 | JGI IMG/M metagenome (GOLD analysis project Ga0302153, IMG submission 192429) | Peat permafrost microbial communities from Stordalen Mire near Abisko, Sweden - I_Bog_N2_2 | ecosystem: Environmental > Terrestrial > Soil > Wetlands > Peat | place: Sweden: Abisko, Stordalen... | reverse complement strand
CAGGCCGACATGGAAGTCCAGGCCCAGCGGCCGGGCAACCCGCGCCACGATGGACTCGCCCGGCCCGCGACCGTCGGCACGCCGCAGCAGCTCACCGACCAGCCAGCCGTAAGTGATCGCGGCGTAGCCATGGCCCTCGCCGGGTGTCCACCAGGGGGTTTCCGCCGCCAGGGCGTCGACCATGGTTTGCCAGTTGTACAGCGCCTCAGGGGGCAGCAACTGGCGCAAGGCCGGCAAGCCGGCCTGATGGCAGAGCAACTGGCGCAGGGTGATGCCGGCCTTGCCGGCGGCGGCGAACTCGGGCCAGTAGTGAGCAACCGGAACATCCAGTTGCAACTTACCCTCGGCCACCAGTTGCAGCGCGGTGACGGCGGTAAAGGTCTTGGTACAGGAAAACAGGTTGGCGATGGTGTCGCTGTGCCAGGCCTCGGCGCCATCCTTGTCGGAGGAGCCGGCCCAGAGATCGACCACGGTTTCACCGCCGATCTGGATACAGAGCGCGGCACCGCGCTCCTGGGGATCGTCGAAAAGGGCCGCGAAGGCTTCGCGCACCGCCTCGAATTGAAGTTCGAAATGACCCTGAATCTGCACCCGTGACTCTCCCGCCGCAACACCTTCCAAAGTGGCCTGCATTGTTCCAGCGATTGGCGGGTTTGGGAACAGACCTGAATCAGACAATTCGTAACACCTTGCAAGAATTGTCAGATGTTGCGCAGGGCGCTGTAGGAATTAGAGCGCTCTACCAAAAAACACCGCAAAACCCTGTAGGAGCCGGCTTGCTGGCGATGGGGCCCGTGAGCCTTGCATCGCCTGTTCGGCCGCTATCGCCAGCAAGCCGGCTCCTACAGGAACGGTGTCTATTCAGGAAATCAATCAGTGTGTCCGGTCGATCAGTGGCCGTTACCGGAGTGGCCGCCGGAATGTCCGGCATCCTCCCCGCCAGCGCTGCTCGAACGCCCCTTGCCCCCATTGTCATCCTGAGCGATGCCCTTCGCGGCCTTCTGTTGCGCTTCCACCTTGGCTTTCTCGGCTGCCTTGTTGAGCAGCGCCAGGGCCTGCAGGTTGCTCTTGCGCACGCTCTCGACAAAGCCCTGGAACGGCACATCGGTAATGCCCACCAGACCGAAATGACCGTTTTCACCGTCCAGCAGACGCCCACTCACTGGCTGGTCGAGGTACTGGAACCAGTGCACGCCGACAATCGACGGCTCGGCCACCGCCTGCTTGAGGAACGCGGCATAGGCCGGCCCCCGGTCTTCTTCCCGGGCCAGTTCCGTCACCCCGCCCCAGAACGGGCCACGGTCCTTCGAGCCGAAGTTGAACTCGGTGATCAGCACCGGCTTGTTCAACGCCTCCAACTGATCGAAGTCATAACCGTCCTGGGGCTTGAGGGTGTAGAAGTTGAAGCTCAACACATCGCAGTACTGCGCACAGGAGGCCACGGCCTCAGGCGTGCTGACGGCAAAACGACCGCCCAGCAGCAGGTGATTCGGCGCATGCCATTTCAGCGAGTCGGAAATGGTCTTGAAGTAGGTGTCGGCAAACACTTTCTGGAAGTACTTCAGGTCTGCCTCGATCTGCGGGTGCGCGGGATTGGGCAGCGGGGCCTCGAAGCCCGGGTCTTCCATCTGCTCCCAGGTCGGAATCTCCACGCCCCAGGCCTTGGACAGGCCTTCCTGGTTGCGGTACTTGTCACGCAATTGCTTGAGGAAGGCGCGCTTGGCCGGTACGTCGGTGGTCATGCGCAACGTGCCATAGGCCAGGGCATAACGGGATTTCGGATCGTTGCCGGGACCGGCCCAGGCCAGTTCGTTGTCGGCGAAATAGCCCACCAGCCAAGGGTCGTCGCGATGATCGCGGGTGGCAATCGCCACCGCACGCTCGGTGGCCATGGCAAAACGCGGATCGAACGGATCGGGCATGCCGCCCCACCAGTCGCTGCCGGTGCTGATACTGGCGTAGTCGCCGACGATGGACAGCGGCAAGGTGTAAGGCACGCGGTCGTTCAGGCCCAGGGCCGGATCGCTCCAGTTGCCGACGGTGTTGAAACCCCAGGCCTGCAAGCGGTCGAGGGTGTGCTTCTGCCAACGCTGGGCGTCCAGGCCCGGGGCGCAAGGCACCTTGGGTTCCGTCGGCGCGGCGGTCGCGCATGGCGAACCATAGGTGCGTTCCAGGTTGGCGCCATAGAAATCGAACCAGCGCCCGGACTTGAAGCCCCGCCCCTGGGAAGCCCCGGTGGTGATGCCGTTGTCGGCCTTGCCGTAGTAGGCGGCCAGGGGCTCACCGTCCTTGGGCAGGTCGCTGAACATGCCTTCACGACCTTCGACATAGGTCTGCTGGTCGTGAGCGCTGACGGTATTCACCCCCAGGGAGTAGAACGGATGCCCCTCCGGCGTCACCAGGTACCAGCGGCCGTCGTGCTTTTCGGTGCGGAAGAAGCCCGTGGCGTCGAAGAGCGGGCCCTTGAGCGAACCACCGAACTTGTCCCGGGCGCTGCGTTCGCGCTCGGTCAGCCAGGTCTTCAGTTGCTGGCTTTCCTTGCTCGCGGCGGCCTTGAGCTGATCGTCGCTGCTGATTTTTTCCGGCCACTTGGCCCGGGTCGACTGGCCATAGCCATCCACCAGCGAGCTATAGACGGCCTTGACCACATCGTCGCCGTTCTGCACGCCGAAACGTTCCAGGAGGATGTTCTGGGCAACTTTCGGCGCGTCCATCGACAAGGTCACCGACACCACCTGCTGGCGATTCAACTCACCCTGGCTGCTGGCCAGCAACACCCGCTGGCCATCCACCGTCGTCGGCATCGGTGGACCGGCGCGCATGCCCTGGCTCAACGGCGAACTGGCCTGCAACGGCACCAGCAAGGTCTGCGCGGGACCGGCCGGCAGGTCGACGCGACTGGTGAGGGTCTTGCCGTCGCTGCTCTGGATTGTCACGTTGAGGGTCAGCGCCCAATCCATCGCACTCTGGATCCGCAGGCTCATGGCTCCCGCCTGCGACCAGTCCCAGGCCCCGGTCTGCGGCGCGAGACGCAAGCTCGGCTGGGCGGCCGGGTTGAAAGTGACCCGCCGCAGCACTTCGCCTTCGGCCGTCTGCTCCGCGTTGTATTGCGGCAGGCTGGCATCCACGGTGACCACCTGCACCACATCGGCGGGACGGACGAAGTTGAACAGTGTCTGTTGCCCGGCAGGCGCAGCCCAGAGCGGCGCGGCGAACAACAAGGCGAAAATGGCGGGCAGCGTACGGCCAATCATATGAATCAAACTCTCCCTTACGGCCAGTCAAAGGCCAGCGTGACGCCAAGCGGCGCCATCCGTAGACAACGAAGTTGGTTATTTAACCTGCGTCACATCAAGAAATTTCCCGCCGGAACGGCGGCAAGGCATTGAGGATAGCTTTACCGTAGCGCTGGGTGACCAGGCGCCGGTCGAGCAAGGTGATGATGCCCCGGTCCTCCTCGGTGCGCAGCAGCCGCCCGCAGGCCTGGACCAGCTTGAGGGAAGCGTCCGGCACGGAAATCTCCATGAACGGGTTGCCGCCCCGGGCTTCGATCCATTCGGCCAGCGCCGCCTCGACCGGATCGTCCGGGACCGAGAAGGGAATCTTGGCGATCACCACGTGCTCGCAGTAGGCGCCCGGCAAATCCACCCCTTCGGCAAAGCTCGCCAGGCCGAACAGTACGCTGGAGTCCCCGCCATCGACCCGGGCCTTATGCTTGTTGAGGGTCTCCTGCTTCGACAGGTTGCCCTGGATGAAGACCTGCTTGCGCCAGTCACGGTCCAGGCCGTCGAACACGTCCTGCATCTGTTTGCGCGAGGAAAACAGCACCAGGGTACCCTTGGAGCCTTCCACCAGTTCCGGCAGGTCGCGGATGATCGCGGCGGTATGCGCCACGGCGTCGCGAGGGTCGGCGTTGAGGTTCGGTACCCGCAGCACACCGGCATCGGCGTGATGGAAGGGGCTCGGCACCACTGCCGTCACGGCTTTCTTCGGCAGGCCGGCACGCATGCGGAAACGGTCGAAGGTTCCCAGCGCAGTCAGGGTCGCCGAGGTCACCAGGGCGCCATAGGCGACGTTCCACAGGTTGCGCCGAAGCATTTCCGCGGCGAGGATCGGGCTGGCATTGACCTCGATATCAAACAGCGCACCGCCTTCGGCCAGGCTCAACCAGCGGGCCATCGGCGGATTGTCTTCCGGGTCTTCGGCGGTAAAGGCGACCCACAGCTCCCAGTTGCCCTGGGCACGGGACAGCAGGCTGCCGAACAGCGGATACCATTCCTCGGCCTGGTGGCTGGCGATGCCGATATTGACCTCGCCGTCCATGCCTTCCTTGAGCAACTCGGTCAGGCGGGTGAAAAGGTCGTTGAGGCGGGCAAAGCCTTTCTTCAGCTCGATGCCCATCTCGCGGATATGCTCCGGGATCACCCCGCCGACGAAGCGATGACGCGGCCGCTCGCGGCCCTCGGTGTCTTCGCCGGTCTTGAAGTCGGCCAGCTGCTCACAGGCACTGAACATGAACTGCTGGTGGGTCTTGATCTCCCGCGCCAGCTCCGGCACCTGCTCGATCAGCTTGCCCAGGTCACCGGGCAGCGGATGCTGGGCCAGCAGCTTGGTCAGGTTCTTGGCGGTCTGCTCCAGCCAGTCGGCGGTGGAACGCAGGCGCGTGTAATGGGCAAAGTGGCCGATGGCCTTGTCCGGCAGGTGGTGGCCTTCGTCGAACACATAGAGGGTGTCACGCGGGTCGGGGAGCACCGCGCCACCACCCAGGGCCAGGTCGGCGAGCACCATGTCATGGTTGGTGACGATAACGTCGACCTTGCCCATGCCTTCGCGGGCCTTGTAGAAGGCGCACTGGCCGAAGTTCGGGCAATGGCGGTTGGTGCACTGGCTGTGATCGGTGGTCAGGCGCGCCCAATCGGCGTCTTCCAGGGCGTTGGGCCAGCTGTCGCGGTCGCCGTCCCATTTATTCCCGGCGAGCTTCTCGATCATGCTGGTGAACAGCTTCTGGCTGGCCTCATCGACCTCGATGCGGAAACCTTCTTCTTCGAACAGCTGCGCGGTGGCGGTCTGCGCGTGACCTTCCTGCAACAGCATGTCGAGCTTGGACAGGCACATGTAGCGCCCGCGGCCCTTGGCCAGGGCGAAGCTGAAGTTCAAACCGCTGTTGCGCATCAGGTCGGGCAGGTCCTTGTAGACGATCTGCTCCTGCAGCGCGACGGTGGCGGTGGCGATCACCAGGCGCTTGCCGGCGGCCTTGGCGGTGGGAATCGCCGCCAGGCTGTAGGCCACCGTCTTGCCGGTACCGGTACCCGCTTCCACGGCGACCACGGCCGGGTCGCCACTGCGCCGGCCTTCGTCATCGGTGTCGATATCGCCGAGGACCTTGGCCACTTCGGCGATCATCAGGCGCTGGCCGTAACGCGGCTTGAGGCTCTTGGCTTCGAGAAAACGCGAGTAGGCGCCCTGGATCGTGGTTTTGAGTTCGGTGCTGATCATGAGTCTTCAGGCGCAAGAAACGCTGGATAAATTTTCAGTGGTTCGAATGGACGGCTATCATACCCCGCTAAACCCTCGCGCGCCGCACGGAGTACCCGAATGACCGTTTTTGCCCTTGTCTATACCCTGCACGTCCTGGCCGCGCTGGTCTGGGTCGGCGGTATGTTCTTCGCCTGGATGATCCTCCGCCCGGCGGCCATGGCCGCGCTGGAAGGACCGGCCCGACTGAAGTTGTGGGTCCAGGTGTTCCAGCGCTTCTTCGTCTGGGTCTGGGTCGCGGTGGTGCTCCTGCCGATCAGCGGCGTGGGGCTGATCCAGTTGCGCTTCAGCGGCTTCGAGACCGCACCGCGTTATGTGCAGGTGATGATGGGCCTGTATATCGTGATGGTCGCAGTGTTTATTCGTATCCAGTCGTTGCAATTGCCGGATTTGCGCCAGGCGGTGGACGCCCAGGACTGGCCGGCGGGTGCCGCGGCGCTGGGACGGATTCGGCGGCTGGTGGGGATCAATCTGCTGATCGGGTTGGTGCTGGTGGCCATTGCGGCGGCACGCCCGATGTTTTGATCCTACAAGACGGGTGGCATACACCGATTCCCGGTTTGCCACCAACCTTGTAGGAGCCGGCTTGCTGGCGATGAGGCCCTTGGGCCTGGCATCGTCTTTGCGATCGCTATCGCCAGCAAGCCGGCTCCTACAGGGTGCGTGGTGTTTTCAGCGACGTGTTACAGACGCTGGACCGTCACGCTGCCCGCCGGGCCAACCGGCCCCGGCTTGCCTGCCTGGCCCGGACGACCGGACTTGCCGCCATCGGTGTCGTAGACAAAACAGCCCTTGGACTTGCCGCCCGCGCCCGGACGCCCCGCCGCTCCGGCAATGCCTCCGTTACCGCCGTCGACCAGCACCTGGATCTGCGCCGCCGGATAATCCCGCGGCAACTGCAACTTGACCTGCGCTCCCGGTGCACCCGGATGACCATCGCCGCCATTGTCGCCGTCCGCACCCTGCCCGGCCGCGCCCCAGGTACAACCCGGCTCATCGCCATTGGCGCCATCGAGCCCGACGTAGCCCGGCACGCCAGTGCCACCCCGGGCATCCACCGACAGCAAGGGACCGCTGAGCGCATCGATCCGCAGCTCCAGATTACGTCCCGGCGAAGGGGCTCGCTGATAGGTACCCGAGGCACCGCGCGCACTGATCTGGCTGCCCACGCCCAACTCGGCGCGATTGGCCTTGAGGGCAAACCCCTGCTCGCTCGGCACAATGGCAATACGTGCCTCATGCCCCAGGTGCAGCTCACCGATATTCAGCTGAGTGACACTGGCGGGGATCACCAGAGTGCCGAAATCGGCCACATCCAGGCGTTCCAGTTGCAGCACCGAAGTGCTCGCTGGCAAGCGCAGCATGGAATTGGTTTCGACGGTCACGACCTGGGCAAACGCCAGGGGGCTGCACAAGGCAGCCAGCAGACACAGGCTACGCATGCTGGTGTTCCTCACGGGTGGGCAAAGGCAGGATTTGCAGGTGGAACATGCCGAACAGCAGGATCTGCGCCCGGTCACGCCAAGGATGGGTACGGTCCTGCAGGCTGCCATTGAACAGCATGATCTCCAACAAATGCGTCAACAACAGCATGCTCCCGGCCAGATCCACCAGGACCCGGAACGGGCTGATCAGCGGGTGCACCAGATTGACCAGCACCACCAGCCAGAACAGCAGCGTCAACACCTTCCCCAGCCCCCAAAGCACCTTCATACACCCCCCTGATGAGTTATTCTTTGGCGCACAGTAAGGCGAGTCAGGGCAGTTTGCCAGTGGCCGTTGAAAATTCGCCCGTGTTTGCCGCTCCGACCGAGGAATCCCGATGCCAGAAAGCCTTTCCGCCCGCACGCCCCAGCAAGCGCTGGCGGCCCTGCTGGACCGTTACGCCCCGCAAAACCTGCTGCTCGTCGGGGCTGGCAGCTTTCCGGCACTCGAGGCGTTCCAGGCCGCCCATCCCGAGACCGAGGTGGCTTTCGCCGAACCCGGTCCGCTGCCCGCCGAACTGGCCGCCCGGCGTTTTGACCTGGCGCTGGTGGTCGACTGCCTGGAACACCTGCCCAAGCGTGACGGCCGGCAATTGCTCGGCGGCATTCGCAACCTCAATGCCAGCCGCATCGCGGTGCTGGTGGACATGCTCGCCAGCGGCTGGCAGGACAGTGACTTCTTCGCCCTGGCCCTGCAAAACAGCGAACGTTTTGCCCGCGACGAGCAGGTACTGACGTTGTTCACCTATGATTTGAAGGAATACAAACAGGTGCCGGACTGGCTGAACGCCAAGTTCTGGGCCAATCCGGAAAACTTCGGCAAGTACTGGTGGTGATTCCCGTGAACACATCCATCTGCCCCTGTGGTAGCGGCAACCTGCTGGATTTTCTCTGGGCTCACCTATAAGGAGAGGACCTCCAGGCTATCGAGGTTTTCGGCGAATGTCTAACAGGTTTCTGACCGCTGTCTAACGCTTCAAGGGCTCTGGCTGGAGCCTCAAGCATTCCGAAAGGGACTGACCTACAGAGGCGCGCATAGGCGCACGATGAGGACCCCATGCGCACCCGCCATAAAGCTCAGGCGTACCCGCGAGGGTCTACGGGGGAACTTTCGGGCTGGCATTTATTGAGATGGTCATTCCCAAATTTTCGGCAAGCCGCGAAGGGGCTTTACTGTGGCCTATACGACCACAACCGGGCGACAGTAGTTACCGCCCAGAGGTCCCAGTGGACAGCCACACAGACCGTATAGGCGGTTTGTAGCTTGTCCATGAGATCTCCATGCGGGAATCAGTTAGCGGAATGGGTAACAGCCTCAGAACAGCACTTCACCATTTTTACGGGCCTTGTTGCCAGCGTAGGCGGCTCGGCGTGTGAGCTTCTGGATCTCCTGCTCTTTAGCGGTCAACTTCCTTGGCGTTTTTCCTCTGTTGACCACTTGCAAGGCACCTCGACGGATGTCCTTCTCACGTTCGACCAAGTGGACGACTGCTTCCTGTACTGAGACCCGAGCGAAATCAGAGCCTTCAAGCTCAATCCAGCGCTTAACGATCAGGTTGGACAGCTCGAACGAGTACCGAGACAGCAGAGTGAATGTCAACTCCTTGTCGAGGATGGCCAGAGGTTGTAGCCGACCGTAACTATCGGGTACTTGGGTTTCCACTATTTGAGCAGATGTGTCCAAACTTGGACTGATCTTTAACGCCTCAAGCATCTTTCGGATATCCCGAAGAACGTGCTTGTGATTCTTGCCGGTGATCTCTGCAATCTCCAGAGACGACATACCAGGTAGTCCATTCAGCGTGGTCACATGGTAAGTGGCCGTGATTTGGTCAATGTTGATAATGCTCATACTTTCATATTCTCCATATTTGTTGCCTCCTGGCCGACCTCCATGACCCAGCTACTCGATCCCATGAAAAGGCCAGAGCGTGGTTCCAGAAGGCAAGCCAATAGGGCGAGTAGGTTAATCTGCGAAGACCCAGTGCAGGCGGTCGGGCCTGTCAGTGTCCTTTGTGGTGAGGGGAATCATGGTCGCAAGACCGTTCCCAAACTCTATGAGTAGCTCGAAGAGGAAACTTGGAGTTCTTCTCTCAGAAGGGATGTTGTTATCACAACCACTCCCCCTTCGCAGAGAGCCCAGAAAGCAGCTCGCAAAGAGGTCGAAAAGTTCTTCTTATAAATGCGGGTTTAATTCGATTGTCCAAGAGTCCGAAGATCGTAGTGCAGTTTGCTCAACACATCTGGGGGCGGGATCGCCAGTTCGTCGGCCCACGGATTCACGCCGGGCAGGTAGTCACCATTCATCTCCGCGACCAAGCTTGGCGGTCTGGCCTGTATCATGAACGGGATTACCAACTCGATAGCCTTCATATAGCGTTGTGCCTGCGACTGGCTGTAGCTGAAAAGCGCCTGGACGCCTGCGGTTGTCAACTCATCGAGCGCCTCAAGGATCACAAAACATTTCCTCACCGACAACGGCATGGACTTTCCGCCAGTGTCGATGGGGCGAGCGTGCCAGTCAAGACGTGCAACCCCCTCTACGACGTCTTGTGCGAAGCCAGGGTATCGACCATAAACAGTAGTCGGCCCAAGGTAGGTGAAGAACGGATTCTTGATTACTTTGGGTTTCCGACCTCGGTTGCTGGTCTTGGGGGCTGCCTTCGTGAGTGGTCTCGGGGAGATCTCGCTGCGTGCAATATGGATAGCTATCAAACGATCCGTTCGGGCTCCGATACGCTTGTCCAACTCGAACAACTCATCAGGTGTCAGCATGCGGTGGTTCCTCATCAGTAAGTAAGTCAGACGGGATGTCTTTCTTCCTTAAAGTGAGGGGTTTTAAATCGCACGAATTAAACTATGCGCTTACTTAAAACCCTCAAACCCTTCCTGCAAACCTTCTAAATTTCACAGAAACCCTAATTCATCCAGCGACGATTGGCGTACCGGCAGAGCTAACCCATATTTCCCTGTTACGCTCTCGACGAGTTCGTGAAACCATCTTGCTGCATTTGGCGCGACATACACTCCATCGATCAATGAGTTCAAGTCCACCGGCATCAAAGCTCCCGGAGGGCCTGGCGGCGATACAGCCTGGGTAACTATTCGCATCTCCATTTCATGCTGAAATGCAAGCCTCTTGAAGGCATAGGGCCAAAAAGCATTATCTTCTGGTATATGCACCGAGCGATAATCTATATAACGTACAGCCCCAAAATAGTGATACGGCGGGAGCTGAGCTAAAAGCTTGCGATATGTCGAGCACACCGCGACAGCTTCAGTTGATCGAGCATAGAGAGACCACATGGCGACTGACTCGTGTTCGTTTGCATGCCAGCAGTTCACGTAGATCATTTTCCTCATACTCTGCCGAACCTCGGGCGGCAATGTAAACGCTCCCGGATCACGTCCATGAGAAGAAGCCTGCATAGATTGCACGACCGCATTTAGAGGTGATAGAGAACCTTCGAAAGAATCACCCAACAAGTCTGACCGACTCAAAAATAGCGCACGCTTCTCAAGCAACGATACATATTTTGAAAAATCCATATATCGCCATATTTTCGCATCCAAATTGGACGGCGGCAAAAAAATATCTTCTGGACCATATCGACGCGATGCATCTGCCTCTACAATCATACTCTCCCCCAATAACTTACCGTAACTAATTGACGCCCTATTACACTCTCGAACACTAATTCCCAACGCCTTACTGCTCCCCCTGACCACTTGTGCATTGGCAAGCCCTCCAAAACATCAAGAGCTACAACTTAATCACTTTTTAGCATATCAGCGATGGCCTCAACGGAGACTCAGAGCGATAGGCGTCAAAAATAATCGTGCCAGAAGCATGCACCGTCACAGCCTGAGCATGTGTAGTTTGGACTCCTTCGGATCGCATCGAGGACACCAGTGAATGTAGCAGCGAATAGAATGCCAAGCCCCAGATGATACCGTTTTAGTCGCCTCCCAGAGCGCCCCCCAGAGCCTCAGCCAATCGGACAACCTGCACGGCCCTACCCGCCCCGTATAGATCGAAAGTGATCGAACCCGAGCTGTGTCCGAGGATCTCTTGAGCGGTCCCCAGTGGAACTTCAGCGGCTTTCAGGGCACCTGCAACGAAGTGCCTCAACGAGTGGAACGACAGGTCTCCCCCTGACTCCAGCTTGAGCACCTCTCGAATCATCTCGTTCAGTGGCTTGTTAAAATAATGAGCCTTGGCAGTGAACAGCCGATCAGAACCGCACTGTTTGACGAACTCAAGGAATCCTTCAAGGCTGAACCCAAATGCCCCATCGACCAACGGAACGACACGAGCAGAATGCTTGTTCTTGAGGGTCTTCCCGTTGTCCGCGTTGATGTCGATAACCCACGCATCACCAATCTGTTTTACATCACCTTTGGCAAGCTGGTAGACCTCCCCGATACGTGCCCCAGTAAGAACGCCCAACGACAGCGCCCAACGCTTCCACGAATCGGCAGGGAGGCAATTGGCGTAGTCCATGAGGGTAGCTATCTGATCCTGCGAGAACGCCTCTCTGGTGCTGTCGGCACCTTTGGTCAGCTTGAGCCCCTTGTCGTATGTCTTATCAAGATGTCCCGTGTTCACGGCCCAGGTCATGACCGTCGATAGCCGAGTCAGTAGCTTGTTCACGGTTGAGCCTTTGCGGGTTTCGAGTAGCTGCTCTTTGAGAGCCACCATATCGGCGCGCGTATGCGTCCGCAGGTCCAATTCGCCAAGTGCCATAGCGATGACCTTACAAGATGTGGTGACCTCATGCATCGTGCTGGGCTGAACGTTCGCCCTGAGTTCAGACATGTAGAGGTCAGCGAGGAAACCGAAGGTGATCGGTTCGAGGTCTGGTTGGGTATTTACAGATAGAGACAGGTTGACATGCGTGTTTGCCGCGCTCGCCTGCTGACCGTCGAGTTCCCCAGCGATCCCCTGTAAGATCCGGTCATATGCAGTAAGCGAGCTTTCCGCCGTGACTTGATCAGCTATGGTCAGTGTGTAGGCCCGCAGGTCCTCCCACGTAGCCGATTGGTTCGCAAAGTGGAACCCGGCAAGTCCCTTGAGGATGTCCGTGGAAAAGTCCATGGCCCTGGAGCGCTCCGAGGTCCTTAGGGAGACCGTCACGGCAGCCTTGGCCCCAGTAGGCCGCAGTCGCATGTAGTAACGGCCATTCCTGCGGTAGTACCAGGGCTTCGCCAGCTTGATGTCTAACAAATCTCTAACATTGGTGGTCTGACTTGAAGCGATCATTCGAAGGAAACCTATATAAACCAAGGGGTTTCCTCTCCTGCTCTCAGTTCTGGGCCAATCCGGAAAACTTCGGCAAGTACTGGTGGTGATTCCCGTGAACACATCCATCTGCCCCTGTGGTAGCGGCAACCTGCTGGAGGCCTGCTGCGGCCACTATCACGCGGGCCATCCCGCCCCCTGCGCCGAAGCCCTGATGCGCTCGCGCTACTGCGCCTATGTATTGGGACTGGTCGACTACCTGGTGAACACCACGTTGCCGATTCAGCAACCGGGACTGGACCGCCAGGCCATCGGCGAATGGAGCGCGCAAAGCACCTGGCTGGGCTTGCAGGTGGAAAGCTCGGAAGTCTTCGGTGGCCAGCCCGAGCATGCCTTCGTGACCTTTACCGCACGTTGGCACGACAGTAACGGCGAACACAGCCACCGGGAAAAGTCGTCCTTCGTACAAACCGACGGGCACTGGTATTTCATCGACCCCACCGTGCCCCTCAAGGCCGGGCGCAATGACGCCTGCCCCTGTGGCAGCGGGCAGAAATACAAGAAGTGCTGCTCCGGCTACCTGCTCAGCTGAGGCTCAGGTGTGAAATATCCGGCACCGTGACGACGGTTGCGGCCGGCAGTTGGCCCATGTCGGCACCGACCGGCGCCACACTGAACGCCGACAGATCCAACGCCAGCGCGACCGGCTCGGGCTTGGCGTCCTGCATATCGCTGCCGACTTCGGCAATGCCGAAGTCCGGCGCATCGACCGCACTGAACGCGGCCATATAGGCATCCCGCGGCGCCACCTGGGCACGGCCCGGCACTGGGGCCGGTAGCGGTGCCGTCATCTCGATCTCCTCGACGGCCATCTCGACCACCGTGACCAGCGCCCCGGCACGCTCGAGGGTGACCCGATACTTTTCCGCCGCTGCGGCATCGAGATTGCTCTTGAGCACCAGACGCCGTCCGGAGAACAGCAGTTCGATACGCTGGGCATCGGCCTGGAACAGCCGGGCCAGGTTGCTTTTGACCTGATCGGGCAAGGCACCAGGTAGCGATTCGCCACTAAAGACAATCTCGTATAGCATCATGATCACACTCCTGTGCGCCAACCTGATCCGTTGCGCGAATGCCCGGCAGTATCACCCAGTGGATTTACCGCCACAACCATGAGCTTTTTCTGCCACAGGCTTGCTATGCTGGGGCTTCGGCGGGAGGACCCCCATGCACTCACGGACACTTGGTACGCTCGGCCTGCTCATGCTGCTGACGCTTTCCGGCTGCGCGTCCTGGTTCGATGGCGGTACCCGCGAGCCCGAGGTTCGCCTGGTGCGGGTCGAACTGATCAAGGCGCGCCTGGTACAACAGAAATTTCGCCTGCACTTTCGCATCGACAATCCCAGCGACGACAGCCTCACCGTGCGCAGCCTGCATTATCGTCTCTACCTCGACGGCTGGCTGCTGAGCGAAGGCGAGTCCGACAACGGCTGGTTCACCGTGGAAGCCAACAGCCACGCGTCCCTGGTGGTTCCGGTCAGGACCAACCTCTGGGAACACCTGCGCGACCTGACCAAACGCCTGAAACATCCCCATGACCCGATCCCCTACCGACTGGAAGGCGAACTGGAAACCGGACTATTCCTCAGCCATGACGTGCACCTGGAGCGTAAAGGCGAGATAATTCCCGCCGAAATTATTCCGGAGTGACACCAGCATGACCCAGCAACCCCATGTCCACGGCCCTGATTGCAATCACGATCACGAGCATGAGCACCACGATCACGACCATGGTCATGTCCACGGCCCGAACTGCGGTCACGCTCACCAGGAGCCGGTACGCAACGCGCTGAAGGATGTGGGTCGCAACGATCCGTGCCCGTGCGGCAGCAGCAAGAAATTCAAGAAGTGCCACGGGGCCTGAGGCTTTCTCCCAGTAGTGGCCCCCGCAGGAACGCATTGAACCCATTTCAATGCAAAAAAAATCCCCGACCTGGTCGGGGATTTTTTATGGGCAGGTGCAGGACCGTGCTACTGGAACAGCGCCTCGCTGGACAGGCCATTCTTCTCGAGGATCTCGCGCAGGCGCTTGAGCCCCTCGACCTGGATCTGCCGAACGCGCTCGCGGGTCAGGCCGATCTCCAGCCCGACATCCTCCAGGGTACTGCTCTCATGCCCGCGCAGGCCGAAGCGCCGTACGACCACCTCACGCTGCTTGTCGGTCAATTCCGAAAGCCACTGGTCGATGCTCTGGGACAGGTCGTCGTCCTGAAGCAGTTCGCAGGGATCGGTAGGCCGATCATCGGTGAGGGTATCGAGCAGCGTCTTGTCGGAGTCCGGCCCCAGGG
>Ga0302153_10000965_pt1 | contig 14683 bp, 7 predicted proteins | sample I_Bog_N2_2_FD_192429 | JGI IMG/M metagenome (GOLD analysis project Ga0302153, IMG submission 192429) | Peat permafrost microbial communities from Stordalen Mire near Abisko, Sweden - I_Bog_N2_2 | ecosystem: Environmental > Terrestrial > Soil > Wetlands > Peat | place: Sweden: Abisko, Stordalen... | reverse complement strand
ATGGTCGGGTACGTCAGCAAGGATGCGCCGCGCCGCGGCATGAGCTCGCGCTTCTGGATCGTGATCTGCTTCGTCATGCCGGGCGGCATTGGTGCGGTGCTCTACTTCCTGCTGCGCGCGCCGGTGGTCTCGCGCTGCCCAGCCTGCTCGACGCATGTGCAGAGCGACTTCCACTTCTGCCCGCAGTGCGATTACCGGCTCACGGCCAGTTGCAGCCACTGCTTCCGCGCCGTGCGCACCACCGACCAATACTGCACGCAATGCGGCCATGAGCTGGCTGCCGACCATCTGCCGGCGCGCCTGCGCGTGATCGGCGAATAAGCGCTCCGCGACCTTGATCGCCGCAGGCGCCCGGTTGCGCGAGGCCGCTCCGGCTTTCTACAATCGAGGTTCAACTGCGCTTCCGCCCCTCATGACTCTTACCGCGCTCATCATCGACGACGAAGAACTCTCGCGCGAGGAGCTTCAATATCTTCTCGCCCAAATCGGCGGCGTCGAGGTCGTGGCCTATGGAACGAACGGCATCGAGGCCGTCGAACTGATCGAGCACCATCATCCCGACGTGGTCTTCCTCGATGTGCAGATGCCTGGGCTCGACGGCTTCGCTGTGATTGAGCGGTTGATGGCGCGTAGAACTAAAGCTAAAGCAAAGCCCGCACCGCAGGCGTCGCTGCCGCAGGTGGTCTTCGCCACGGCCTACGACCAGTACGCGGTGCGCGCCTTTGAGGTGAATGCGGTCGATTATCTGCTGAAGCCCTTCGACCGCGCGCGCGTCGAGCAGGCCGTCGAGCGGGTGCGGGGACGCTTGGCGGGCACGACGAACGGCTCGCTTCCGGAGTCCCCCATCGAGTCACAGATCGAGTCTCTGCTCAAGCTGCTCAATCGTCCGCAGGCTGCCGCGCAACCGGCCAAGCTGATCGTCCAGGCGCAGAGCCGCCTGCTGCTCATCGATCAGTCCGATATCTGCTACGCGGCCATCGACGAGGGCGTGATTCGCGTGGTGACGCTGAGCTTCGAGGGCTCGTCGAAGTGCCGCACGCTGGAGGAGCTGCTCGAACTGCTCGACCCGGCCCTCTTCTGGCGCGCCCATCGCGGCTTTGTGGTCAACATCAACCACATCCGCGAGGTTGTCCCCTGGTTCAAATCCAGCTATCAACTGCGCATGAACGATAAAAAGCAGACGGAAATCCCCGTCAGCCGCGCCCAGACCAAGCGCCTGCGCGAGCTCTTCAATCTGTAACGACTTTCCTCTCCAGCAGCGCCCGACAAGCCCACCGGCTACCACCGTACAATGGAATCGGAAGCCGAATCCCCGCAATGGCCGAAAAAGAAGAAAAGAAGCCGAAAAAATCCGAGGATGAGATCGCCGGCAAGGTCTACGACGCGCGGCTGATGCGCAGGCTTGGCCGCTATCTGCGCCCCTATTGGATTCAGGCCGCCATCTCCACGCTCGCCATCTCGCTCAAATCCCTCTGCGATGTCGCCGGGCCATTTCTCATCATGGTGGCCATCGACCGCTACTTTCCAGCGGACTCCCGCTCGGCGCTCTCGGCCAATCTCCTCGCCCGCGGCATGGGCACGCAGAACGCGCTCACCCGCCGCCTTTCGAACGATCCGATGCAGGGCATCACGCAACTGGCCGAGGTCTACCTGGCCGTGCTGCTCGCGGCCTATCTTTTTCAGTTCATCCAGACCTATCTGATGCAGTGGACCGGGCAGAAGCTGATGTTCGATCTGCGCCGCGAGATCTTCCGCCATATGCAGCGCATGCACATTGGCTTCTTCGACGAGAATGCCGTGGGTCGCCTGGTCACGCGCATCACCTCGGACGTGGACGCGATCAACGAGATGTTCACCGCCGGCGTGCTGGCCATCGTCGACGACTCGCTGAACCTGACGATCATGGCCATCCTGATGCTCCGCATCAACTGGCGGTTGGCGCTGCTGGCCTTCTCCGTTCTGCCGCTGATCCTTGTCGTCACGCGCCTCTTTCGCGATCATGTGCGCGAGAGCTTCCGCCGCGTGCGCACGGCCATCGGGCGCATCAACAGCTTCACCCAGGAGCACATCAGCGGCATGAGCGTGGTGCAACTGTTCAACCGCGAGCAGCGCGCTTACGACGACTTCGAGCAAGTCAACCGCCAGCACATGATCGCCTTCAAGGACACCATCTTCGCCTACGCGCTCTTCTATCCGGCGGTCGATGTGCTCTCGGCCGTGGCCATTGCGCTGATCGTCTGGCGAGGCGGCATCGGCGTGCTCTCCGGCGTGGTCCTGATCGGCGTGCTCAATATGTTCATCCAGTATTCGCTGCGCTTCTGGCGGCCGATTCAGGATATGAGCGACAAATACAACATCCTGCAATCGGCGATGGCCGCCAGCGAGCGCATCTTTAAACTTCTGGACACCGAGCCGGAGATCGTCTCGCCCGCCGAGCCACTCGCGGGCGACGGCAGCAACCGCATCGAGTTCCGCCACGTCTGGTTCACCTATCAAAAGCTCACGCCCGAACAGCAGGCCGCAGTTGATGCGGCCGTGAAGGGTACGGGCTTTAGCCCGTACAACAACCCAGCACAAACAGACCGGGCTTTAGCCCCCGAGGGAAACGCCGCCCTCGCCGCCATCGAAGGCATCGAATGGATTCTCAAAGACGTCTCCTTCACCGTCGAGCCCGGGCAGACGGTGGCCATCGTCGGCCACACCGGAGCGGGCAAGACGACGCTGACCAGCCTGATGATGCGCTTCTACGATGTCACCGCCGGCCAGATCCTGATCGACGGCGTCGATCTGCGCCAGCACGACCTGACCGCCTTGCGCCGCCACTTCGCCGTCGTGTTGCAGGATCCATTCCTCTTCACCGGCACCATCGCAGAGAACATCCGCTTCGGCGACGCGTCGATCGGCGACGATGCTCTGCGCCGAGCCGCGCGCGATGTCAATGTGCTGGACTTCATCGAGCGCCTGCCCAACCAATTCGACGAGCCGGTGCGCGAGCGCGGCAACTCACTCTCCACCGGACAAAAACAGCTCATCAACTTTGCCCGCGCGTTGGCCGCGAATCCCCGCATCCTGATCCTGGACGAGGCCACCTCCAGCGTGGACACCGACACCGAACTGCGCATCCGCGGCGCGCTGGAGCGCATGGTCGAGGGCCGCACCAGCGTGCTGATCGCCCACCGGCTCAGCACCATCCAGCGCGCGGAGACGATTCTGGTGATGCACAAGGCGCAGTTGCGCGAGAAGGGCACGCATCAGGAGCTGCTCGCTCAGCGCGGCCTCTATTGGAAGCTCTATCAGCTCCAGTACAAGGATCAGGAACTGGGTGCGGGGGCCACAGTGCCGGGCGCGACAGCCGCGCAGATGGCGTGATTCGCATTCATTTCAATTGCTGAGGATCACTTTCCGCATAGGAAAAACTTCGGATCAAAGGCGCTTTTACCGGCATCTATTCCATTTTCCGGGACCCGGCAGGGCAAGTAGTACCCATTTCCGCCGATTTCGCTTATGCTGTTAACAATCCTTTCTTGCTACGGCAAGCCAACAAACGAGACTTGCACACAGATGAATCCAGTCGCTTTAGCGGTTGACGATCTTCGGGAGCAGTATACGCGGGAGATGGAGCTCGTGCGCCAGACCTATGAGCGCACCGGAGACGGCACAGCCGCCATCCGCCGCCGCTCGGCCGTGGTGGACCGTATCCTGATTGAAATGTGGCGCCGGGTCTTTCTGGGCCAGCCGACGCAGAATATGGCGCTGCTGGCGCTGGGCGGCTACGGGCGCAAGGATCTCTTCCCTTATTCCGACATCGACGTGCTCTTCGCCTTTGCCGACGAGAAGACCGAGGTCGCCGGCAAGGAGGCCGTGCGCGCCATCATTCAGGGAATGTGGGATATCGGTCTGCGCGCCAGTCCCTGTTCGCGCACCGTCAAGGAGGCTGGCCGCTTCGATCCCGACAACCTCGAGTTCACGCTGGCCACGCTCGACCGCCGCTTCCTCGCCGGCCACTTTCCCCTCTACCAGCAGCTGCATCAGACGGTCTTTCCCGGCCTGGTCTTGAGCGAGTGGAATACCATCACGCAGAAGCTGGGTGAGATCGCGCGCTCGCGCCACGCCAAATTCGGCAACACCATCTTTCATCTCGAGCCCAACCTCAAGGACTGTCCCGGCGGACTGCGCGACTTCAGCCTGGCCGTCTGGTTCGCTCTGCTCTTTCACCTCAAGGAGACCAAGGAGTGGCCCCGCCATCGCGGCGGCGTCTTCCAGAGCGCGCGCGGCGACGCCGAGGCGGCCTTCGATTTTCTCGCCGCCGCCCGATGTTTCCTTCACTTCCGCCACGGCCGCGACGACAATTCGCTCGACTGGCAATCGCAGGACGAGGCCGCGGCCAACTCCATCGGCCTGGAGACGCGCGGTACAGCAGATCCCGCGTATTGGATGCGCACCTACTATCGCCACGCCCGCGTCGTCTATCGCCGCGCCGCGCTGCTGATGGAGCATCTGCCCGCCCCGGTCAGCTTTTACAAACAATTCCGCCGCCGCCGCACGCCCATCGCCGGCACCGACTTCCTGCTCGATCAGGGGCGCATCGACATCGTTCCCGGCGCGCAGTTCAACGATACCGGCGCCATCCTGCGCATCTTCTCGCTGATGGCCACGCACGGCTACGCGCTCTCGCAGGCCGCTGAAGACCGCATCACCGACGCGCTGCCCGCCTTGGCCATCCACATTCCCGAAGGGCCATATCTCTGGAATGCTCTGCGCGAGGTGCTGCTCGGACCGCACGCGGCGCATGCACTGCGAACCATGCACGCCCTCGGCATTCTGGAGATGCTCATCCCGGAGTTCCACGGCATCGACGCGCTGGTGATCCGCGACAGCTATCACCGCTACACCGTCGATGAGCACACCTTCCTGACCATCGACAACGTCCACGGCCTGCGCCAGCCCGTCAACGAATACGAACAGCGCCTGGCGCAACTGCTGCCGGAGATTGATCGCCTCGATCTCTTCCTGCTCACGCTCTTGCTGCATGACACCGGCAAGGCCCGCCGCGACGAGGATCACGTTGCCCCCAGCATCGAGCTGGCCGACGCGCTGCTCGCCCGCCTGGAGTTCGACGGCGAAGAGCGCGAGGCCGTCATCCAGCTCATCCGCCTTCATCTGGAAATGTCGAACTCGTTGCGCCGCGACATCTTCGACCAGGAAAATGTGCGCGGCTTTGCCGAGAAGGTCGGCAGCCCGCAGATTCTCAAGATGCTCACGCTGATGACCTTCGCCGACATCAAGGCCGTCAACCCCGATGCGCTCACCCCCTGGAAGGCCGAAAATCTCTGGCAGCTTTACATGGCCACGGCCAACTTCATGGACCGCTCGGTCGACGAGGTGCGCTACCACTCCAGCATCGATCCCACGCTGCTCAACCGCCTGCGCTCGATGGTTCCCGCCACGCAGCACGATGCCCTCCGCCTCTTCCTCGAGGGCCTGCCCCAACGCTATCTTCAGACTCGCCTGCCGGAGCAGATTCGCAATCACTTCCTGATGGCCGCGCGGCTCGACGAAGATGCCGTCCAGCTCGACCTGCGTCCTCATCGCCAGCTCTACGACCTTACCGTAATCACCCGCGACCGCACGCGGCTTTTTGCCGATGTGGCCGGCGCGCTCGCCGCCTGGGGCATGAACATCGTCAAGGCCGGCGCCTTCTCCAACGATGCCGGCGTCATCGTCGACAGCTTCCACTTCACCGACATCTTCCACACCCTCGAACTCAATCCCAGCGAGAAGGATCGCTTCCTCGCCTATCTGCATGACGTGGTTTCTCTCAGCGTCCCCGTTGAGCAGATGCTCGAAGCCCGCCGCCACTCCTACAACCAGGCCAACTTCAAGACCGAGGTCGTTACCCGCCTGGAGTTCGACTCCGACTCCTCCACGCATTCGACGATCCTGCAGGTGGTCAGCCAGGATCTGCCCGGCCTGCTGCGCCAAATCGCTCTAACTCTCAGCACTCATCAATGTAATATTGAAGTCGCGCTGATCGACACCGAGGGCGAGACCGCCATCGATGTCTTCTATCTGACCAGCCAGGGCGCCAAACTAACTCCGGAAGCCCAGCAAGCCCTCGCCGCCAGCCTCACCGCCGCCATCGCCTCCATGCGCACGCCTACCACCAACTGATTAAAGCCCGCCGCAATAAACCATTCCTCTCAATTGCCGAACCCCCGAATTCTTGCCATAGAGACCCACAATGTGGCCTCGCGCGTACCCGGCGCCTTCCTTTGGCTCAAGAATCCAGATATTTCTTGCCCGAATCCACCGTGAAGGCTTATTATGGCGTTTCATCCTTAGGAGACATTCAAATGAGTTGGAAATTCTCGTCCGTGATGACGAAGTCTGTCATCGACTTGCGTCCACATAATGCCTTCCTGTGCCGGCGTTCACTGCTCATCTTCCGATTGGCCACTGCTGTCCTTATCCTAGGTGCGGGCCTGGGAGTTGCGGCGCAAACCAACTTTGGAACGGTCAATGTCGGCGCCAGCGCCACAATGACCGTAACCGTATCCATCCCAACTGTCAGCACACTGGGCGTGATCAATGTTTTCACCCAGGGCGCTCCGAATCTTGACTTTACTAATAGCGGTGGAGGAACATGCTCCACCGGTACGGCCTATGCCGCTAACGCCACCTGCACGGTGAATGTAGCCTTTGCGCCGATATACCCCGGAACCCGCTACGGCGCAATCGTGCTGGCAAGTTCCAGTGGGGTGATCGCGACGGCTTACCTTGAGGGTACCGGCCTTGGGCCGATGGTCGGTTTTCTCCCGGGAACTTTGATCTCCGTCGGCAACGCCAACGAAGTTACTTCCAGCGTGGCGGTGGACGGGAGCGGCAACGTGTATGTCCCCGATTCCTACTACAACCACATATACCTGTACACGCCGTCGGCGGGCGGCTATACACAAAGCACGATTCCCACGAGCGCCCTGTCTTCCCCCGAAGGAATCGCGTTGGATAGCGGCGGCAACATCTACATCGCCGATTCCGGTAATGGCCGTGTGTTGAAGGAAACTCCTTCGGCGGGCAGCTATACCGAGAGTACTGTCGCTACTGGGCTCACAGAGCCCTGCGCAGTTGCTGTGGACGGGGTAGGAAATGTGTATATCGCCGTTTTCTGCGGCGACTCAACGTCTTACCCCGAGGTGCTCAAGGAGACCCTATCCGCGGGCACATACACGCAAAGCGCGGAGATCGGCGTCGGTAGGACCCCAGCCGCGATCGCGGTGGACGAGAACGGCAACATCTATGTGGCTGGAAACTCCGCGTCGCCCGGATACGAGGGAGTCGGCTTTCTGAATAAGTTTTCGCCGAACTCTTCCGGTGGAGGCTACACTCAGACAACGATCGGCAGTGGGCTTAGTAATCCGACGGGTTTGGCGATAGATGGGAACGGGAATATTTACGTTGCTGATGCCGGCCAGGGTGTACCTGGAGCAATGTTCCTGGAATCATTGTCAAATGGCCAATATACTCAGAGCCTGGTTTTCTATAGTATTGGATTCGGGATCGGTGACCCAGCTGGCGTGGCGCTGGATGGAAACGGGAATCTCCTGATCGCGGCAGTCGGCGTGTGGAAGTATGAACTTTCGACTCCACCAACGATGAACTTTGCCGATACGGCCTTCGGAGCCATCAGTAGTGATAGTCCGAAGACAATCACTGTTTCCAACCACGGCAATTTGCCTTTGACGATTTCGGGGTTGAGCTTTGCTACCGACTTCCCAGAAAGCAGCGGCATCGCCACGGAATGCACGCCGGGAATCTCCTTGAAGGGTTTGGAAACCTGTACGCTGACCATCAACTTCGAGCCGCTGGTCGCCCTCAACGGGCAAACGTCGCTCGCTCTCAGCGAGAACGGAAGCGTGACTACAAACTCGCTGAACACCGCCGCTGACGACCAGACGGTTCCGGTTACTGGAATCGAGACAAAGCCACAGGCGACACTGGCGCTCTTTGAGTCGGCTTCCCCGGCCGTCCTGGGCACTCCGCTCACCTTCACAGCCGCCGTTTCGGGCACCTTGAGAGGCCCCATTCCAACCGGCACAGTCACCTTTAGTTGGGATATCCCCGATCAGGGTTTGGTCGGGACACTCGGCACCGTCAACCTCGATGGCCAAGGAGTGGCAACCTTCACCACTAGCAGTCTGTCCGTTGCGCAGTACTTTATAACAGCCAGTTACTCCGGGGACTCAATCTATTGGCCGGTGTATCAAAACTGGCTCATCGGCATTCATGAGAGTATCGTCGCCGCTCCCGCCACTGCGACATTTGGCGATACCAGTATCGGGAACGTCAACGTCGGCAGTGCCAGTAGCTCCATTTCCGTCCCAGTTACTTTCAACTCTGTTGAAACCCTTGGCAATATCGCAGTTCTTACCCAGGGATCGCCCAATCTGGACTTCACCAATGCCGGCGGAGGGACCTGCACCATCGGAGTTCAGTACGCCGCCAACGCCACTTGCACGGTCAATGTCGCCTTTGCGCCACGTTACCCTGGACCACGTTATGGCGCGGTTGTCCTTAGCGATAACAACGGTAATGTGATCGGAACGGGGTATTTGCAGGGCGCTGGCAAGGCGCCTCAGGCTGTATTCGTGCCGGGAAGCCATACTATGGTGGGAAACAATCTTTCCAATCCTTCCGGAATCGCTGTGGACGGAAGCGGGAACATTTATCTCACTGACTTCTACAACGTGTACAAGGAGACTCTTGCGAACGGTGTCTATACCCAGACCTTGCTATTCACTAAACCATACGTAATGATAGCCTTGGCTATAGATGGAGCCGGATATATCTATGTCGTTGCCGAAAACAATACATATAACGGCGGTAACTTTATATACAAAGAAACTCCATCGAACGGCAGCTTCATTGAAACCATGATCGGGTATGGATTCGGCAATGTCAGCGGCGTAGCGGTGGATGGGAGCGGGAATGTCTATGTCGCCGATAGTGGAGGCGGTTACCTAACACAGACGATTCCCGCAATTTATAAAGAGACACCCTCCAATGGAAGTTATACACAGATCTTGATCGCCGGCGGGTTCGTTACTCCCAACGGCGTGGCGGTGGATGCGAATGGAAACGTCTATATATCCGATGCCGGCGACACATATGACATCCCTACCGTCCCCGGAGCGATATACATGGAGACTCTCCTGGCGAACGGTAGCTACATACAGACCGCAATCAGCAGCGGGTGGGTCGAGCCCCTCAGTGTGGCGGTGGATGGAAATGGAAACATTTATGTAACAGATCTTGCCAATCTATATTTAAGCAAGCTGACAGTGTCCGGTGGCGGCTATGTGCTGAGTACGATCAACGATAGCTGTCAATACCGTTCACCCGCTGCAGTGGACGGAAGTGGTAACATTTATTTTCTTGGATCTCCTGTGTGTAAGGAGAATCTGAACGGCCCGCCCGCGCTCAGTTTCACGACCACAGCCAGCGGTGCAACCAGCACGGACAGCCCGAAGGTGGTGACGGTCTCGAATATCGGAAACTCATCGCTGAATTTTTCTGCGGTGAGCTACCCCGCCGACTTCCCCGAGGGTATATCTGGAACAAGCGACTGTAAGTCCAGCACGGTGCTTGCAGCAAATGGTAGCTGTACACTGACCGTCAACTTTACGCCGGTTGCAGCGGGAACCACAAGCTCTACGGTCGCGCTTGCCGAAAGCGTAACGGTGACCACCAACACGCTGGCTGTCGCCGGGACTCAGCAACTGATTGCAGTCTCCGGAACGGAGACCCATGCAATCACTCCCACTTTCTCCATTGCCACTCCATCTGTCACTGTCGCCCCCGGCGCAACTACCGGCAACACATCGACAATCACGATAACCCCTGCCGGAGGCTTCACCGGCAGCGTGGCGCTGACCGCCGCAGTCACCTCCAGCCCAAGCGGCGCGCAGTATCCGCCCACACTGAGCTTCGGCTCGACCAGCCCGGTCAGTATAACCGGCACAGCCGCTGGAACCGCTACCCTCACCATCACCACGACAGCCGCCACCAGCGCGGCGCTCGTTCACCCCAAGCACCCTGGTCTTCCCTGGTACACAGCCGGCGGCGCGACACTGGCCTGTCTGCTGCTCTGCGGCATCCCCGCGCGGCGGCGCAGATGGCGCACCATGCTCGGAATGTTGGTGCTCCTCGTACTTCTCACTGGCGGCGTCTTCGCTTGCGGTGGTGGTGGTAGTGTCGGCGGAGGAGGAGGTGGAGGAGGTGGAGGTGGCGGAGGTGGCGGCAATTCAGGCACAACGGCGGGAAGCTACACCATCACCCTAACCGGCACGTCAGGCACAACCACGGTAGTGTCCAGTCTTTTGTGTAAACGATCAAGTTGAAGTTCCGTTTATGGTTAGCCTCGGTGCTGTGGGAAGCGAGCTTCCCACAGCACCGAGAAGCAGTTGAGCGCGTCCCTCCATCCGTGGACTGTCTGCCATTTCGCGGTCAGGTTTTTCAGTGCCAGGTACATCACTTTCAGGGCTGCGTCCTCACTGGGGAATGAACCCCGCGTCTTGAGTACCTTGCGCAGGCTCATGTTCAGGCTCTCAATCGCGTTGGTCGTATAGATGATCTTGCGAATCTCCGGCGGGAACTGAAAAAACGGAATGATCCCCAGCCAGTTTCTTCGCCACATGGCGCTGATCGACGGATAACGGCGGTCCCACTTTTGCGCGAATTCTTCCAACTGCCGCTCCGCCTCTTCGACCGTGGAGGCGCGATAAATGTTCTTCAAATCTGCGGCCACCGCCTTACGTTCCTTCCAGCCAACATAACTCAAACTGCCTCGCACCATATGCACGATGCATAACTGCACCGTCGTCTTCGGATACGCCGTTTCGATAGCCTGGGGAAAGCCCTTCAGACCGTCCACGCAGGCGATAAAGATGTCCTGGACGCCGCGATTTTTCAACTCGGTCAGCACCTGCAGCCAGAACTTCGCGCCCTCGTTGGCCGATGTCCACAGGCCCAAAACATCTTTGCGGCCTTCCATGTCGATGCCGATCGCTACATACACAGCACGGTTTTCAACCCGCCCTTCCGAGCGCATCTTGACCACCAGCGCGTCCAGATAAACGATGGCGTAGACCGCATCCAGAGGCCGCGACTGCCAGGTCTTGACCTCATCCAGAACCGCGTCCGTCACCGTCGAAATCAGCGTTGGAGATACCTCGACCTGATACATCTCCTCGAGGTGGCCTTGGATCTCGCGGCAGCTCATGCCGCGCGCATAGAGGGAAAGAATCTTGTCGTCGAAGCCATGCCAGCGGGTCTGTCCCTTGGCCACCAACAGCGGCTCGAAGCTGCCTGCGCGGTCGCGGGGAACCTCGATTTCGAGTGTGCCAAAATCACCTTTTAGCCGCTTCTGGCTGGCCCCGTTGCGGCTGTTGCCGCTGTTGTGGCCCGCCACGGCGTGCTTCTCGTAGCCAAGATGCGTACTCAGTTCCGCCGCCAGCGCCCGTTCCAAGATGGCCTTGGTCAACTGCTTCAGAAGGCCGTTTTCGCCCGCTATCTCCGCCACCGTCGAACGCCCGGCGAGCAACTCGTCGATCAGTTTCCCATCAATCCCCATACAATCTCCTCTCTCTGTTTACCAGAGTCGAAAAGATCGTTTACACAAAATGTTTTACACCCTCTGGTTGGCCGATTTTTCGATACTATTTCTGGGCGCACCTGCTTCCTTGGGTCGTAGTTGTATCTCTTGGATTATTCCTTTGGAGTCGGTTGGCGAAAGGCCGGCTGGCATTGTATGTAATATTATTCTGCCTAACTGTAATCGCAATTTACTTTATGACCGTGCAACATTGCGTTTGTTCAACGTGTGTCACTATACCTTTTGATTTTGATCCGACTAAGAGGATACCTTTAAATCAACAAAACCACTGTCGCTGTGCTTCGTATGCAGACCAACTTTTCCAGAGTGCGTTTGGACATAATGAAAGGCATCCTGAAACTATGACCAAATCCACAGCACCGTGTGAAGCTAAAAGTAGCCCGCATTGAATGCAACCGGCTGACGGCGGAGGTTCTGGGCCGTTCGTTGGACGAGTTGCCGACGCAGACGCGGCGACTGTTGCTGCTGGCGGGTGGCCCAGGTGCCGGGGCTGAAAAGTGAGCGTCACCATTGAAGCTGGGTGGCCCAGGTGCCTCGCCTTTGGGCACCTGGGATACAACCGCCGCGATTTGCGCAACACGTGAAGTTTCGTGGAGCCCATCATTCTATCGCGGCGAACAATACGACTCCGACCTAGCCCTCTACTACCTCCGGGCCAGATACTACAACCCAAACACAGGCAGGTTCCTCAGCGACCATTCCAATAAACTCTACTGAAACAATCAATGCTATCGGTGCGGAAACAAACTACTTCAACAGCGCCGTCGCCCGAGCAACTTACACAATTAATACACCGGACTTCTCCTTTGCGTCATCGCCAACGTCCTTTACGGTAGCCGCCGGGCAGAGCGGGAACACCACGATCACGGTCACGCCGCTCTACGGCTTCACCTCGTCTGTTTCATTTGCTTGCTCAGGTCTGCCCACAGGCGCCTCCTGCGGCTTCTCCCCGCAGACCGTGACGCCGTCGGGCACCTCTTTGACAACACTGACTGTTTACACCTCGGCAAGCTCGGCCGCACTCCATCGCAACTCCCTGCCATTGCTGCCTGTTCCGACGCGGGCAGTGGCGCTCTGCTGTTTCGGATTCAGAAAGCGGCGGCGCGCGCTTCAGTTTGTATTGCTCGCGGTGGTCTTCGCCGGGCTGGGTCTTGTCTCTGGATGTGGCGGCGGCACAGGCGGTGGCGGCGGTGGCGGAGGTGGCGGTGGAGGCTCTCACTCCAACACCTCAACCGTTACCGTGACCGCCACATCGGGCTCGCTCACGCACACGACGACATTCTCTCTCACGGTAAACGACTGACGCCGGCTCACTCTTGAGTATCCGATGGCTGGTCTTGCAACCGCGATTTCCTTGCCCACTCCGGCTGTGAAATCAACGGCGAATGCCGTATCCTCAAGGCAATGCATGGAGAATAGGAAATGGCCAAGGAAGCATTGAGCAGTGCGAAGCTGAAGAAGGTTCTCTCGGCGCTGGAAGGCAACTGGATCGCCGAGATGGAGGGCTACCACACCTACACGGCGCTGGCCGACCGCGACAGCGATCCGGTGCGTTCGCAAGTCCTGCGCCACCTGGCCGGAGCCGAGTGGGAGCACGCTGCGCTCTGGCATGGCCGCATTGTCGAGCTGGGTGGCCCCGAGCCGGTCTACCACGGCTCACCCGGCGGCGATGCCGACTCGCTCAGCAGCCGCGCCGGCGGCATCCGCATGGCCCTGCGCCGTCTCGAGATCGAGGAGAGCCGCGCCATCGCCGCCTATGGCGAGCAGCTCAAGAGCCTCGGCGATCAGGAATCCATCGCCATCCTCGAACACGTCATCGAGGACGAGAAGGAGCACTATAAGGAGCTTGGCTCGCTCCTGCGCGGCCACTACCAGGCCCCTGCCGGCGCGCCCAAGATCGACGCCCAGGCCATCCTCGACGAGATGCTGGCCAAGCGCAGCGCGGGCCGCAAGCAGCCCGGTAGTTGGATCGGCGACGCCATCTACGGCGTCAACGACGGACTCGGCGCCATCTTCGGCATCGTCTCGGGCGTCAGCGGCGCAACCATGGGCGACCCCGCCCAGACCAGCCACTATGTACTGTTGGCCGGCGTCAGTGGACTGATCGCCTCGGCGCTCTCCATGGGCTCCGGCGCTTATCTCGCCGCCAAAAGCGAGCGCGAAATCTACGACGCCGAGATCGCCCGCGAGCGCGAGGCCATCCGTATGAATATGCCCGAGGCCCGCGAACTGCTCTCGCTCTACTACCAGGTCAAGGGACTGCCCGAAGAAGACTCCCAGAAGATGGTCAACCACATCGCCGGCGACCCCGAGCAGTTGCTGCGCGTGCTCGCCTCGGAGCGCCTCGGCACCAGCGAAGAGGCGCTGGCCAACCCCTGGGTCTCGGCCGGCTCCGGCGCGCTCTCGACCGCCGTCGGCGCCGCTATTCCTGTCATTCCCTTCTTCTTCCTCAATGGAATCGAGGCGGTTGTCGCCGCCGCCATCGTCTCGCTCGCCGCTCACTTTGCCGTCGGCGCGGCCAAGTCGCTCATCACCGTACGCAGTTGGTGGTCCTCCGGCCTCGAGATGACCGTCGTCGGCGCCCTGGAAGGCGCAGTCACCTACGGCATCGGCTTCCTGCTCGGCAAGGGCGGAATGTAGGCGACAATCGATACGAGCGTGATTCTTATAGCCGTTTTGTGTCAGGGAGCGACGTCACAGGCTGCGGAGAAACTGATCTCGAAAGGCAAGAAGTGTCAGGGCACGGCATCAGTCGTGCCGTATGTGCCGCAAAATAAGCCGGGCTTTAGCCCCTGCGGAATGTTATTTGTGTTCATTGCTTGCCAGTGGTCTTTTTTCGCAGCCGCTTCAGTCGTGCCGATATTGGCCTGAAAATTAGGGGCTTTTACCCCTGATGGACTGTAGTTGGAAAAAGTCGGACATTTTTAAGGAACCTCTGATCAAAGTGCTTATTGAGCATGCATTCCCTCGGGGGCTAAAGCCCAACATTGATTTTGCTGGATTTATGTACGG
>Ga0302153_10000914_pt1 | contig 15173 bp, 15 predicted proteins | sample I_Bog_N2_2_FD_192429 | JGI IMG/M metagenome (GOLD analysis project Ga0302153, IMG submission 192429) | Peat permafrost microbial communities from Stordalen Mire near Abisko, Sweden - I_Bog_N2_2 | ecosystem: Environmental > Terrestrial > Soil > Wetlands > Peat | place: Sweden: Abisko, Stordalen... | reverse complement strand
GAAACTGACGGCAAAACCGAAACCAAGCGCATCGATGTCGTCGGTTCCAACTCCCAGTTCGTCGTCGACACCTTCGGCCGCCCCCGCCACATCTCCATAGACCCCGACAACTGGGTCCTCAAGTCCAGCCCAGACCTCCAAGTCCGCGTCGCCATCCTCAAAGGCCAGCAGCTCGTCGCCCAGGGTGACACCGCCGCCGCCCTCACCGAGTTCCAGAAAGCCCTCGAAGCCAACCCGCAAAGCTCCCTCGCCGACTACCGCATCGGAGAAGTCCTCTTCGAGCAGCGCAACTACCAGGCCAGCGCCAACGCCTATCGAGACGCCCTCCGCGGCGACGGCGACCCTCGCTGGACCGAAGTCTGGAGCCACATCCAGCTCGGCAAAATCTTTGACGTCACTGGCCAGCGCGACCGCGCCGTCAACGAGTACCGCCAAGCCGTCCAGACCAACGACAACACCCAGGGCGCCCTCAACGAAGCCCGCCTCTATCTCCAAAAGCCCTACCAAAACACCGACAACTAGCCCGCGTCCTCAGCCCTTTGCCTTTTCCATCGCCTTAAGCAACCATCCTGGTGCCCCCGGTCTCGCTTTTGAGACCGGGGAACTACAAATCCCCCTCCGAACACTCAAAATCGAGCGCAGCTCGATCCCACTGTCCACTAACCACTGCCTTTACACTATCTCTTGGGCACTCTCGCCCCAGGACTCACCCATCTCAGCCAACCCACACATCGCGCACGGCCTCTCCGGCGACCTGGTCCCCCCGGACTGGCCTCCCCTCACCCTGCCCGAAGCAGACCGCATCCTCCGCCTCTACCCGGCCGCCGGCGGTGCCGATCAACTTCTCTCCATCAGCCCGCGCCCATTCTCCGCCGCCAGCCTCGTCGCCACCCCCCAAGGCAAAGTCTTCCTCAAGCGCCACGCCCTCGCCGTACGCACCCCCGCTGCCCTCGCCGAAGAGCACACCTTCATGGCTTGGTTGGCCGTACGCACCCCCCTCGTCAAGCCGCCCCTGACCACCGCCGACGGCACAACCGCCATCCTCGACGGCAACTGGACCTACGAAGCCCATCCCCTCGCCGCCGGCGTCGATGCCTATGAGGACGCGCTCTCCTGGACCCCGTTCTTCCACGCCGCCCACGCCCACGGCGCCGGCCAGGCCCTCGCTCAGCTCCACAACGCAGCTCAAGGATACACCGCGCCCGCACGCCCCAGGCATCCCCTCGTCACCAGCTTCTCCATCCTCACCGCTCCCAATCCCTACCGGGCCATCGAGACCTGCCTCGCCGCACGCCCCCAGCTCCAGGCATGGCTCGGCCCCCGCAAGTGGCGCGCAGCCGCCGAACAAGCCCTCGATCCCCTCCTCCAAACCCTGGCCCGCACGCCATTCGCCCAATACTCCGCCGGGCAGGGCAGCCATCCCCTCCCCAGCCACCTCGCCCCCCTCTGGACCCACAACGACGCACACGCCTCCAACTTCACCTGGGCCGCCACCGGCCCCGAGGCCCAGGTCGCCGCCGTCATCGACTTCGGCCTCGCCGACCGCACCTGCGCCCTCCACGACCTGGCCACCGCCATCGAGCGCAACATCGTCGAGTGGCTCCGCATCGACCAACCATCCCAGACCCCCGGCTCCCTCGTCCACTTCGCCCAGCTCGACCAGCTTCTCGCCGGCTACCACTCCATCCGCCCCCTCAGCCGCGACGCGCTCCATCAGCTCGCCGCCATCCTCCCCCTCGTCCATCTTGAATTCGCCCTCTCCGAGGCCGACTACTTCCTCACCATCCTCCACTCCGAAGAGAAAACCGCCCTCGCCTGGGACGGATACTTCCTCGGCCACGCCCGCTGGTTCCAAACCACCGAAGGTGCGTCGCTCCTCAATCACTTGCGTCAACTCGCCACAACCCAAGCCACGGAGGCCCGCTGACCATGCTCCCCCAACTCCTCGCCTGGCTCCACATGACCCCCCTTGAGGTCATCTCGGCCCTCGTCAGCCTCCTCGGCATCTGGCTCACCATGCGCCGCCTTCTCGTCGCCTGGCCCGTCATCATCCTCTCCTGCCTCCTCTACGGAGAGTTCTTCCGCGAAATCCATCTCTACTCCGACATGCTCCTCCAGGGCGTCTTCGCCCTCTGCTCCGTCTACGGCTGGTGGCACTGGTACCGTGGCGTGCAGGACGAAGGCGCAGTCACCGTCCTCAAGCTCAACCGCAATGGCTGGCTCATCGGCATCCTCGCCGGCATCCTCGGCAGCCTCGCTCTCGGCGCTTTCATGGCCCGCTACACCGACGCTTCGCTCCCCTGGCTCGACGCCTCCCTCACCTCCTTCAGCCTCGTCGGCCAATGGTGGCAGGCCCGCAAATACCTTGAAAACTGGCACGTCTGGGTCGCCGTCGACCTCATATACATCGGCGAATACCTCTGGAAGCAGGTCCCCATCACCGCCGCCCTCTACGCCATCTTCGTCGTCATGGCCGTCTTCGGCCTGCGCGACTGGCAGCGTGCCCGCGCCGCACAGGTCAGGGCCGCATGAGCCCAGCGGAACAGTCCATCAGCTTCCGCGTCTCCCTCTTCCCCATCCATTTCGCGCGCACTTTCTCCCTGCAATCCCTCGGCCCCCATGACCCCACGGCACACAGAACCCACGACAGCTTCGCCAAGGCCTTCTTCTACCGCGACGCCCCCGCAGCCCTCCACTTTGCCCGCTGCGGCGAGCACGAGCTTGAGGTGGCTGCCCACGGCTCAAATGCCGCGGCCCTCGCCGAGGAAGCCGCCCACTGCCTCGCCCAGCCCGACCACTACGACACCTTCCTGACCCCTGACACTGGCATCCAGCGCCTCTACTGGCGTCTCGCCGGCCTGCGCATCCTCCGTTATCCCTGGCTCTGGGACTCGGTCAACTCCGCCATCCTCCAGCAGCGCATACGCACCGTCGACGCCATGCGCGGCTGGCGGCGCATCGTCCAGCGCTGGGGCTCTCCCGCTCCCCTCGGACTCACCGCTTTCCCACCCCCGGCCACCCTCACCCAAATCCCCCGCTTTGAGCTCGAAGCCGTCGACATCGACCACCAGCGCGCCCAGACCATGCTGCGCTTCGCCCAGGAGTCGCGTTTCCACCCCCTCAGCAACACCATGGACTTCCCATCCCTCCGCGCTCACCTCCTCCGCCAACCCGGCATCGGCCCCTGGACCACCGAAACTGTCCTCGGCTACGGCGCTGGAGACATCGATGCCGCCATCCCCGCCGACCTCCACCTGCCCCACCTCGTCAGCTACGCCCTCGCCGGCGAACCCGAAGGCTCCGACCAACGCATGATGGAGCTCCTCGAACCCTTCCGCGGCCACCGCTTCCGCATCATCCGCCTCCTCTACGACTCCGGCCTGCAACGCCCCCACTGACTCAATCACCGACCACTGAAAAAATCTGCTCCCAGTCTGCGCATAATTAAGCCCCAAACGCGCACAATAGAAGGGTGAGCAGAACCCCATCGAGCGCAGCTCGATCCGGTCCCTAAGTCCCTAAGTCCTTGGCAGCCTCCCGCTGCCCGTAACCACCTCGCCAACACCCCACTCGAAGGGGGAAAAGAGCAAACGCCCAAAAACGCACTTAGTTCTCTTTTTATTCGCTTTTCATCGCTTTCACCCAATGAAATCAACCACTCTACGTTTTAGAGTAGCTTGAAAAATGGCCCAAAAGGCATTTTTGAGGCCTGTCTTCAATTTCGCCTAAACCACACATTCCATTAGAAACCCACTTCCAGACAAACCGAATGCAGTCCTGCCCCTATAACCCCAGTTTCTGACAACCAATGGGAGGAGAGTTAGAAATCAGTAACCCCTCGCCACTGTTCACGCACCGCTAACCACTACCCACCAACCCCTGTGATATTTTCGAGAATGGCGCACTTCGCCGCAAAGGAGCTCTTATCCATGGCTATCAAGGAATTCATCAAACATCATTATCGGCATTTCAACGCGGCTTCTTTGGTGGATGCGGCAGAGGGTTATATCAAGCTCATCGACACTGGCGGCAAAATGTTCCTCACAATGGGCGGAGCCATGAGCACCGCCGAGCTCGGCCTCAGCCTCGCCGAAATGATCCGCCAGGACAAAGTCCATGCCATCACCTGTACCGGCGCAAATCTTGAAGAAGACGTCTTCAACCTCGTCGCCCACGACTTCTACGAGCGCGTGCCCCACTACCGCGATCTGACCCCTTCCGACGAGGCAAAACTACTCGCCCGCCACATGAACCGCGTCACCGACACCTGCATCCCCGAAATGGAAGCCATGCGCCGCATTGAGAGCGTCGTACTGCAGGAATGGGTCCGCGCCGACCAAGCCGGAGAGCGCTATTTTCCGCACCAATTCATGTACAAGATTCTCCTCTCCGGCGTCCTCAAAGGCAGCTACCAGATCGACCCGAAAAACAGCTGGCTGCTCGCCGCAGCCGAGAAGAACCTGCCCATCTTCGTCCCCGGCTGGGAAGACTCCACCCTCGGCAACATGTACTCCGGCCACTGCATCACCGGCGACGTCAAAAACGTCCACACCGTGCGCACCGGCATTGAGTACATGATGGAGTTGGCCGAGTGGTACACAAACACCACCAACACCACCCCCGTCGGCTTCTTCCAGATTGCCGGCGGCATCGCCGGCGACTTCCCCATCTGCGTCGTCCCCATGCTCCACCAGGATCTGCAGCGCGAGCACGTCCCCCTCTGGGCCTACTTCTGCCAGATCTCCGACTCCACAACCAGCTACGGCTCCTACTCCGGCGCCGTTCCCAACGAGAAAATCACCTGGGGCAAGCTCGGTATCGACACCCCAAAATTCATCATCGAGTCCGACGCCACCATCGTCGCCCCCCTCGTCTTCGCCTACGTCCTCGGCTGGTAACGCGGCAGACCAAAACGGCAAACCCGCCGGCAGCTTTCCATCAGGAAATGCCGCCGGCGGGCTTCAGGCTCTTGTTCGCGAACTGGAAATCGTCTTACAAACGCACAACGCCCTTCTTCAAAATCAGATTCCCATAAGCCCTTGTCTCGCCCGTCATCACCACGGCGTAGGCCTCTCGCGCCCGCGCATAGAAGGCATGACGCTCCACCCGCTCCGGAGCCGCCCCGGCTCGCTCGTTACGCGCAACCACAGCCATGTAATCCGCCTCCACCTGCAGGTCCAGAGGATCCCCCGGCACAATCGCCATCATCGCCAGCGGCACATCGTAGCTATCCAGCGGAAACAACGGCAGAATCCCCTCCAGCAGCGCCGAAATGCTCAGTCCATCGGCCCGCACCAGCCGCTTGGCCACGCTCGAGCCCGGGAAATTCGAGTCCGCCAGAACAATCTCGTCCCCATGCCCCATCGCGCAAAGTACCTGCAGCAACTCCGGGCTCAACAACGGTGAAATCCCCCGCAACATACGGTTTCTCCTTCTCGCTCGCGTCAACCACTTGCAGTTCGGCCTAACCGGCCGTGGTTCAAGCCGACGGTTGCAGTATACCCGACTGGCCGGTGCGCACTGGCTCGTCCCTGGCAGGACGCCCCAATCGCCCACCCGGCAACTCTCCAACTCCCAAGCCGCACCGGCATACTCTTCCCCATTCGGCACAAGCACTCCATCTTGAATCAAAGTGGAATCCTGTCGTTCGAGACCCCATGGAAAGTCCTTCCCTCCCCGCCTTTCTCAAGCCAACATGAACCATGTCCGGCCAAGTTGCCGCGCAGTCACAGGTACTCCACCTCACCATTGGATCGACCGTGACCAAAGCCCTGTTCGCGCATCAAAGGAGGCTCCGTCGCAATGGCAAACTCCATGGAAGCTTCACTCTCAAACCTCTCTGTTGTTTCACCGGCTCGACGCACTGGGGACGATCCATACGCTGCACCGACTGAGCCGCTCCAGGACACAGAATTTGGACTCTTCCGCGGCATCTTCTGGGCTTTTCTGCTGGAAGCCTCCGGCTTTGCCACCATCCTGCTCATCTGGCTGGCCCTGAAGCGTTAACACGTTCTATCAATATCCAGACACACCAATGGGGGCAAAGCGAATCCGAATGACAACACTCCGGGAAGTATCTGCCGATGCAACAATTCGCATGAACACCTTGCGCGCCTGGTTCAGCAAAGGCTCCGGCACGGACCGCCGAAGAGAGCCCCGCAAGGAAGTCAAACACATGGTGGCCTATTACTGGAATGGCGAGAATCCAGTGCCCCATACCGTGCGCGACGTCACGCGCCAAGGCCTCTACCTTGTCACCGACCATCGCTGGTGGATTGGATCCGTCCTCCTCATGACGCTGCAGGATACCCGCAGCAAGGATCAAACCGCCAACCGATCCATCGCCGTTCAGGCCAAAGTGGTTCGCTATGGAGCCGATGGAATCGGCCTGCAACTGCTGCCCCCGGCAAAAAACAAGATATGGAGTTGGTCAAATGACGAACCCAGGGTTGCCGATCAGAAATCGCTCCTGCAATTCGTCTCCGCTGCTGCCTGAAACCATCGACAAGCCCACTTGGCTCGGAGTCATCTTTCGCGCGAAATTTCTCAGTGCACGGGTTTTCCGTGCGTCTTCAGCCCGCCTCCCGAAAAGGCCCAAATCTGACCCCAATGACAATTTCCGCCTCCGTGTCCCCAAGCCTGCGCAGAATTTCTACCAATTCTGGTATCCTCATGTAGACGTTGCTGAGCGGGAGTAGTTCAGTGGCAGAACGTCAGCTTCCCAAGCTGAATGTCGCCGGTTCGATCCCGGTCTCCCGCTCCATAAAATCGGCGACTTGCGAAAAGCCCTCCAAATTCGTACTTCAAACGTACCCCATTCACATCACCAGCTGCTTGTTCTCCAATTGGTTTGGATAGCCCGGCGCTCCTTGTACAACGAAATTTGAGACAGGCTGGAATGAGGTGAGCAGGATATGCAGAAGGGGAACAAGCGTACTGCTGAGCAGGTTGTGAACCTGATGCGGCAAATTGAAGTGGCGATTGCGCACGGCAAGATGACACCGGCAGCCTGCCGGGAGAACGAGACTACAGAACAGACGTATTCCGCCTGGCGGAAGGAGTACGGCGGGCGCGCAAGCTGGTGAAACAACCACGGGGCACGCAGCGCTATCAACCGGCACAGCGCGAGGACGAGGATCGACTGACCCGGGCCATCATCGAGTTGGCCAGCCAGTATGGGCACTACGGCTACCGACGGACTACGACGCTGCTGCGGAGAGCAGGCTGGCATGTCGGCAAGGACCGGGTTTATCGAATTTGGCATCGCGAGGGGCCGAAGGTACCTCAGATTGAGAAGCCGGGTGGCCGCGTGTGGCTGAACGATGGGGCCTGTATGCAGTTGCGTCCCGATTACAGTAACCATGTGTGGACTTACGACTTCGTGAGCACGAAGATCTATGACGGCAGGAGTGGGCGTATGTTGAACCGGATTGATGAGTCAACGCGGCAGTGCTTGCTGAACCGCACGGAGCGGCGCAAGTGGCTGGCTCAAACCGGGGCCAAAACCATGTACATCGAACCAGGTTCTCCATGGGAGAACGGATACTGCGAGAGCTTCAACACGAAGCTGCGGGACAAGTTCCTGAATGGGGAGATGTGTGAGACGAACCACCCGGAGTGAAGGCGAGAGGATAGCAGGCTTTCTTGCCCCGTTGCGCAGAGCAATCCTGACCGTGGCCGGACTTTGGGTAGAAAGTTCAGTGACCACCGTGTCAGGCGGAGTACATATGCCACGCCTGGTCGGATGAGCTTTCCTGGACGGTGGCGATGAAAATGTTAATGCAAAGGCACATTCTCATGCGGTCACAGACCTACGCACAAGAGTGACGGGCACTCCAGTTTGAGTGCCCGTCACTCTTGGACCTTGCTGAATGTTAGCTTCCGGTTAGCACCGAGCCTGAAGAAGGCAAGTATCCCCCGGCAGCCGGGGGCCTCCCATGCTTAGCTAGCGGATAGTCCGCATTCTGGCCCGAAGGTGATACCCTGACTGCAAATCAAGGTGGATAGAATTTTGCGCTGGGGGCGGTATTGGAGCAAGGCGAGGGCGAGATTACGCTGCTGTTGGGCAAGTGGAAGAACGGTGAAGCAACTGCGTTTTCAGAGCTGATGCCCTTGGTGTACCCTCACTTGCGCAATGTGGCGGCGGCCTATGTGGGGCGCGAGCGGAACCCTGACGGGATGCAGGGGACGATGCTGGTGCACGAGCTGTATCTGCGTTTGCTGAACCAGAAGAAGGCCGACTGGGAAGACCGGCGGCATTTCTATGCATTTGCCGCGAAAGTGATGCGGATGATTTTGATTGATCACGCACGGGAGTCGCAGGCGCAGATTCGCGGTGGTGGGCTGCAGCGGATTCCATTGAGCGAGGACCTGGCGTGGGTGTCGGTGGACGGGCCCGAGCTGCTGGATTTGAACCGAGCGCTGGACGAACTGAACGAGTTAGATGAGTCGAAGGTTCGGCTGGTGGAGTTGCGTTACTTTCTGGGGTGTACGGCAGTGGAGACTGCTGATTTGATGCAGGTTTCGAAGGCGACCGTGGATAGGGAGCTGAAGTTCGCGCGGAGTTGGCTGTATCGGCGAATCTATCCGGCGGATGCGGCGGGGCTGGTGCGGGCCTGATTGAATTCCTCACAAATTTGATCATTCATTCGGTGAAGAATTGAAGCGAAGACAGGAGTGTCTCTGGCGATGGGTGAAACGCAGTCGAGGTTTCAGCGAGTCGAAACCATCTTCAATCAAGCGTTGTCGCTTTCAGCCGAGGGGCGCGAGGCACTGATTGATGCGGAGTGTGGCAGAGATGGCGACCTGGCCGGAGAAGTTCGCTCGCTGTTGGAAGCAAGCGAGGCCGAGGAAAAGTCGACGACAATTCGATGGCCTGACGCAGGCGCGGAAACGTCCGCAGCTCCTCGGGTTGTGGGGAATTACCAACTGGACCGACTGATTGGCCGGGGAGGGATGGGCGCGGTCTATCTGGCGCACCGGGCCGACGGGCAGTTTGACCAGCAGGTTGCGATCAAGCTGATTGATCTGCCGCTCGCGAGCGACTTGTTCCGCGAGCGGTTTCGTCAGGAGCGACAGATACTTGCCGGACTACAGCATCCGTATATTGCCCGGCTGGTGGATGGAGGCGTCACCGCGGCTGGCGATTTGTATCTTGCCATGGAGTATGTGGATGGCGACCCGGTCGACCGGTATTGCAACGAGCAGAATCTGGGGGAACTGGAGCGGATTGCCCTGTTTCTGCACATCTGCGAGGCGGTGCAGTTTGCCCATCAGAACTTCATCGTGCATCGCGATTTGAAGCCGGACAACATTTTTGTCGCTGCGGACGGCAGACCGCGCCTGCTTGATTTTGGAACGGCGAAACTACTGCTGCCGTCGGTGGAGATTGGGGGTAGCCAGATGACCCGTGAGGGATATCTCTCGTTTACTCCGCAGTACGCCAGTCCGGAGCAGATTCTGGGGAAGCCCATTACGACAGCCTCCGACACCTATTCGCTTGGGGTGCTGTTGCGACTCCTGTTGACCGGCTCCCTGCCCTATGAACTGAAGGATCTCTCCATGGGTGAGATGATCCGCGTGGTGTGCGAGGAAACGCCCAGGAAACCCTCGCACGGGGTTGATTCCGCGAGGAAGCTGGACCGGGACCTGGAAGCAATCTTGGAGAAAGCGCTGAGCAAAGATCCGCGGGATCGGTATCCGACGGTGGAACCGCTGGCGAGCGATCTTCGGGCGTATTGCGAGGGCAGGCCGGTGGCAGCGCGGCAAGCAACGTTGCGGTACAAGGCGGTGAAGTTTGTCCGCCGCCATCGGGTGGGGATCACTGCGCTGGCGCTGGTTCTGGCGAGCCTGGTAACGGGCGCTGCAGGCATCGTGTGGCAGGCCAGCGTCGCCAATGCAGAGAGGCGGCGCGCCGAGGCGCGCTCTGCCGATTTGCGGCAACTGAGCAACAGCCTGCTGTCGGAGTTGGATGAGGCCATCAAGCAGTTGCCGGGGTCGACGGGCGCGCAGAAACTGCTGGTGACGCGGGTTCTGGAACACCTGGACCGGATGGCCCGAGATGCGAAGGGAGACCGGCAGACACAACTGGATCTTGTGGACGCGTATACGCGACTGGCGAATATACAGGGAAATCCCTATGAGCAGAATCTTGGCGACCCGAGCGGCGCATTGGAGGGGATCCGGAAGGCGATCGATCTCACCACGGCGTTGGCTGCTGAAAACAGGACGGACAAAGAGGTTCTGGAGGCGCTGGCGACCGCGCAGGAATCGCAAGGGGAGATATTCTTTGGCATGGCGCGAACCCGTGAGGCAGTGGAGTCGATGAGGGCCGCGACCGAAAGCTATGACCGCCTGGTGAGGGGCGGCGGAGCGTCTCCGCGGTTGATTTGCGACGCGGCTTCGGCATTCGGTTCGCTGGGCGATGAGCTGGGTCAATCCGGAACGGCGAGCATGGCAGATGTGAATGGAGCGATTGCCGCATTTCGCAAGTCGATTGAACTGGATTACCGTGCGCTGAGCATGGACGCGAAGTTTGAGCGGGCTCTTCGGGGTCTTGCGATCAACCAGATGAAGATCGGCAGTACTGAGTTGGAGACGGATCCCGCGGAAGCTCTGAAGGACTTTCAACTGGCGGTGCAGCGCGCCGACGCGATCGCGAAGGAACAACAGTCTACCCTGACGATCCAGCGGATGCGGATCATGATTCTGCGCAAAGAGGGCAATGCACTGGTGGAGTTGGGTCGATTTGAGGAGGCCATGCCGATCCTGAGCGGGGTGGAGCAGTCGGAGCGAAAGCTGTCCGCGGCGGATCCGGAAGATCTGCGCGCATTGGCGGATTTGGATGTGATTCTGGACGATGAAGCTGCGGCAAGAGAGGCGGCAGCGAATCCTCTGCTGGCGCCGGAGGGTTCAAACCGGAAGAAGGCTACTGCGGAAGCGGCTGCCCTGCTGAAAGAGTACCTGGGAGTGGTGGAGAGGATGCTGCGGCAAGACCCTTCCAACGAGAACTGGAAGGTACTGCGCGCGGATGCCCAAGTGAGGTTGGCTACGGCGGAGGCCGGGCTTGGGCAGGCGCAGAAGAAATTGGCGGCGACGGGGCTGGCAACACTACGGCAGATTGCGGCGAAGGAACAGGCTTCCCCGATGGCACTGGACAATGCCGGGAATGCCTTTCTGCATGTGCAGCCTGCGTCGCTGCGGGACGCACAGTTTGCTCTGGCCTGTGAGAGCCGGGCGGCGGAGCAAAGCCATCGCCACACACCGGGCATTCTGCTGGTGCTGGCGGAGGCTCTTCGGGCGACCGGCAAAGTTGCCGAAGGGCGAGCCACCGCAGAGGAAGGGCTGGGGCTGCTCGCGTCCGTGGGCGCGGATTCGCCGCGGGCAAACATTCGCAAGCAGCTTGAAGCCGCAGCGAGGCCCTAAAAGCGCAGGGCGACGCCGGTATTGAGGCGGAGGATGTTCTGGTGGTTGTTGGAGCCGTTGTTGACGGTGCCTGCGAGGTAGTCCGCCTGAAAGACGCGCCAGAGCCACCGGCGGCTGAGGCCGAGGTCGAGGCCCCCGCCAGCGATTGCGGCAAAAGACAGGCCGGCATTGCTGGCCGCAGAGCCGGATGCAACAAGATTGCCGGAGGCATGGCTGGCGCCGCCGAGAATCTCGGCAAATGGCTGCCAGCGACTGCCGTGGCTGGCGGGGCGGTACTGGATGCCTGCGAGATAGGTGCTGAGGGTGATGGAGTTGCCGGCCGTGACGGCGTTTGGCTGATGGACAACGCTGAAGTCGGCGGCGAGGGCGAATCCTTTTTTGCCGAGTGGCCAGGCGAGTTGCAGTCCTCCGCCGTTGAGGCCGAAGCAGCCGCATCCGCCCGGCGGCGCGTTGCTGTGTTCCCAGTTGTAGGTGAGGGCCAGCTCTCTGGGCATGGACCGTGAAGGCGTGTTGGATTGCGCCTTGCCGGGGGCGGCGGAGATTGCCATTGCGGCCAGGAAGAACAGAGCAGAAGCGAGAGCTGGGATGCGCATTGGTTCTCCTTAGTTGACCGTGAGCTGCACGGTGGTGGTCTGGATGTCCTGCCCGCTGTCGGCGGAGACGGTAATCGAGTAGGTGTTGGCAGAAGGCGCGTTGAGGGCGAAGCCACCGCCGCAGCCGCTGAGGGTGAGTGCCCCAAGGGCGGCAAGGAAGAGAGTTCCCAAGGCTAGCCACTGGCGTCTGCGCCTGGCCGGCAGGAAGAAGATGCCGATGAGGGCGAGGGCAGGGCCGCCGATCGGCCAGATGGAGCGTTGGTTACGGGCGACGGTGGTTGTTGCGGTTTGAATGCTGAGCTGGCTGGTCGCGGCAGAGCTGCCTGGGGTGACGGATGGCGGCGTGAAGGTTGCGGTGGCTCCCTGGGGCAGCCCGGTGACTGAGAGAGAGACGGCGTGATTGAACGCACCATTTTGCGGGGTAACGGTGAGGGTGTAAGTGGCTGCGGTTCCAGACGGCACGGCTTGCACGGCTGGGCTTGCGCTGAGGGTGAAGTTTGGCGCCGCGTTTCCAGTTCCGCTGAGGGCTACGGTTTGCGGTGAGCCGGTGGCGGTGTCCGCAACCGATAGGGTGGCGCTGAAAGTGGCTACAGAAGTTGGCGAGAAGGTGATGGAGATGGTGCAGTTGCGCCAGGAGCAAGCGAGGAACCGCAGGTGGTGGACTGGGCAAAGGCGCTGGTGTCGGTCCCAGTAAGCGATATGCCGGTAATGCCGAGGGCTATGTTGCCGGTGTTGGAGAGGGTGACGGTCTGGGCCGCGCTGGTGGAGCCGCTGAGCGTGGTGAAGCTGAGCGATGGCGGCGTGAGAGATGCGGATTGGACCGCAGCGGCCACGGTGACAGCAACTGGCATCGAAGTCCTGGTGGCAATATCCTTGTCCATAAAGCAAACTAATTCCGACAGCCGGTACGCCCAGGTCGCTGGCCGCCATCATTTGGTCCCCGCCAGATTTCCAAGGCCGCCAAAATACATGGGCAGGGTTTCACTCAGCATGAACTCCATGCTGAAGTACGGAACTGTCGAAAATGCTGTATCTGGGTGCTTATGCTGGATCCATGCATTGGCCTGACACGATTCCCGATTCTGCCGCAGCAGACTGTCGAGCTTCCGGCGGAACTCCGGCCCACATAAGAGAGCCTGATTTTTGCGCGAGACCGTGCGCAGAATGACCCATGGGTTTTGAGTCGTTGCCCAAAGGCATCTGTCAAGCGCTTCCCACAACTCGTCCGATGCATGGTTCTAAGACCAGAGAAGATTGAGCGCCAACTCAACCAACGCAACAACGCCGTCAATCTTGAACCACTTAGATGGAATCTTCGGATCGTTCAAATTCTCCCCGTGGACGCCGACGACGAGTGCCTGTTCGCAGTAGGAACTTGTAGATGATTCCAAGATGGCAGAGGTGGTTCAACACCAAATCATCCCCGCCTGCGCCCATTTCGAAGGTCGGAATGGACTGACGTTCGGCCGAAATGTCATTTTCTTTCCCAGAATGCACTTCTTATTGGGCAAATTGGCGGGTGAGTACAACTTTAGTTTGGAATTTTTCACAGGAAAGCGGTTGACACCGACCTGCACGCACAGTATTTTTCTCTCATGGCTATGGAAAACCGGACGGAAATTCCCTTGATGAAAGAAATGGGAGGAATTCCGCTTCGGCCAAGAAAGATTATTAGCAAGAGATTAGGCTCAGAACGTTTTAATGGGTTCTCCCTTATTCCGGCTGAACGATTGCACTGATTGCCTCCAGAAATGCACACGCACCGAGTGGTGTTTATTTTACGCGTCTTTCTGGGGCTCAATGACAATATTCGGGAACGACTCAGCATCTCTTTTGGGGTTTGTCCGCAAGCTCCGTGGTGGCTCACAGCCGATTCTTGCGCAGGCAAGCGACGGGGTTGATTACGTCGTCAAGTTTGCGAACAACCCACAGGGGCAAAACCTCCTATTCAATGAGTGCATGGGAAGCGAGTTGTTCCGCGCTTGTGGGTTGGCCGTTCCGAAATGGAAGCCGCTGCTGGTCACGGATGCTTTTCTCGACCAGAATCCTGGCTGCTGGATGGAGATGCCAACAGGCCACTTGAGACCCACTCAGGGGTTGTGTTACGGCTCCCAATTTCTTGGCGGCGCGGACACACAGCTTCTGGAAATCCTCCCTGGTTCCAGTTTTGGTAGGGTCCGCAACCGGAATGCATTCTGGTTCGCATGGCTGATCGACATTTGCGCAGATCATGCAGACAACCGGCAGGCTATCTTCGTCGAAGATGCCTCCAGAACCTTGCACGCAACATTTGTCGATCACGGACACATGTTCGGCGGTTCCAAAGGCGAACAATACAAATCGTTTATCGCGTCGCGCTATCTTGATAAACGTATCTACCCGGATGTAGTCTGGGAACAACTTCGCAACTTTCAAGCGGTTGTGGGGGCTTTGGATGTAGACCGGCTTTGGCAACGAGCGCAGCAGCTGCCGGAGGAATGGACAGAATTGTCCGCACTCCGCCGTTTTGCGGAATGCCTTGACCGACTGGAAACTCTGAGCTTTTTGGAGCAGACGCTCGTCACAATGGTCGGCACCATAGGAAATGACAATCAGCAAAGTTGCACAGATGCAACCCAATGGAGGAAGCCGCCTGTACCAATATTGCCTTCTGGAGTACAACCCGCAGACTCAGGGCGGCTCGCTACTTCGCGCGCGGTTTGCTTTCCTGCTTGCGCTTAAGGACGAGAGAGGCAATCTGGACTTCCGGGTTCACCCCCAATGGTCCGGACTCATACGGGCAGAGGATTCCGAGTACATCGAGTCGTTGCTAACAGATTGGCCGATTCGCGCCAAATTTCAGCCAGACGACCTCTTCAAGCAGCTGTGTTCCTTGTCTGTTGGACCATTGCAGACGAAGCAAACCGGCCAGAACATAGCGGACCACCCAGCCGTTGCGGAATTGATATCGACATTTGAACCCGTCTAACCCTGCCTTAAAATCTATCTTGGTACCGGGCCGGCGTGAATGCGGCGATCGCGCCGAGGGGCGCGTTGCGGAGTTGCGTGATCACCCGTGATCCCTTGGGCCTATTGCGTATTCCAGTGATGTGGGCCACTGATTCCGTTCGATCGGGGCCGAAGTCGGAGCGAAGCGACGCTGGTTGGTTTCTACCG
>Ga0302153_10000906_pt1 | contig 15237 bp, 14 predicted proteins | sample I_Bog_N2_2_FD_192429 | JGI IMG/M metagenome (GOLD analysis project Ga0302153, IMG submission 192429) | Peat permafrost microbial communities from Stordalen Mire near Abisko, Sweden - I_Bog_N2_2 | ecosystem: Environmental > Terrestrial > Soil > Wetlands > Peat | place: Sweden: Abisko, Stordalen... | reverse complement strand
CGACGAGGTTGTAGCTGTCGGCGCGGAGGTTTTCCTGGCGGAGTTGGACCGCGGCGTAGGGCCAGCGGCCAGTGCGCGGGTTGGTGAGGCCGGCGGGCTTCATCGGGCCGAAGCGCAGCGTGTCGCGGCCGCGGCGGGCGGTCTCTTCGATGGGGAGGCAGCCTTCGAAGTACTGGAGCGGCTTCTGCGGAGTCGAGGGATTAGGGGAGTCGGTACCGCTTTCAGGGAGTTGTTCCCAGGGTTTGGATTCGATCTTTTCGGCGTGGGTGAGGGCGTCGAGGAAGGTTTCGTACTCGGCTTTGGTGAAGGGGCAGTTGATGTAGTCGGCGGTGCCTTTGTCCCAGCGGGCGGCGAAGTAGACCTTGTCCATGTCGATGGTGGAGGCGTCGACGATGGGCGAGATGCTGTCGTAAAACGCGAGGTGGGCGGCGCCGGTGAGGCGTTGCAACTCGGCGGCGAGCCCCGCGCTGGTGAGCGGGCCGCTGGCGAGGACGGTGATGGTGTTGGGGTCGTGCTCGTCGAGTGTGGTGACCTCTTCGCGGCGGACTTCGATGTTTGGCTGGGCGGCGATCATCTCGGCGACGCGCGCGGAGAAGACGGCGCGGTCCACGGCGAGCGCGTGGCCGGCGGGGACGGCGGCTTCATCGGCGGCGCGCAGGAGGAAGCTGCCGGCGCGGCGCATCTCCTGTTTGAGCAGCCAGGGGGCGGTGTTTTCTGACTCGGACTTGAGGGAGTTGGAGCAGACGAGCTCGGCGAAGTCGGAGGTTTGATGCGCTTCGGTGGAGCGCAGGGGGCGCATCTCCGAGAGCACGACCTTGCAGCCGAGCGCGGCGGCCTGGAGTGCGGCCTCCGGGCCGGCGAGACCGCCGCCGATGATGTGGATGGACTTCATAAGCAGAGTGTAGTGGGTGGAGGGTAGAGCGTAAGGAGTAGAGAAAGGCAAAGAAAAATGCGGGAACGCAATGGGCGCAATGTTTGCGCAATGGTCGCGATGTGAGGCTATGGATGTCCGGTGGGGTGGAGGGGGATCTCGAAGCTGTCGATGTAGTCGGCGTTGTCGGCGAAGCGGACCTTGCGGAGTTCGAGGGTGGCATTTTTTAGGAAGGGCGCGGCGGTATCGTTGTCCGGGTCCTGCATGTCGTAGTAGAGGTAGCCGGCGACGGTGGTGTGCGGCGGGACCGTGGTGGTCTGGAAGCCGAAGTCGTTGTCGTCGTCCGCGATTTTCTTGTCGACGTCCTTCTTGCCGACGGTGACGGGTATGGGGATTGGCAGCGGCAGAGGGACCTTGGTGCCGGTGGCGGATTTGAGCGAGAACATGCGGCGCTGCAGGTCGTCGAGCGTGGCGGCGGGGATGACGGCGTTGGAGGCGGTGATGAAGTGGATGCGGGCGTCGTCGAGGGTGACGGGCTTGTCGGTGTCGTTGGTGACGATGACGCGGATGGGCATGAGGCCGTGGGAGAAGTAGTCGAGGCGGGTGTCGGGACGGGTCTCTTTGGTGTCGCCGGGCTCGGCGGCGATGGTGACGCGCTGGTGGGTGTCATTGCAGGCGTAGGTGGAGGCGGGTTGCGGAGGGACGGGCTTGCGGGCCTTGTCGGCGTGCGCGGCGAGCGGGAGCGCGAACAGCAGGACGGCAACGGGCGTGGCGATGGCGGGACAGATGCGCGGCATGTGGTTCGATTATCCTCTTGAGGATGCGGCCTGAGCAAAATCGGCGCGCGCAAAGGTTGGCGACGTGAACGGATTGACGATGCTGGCGTACAGCGTGGCGCTGACCCTGGGGCTGTTGCTGAGCTCGCCGTGGTGGCTGCTGCGGCTGGCGACGACCGAGCGCTATCGCGAGGGGCTGCGGCAGCGGCTGGGCGCGGTGCCGTACTCGCTGGAGATCGCGGTGCGGCGGTTCCGCGTGGGGCGGCGCGTGGTGTGGGTGCATGCGGTAAGCGTGGGCGAGGTGCTCGCCGCAACTCGGCTGGTGGCGGAGCTGGAGGCGGCGCTGGGTGCTTTGGGACACGACGGCTGGCGGGTGGTGGTGTCGACCACGACACGCACCGGTCAGGCGCTGGCGCGGGAGCGGTTCGGGGCCGAGCGGGTGTTCTATATGCCGCTGGACTTTGGGTTCGCGGTGCGGGCTTACCTGCACGCCCTGCGACCTGCGGCGCTGATCTTGATGGAGAGCGAGCTGTGGCCTCGGATGCTGCACGAGTGCCGCCGTGCGGGCGTGCCGGTCGCGGTGGTGAATGCGCGGGTGAGCGACCGGTCATTTGGGCGGGCGATGAGGGTGCGCTGGTTGTGGTCGCGGGTGCTACGCGGCGTGATGCTGTGGCTGGCGCAGAGCGACGAGGATGCGCGGCGGCTGGTGGCGATGGGGGCTTTGGCTGAGAGCGTGCGCGCGATTGGGAATCTGAAGTATGACGTGCGCGCGCCGGAGCGGAGCTGGATCGCCGAGAAGATTCGAGAATGGGCCAACGGACGATTCGTAATCGTCGCCGGAAGTACTTGTGGCCTCGATTCGGATAAGCCGGGCACCCAAGAAGAGCAGATCATCGCGGATGCATGGGAGGTGGCGTTGCGTGGCAGGAAAAATTCGATGCTGGTGATCGCGCCTCGGCATCCCGAGCGATTTGGCTACGGTGAAATGGTTACAGCGGGATTCGTCTATCGCAACGCCAGCGGTTCTTCCGCAGACGAAGAGCTGGAGAAACCCGTCGAGGCGGTATTGCTCGACACACTTGGCGATCTTGCGGCGGTATATGGTGTGGCGGATATCGCCATAGTTGGTGGGTCTTTCATTGAGAAGGGTGGACACAATCCGCTGGAGCCGGCGCGGTTTGGCGTGCCGGTGGTGATGGGGCCGAGCTATGAGAACTTTCGCGATATTGTGACGAAAATGCAGGCAGTGGATGGGATTGCCATCCTGGGGCAAAATACAGGGGTCTCTCCGCTACGGCCTTCGGCCTCCGGTCGAGATGACGCCTCTGTGGTGGTGGAAGAGTTAGAGGAGACGATAGTGCGGTTGTTGACCGACCACGAGGCTGCGCGCGCGATGGGCGAGCGGGGGCGGCGGGTGTTTGAGGAGCAACAGGGCGCGACGGCGAGGGCGGTGGCTGCGATTGTTGGGCTGGTGAAGCCGTGAGCGCGCGGAGGTGGTGGGCGTGGCCGCTGGTGCCGGTGTATCGTGCGGGGCTGGCGCTGAAGGATGCGCTGCGCGGCGAGCCGAAGCGGTTGCAGTGGCCAGTGGTGAGTGTGGGGAGCCTGTCGGCGGGGGGCGCGGGGAAGACTCCGGTGGTGATCGCGCTGGCTCTGCTGCTGAAGGGGCGCGGGTGGGGTGTGGATGTGTTGTCGCGAGGGTATGGGCGGAGCGGGCGCGGGGTGGAACTCGTTGCAGGTGAGGATGCGGAGAGGTTTGGCGATGAGCCGGTGGTGATGGCGAGGCGTGCGGCGGTGCCGGTGTGGGTGGGGCGGGAGAGGTTTTCGGCGGGGGCTGCGGCAGAAGCAAAAGCCTTGACGCAGAGTTCGCAAAGGAAAAACGCAGAGGGCGCGGAGGAGAGCCAACGCCGCACTCATCTTCTGGATGATGGGTTTCAGCATCGGCGGCTGGCGCGGGCCATGGATGTGGTGCTGGTGACGGCGGAGGACCTGGACGACGCGGTGCTGCCGGCGGGGAATCTGCGTGAGCCGCTGACGGCGCTGGGGCGCGCGGATGTGGTGGTGGTGCGCGAGGAGGAGATCGTCGGAGAGGAGTTCAAGAGAGAGGTGTGGGGGGTGATGCGCGAGGGCGCGCAGATGTGGGTGGCGCGGCGGAGGCTGGTGTTTCCGAATTTGATGAAGACGCTGGGCGCGGGGTTGCGGCCGGTGGCCTTCTGCGCGATCGCGCGGCCGGAGAACTTTGCGGCGATGCTGCTCGAGACTGGATGCGGCGTGGTGGAGACGGTCGCGTTTGCGGACCATCATGCTTATACGAGGGCCGATGTGTTGCGCGTGATCAAAGTCGCGAACGGACTGAACGCGAGCGGCTTTGTGACGACGGAGAAGGACGCCGTGAAGCTGACTCCTGAACTGCGTGGGCTGCTGGAGGCGGTGGGGCCCCTGATGGTGGTGGCGCTGGAGGTGGAGTTCGTGGATGCGGAGGCAGTGGTGGCCGCGATCGAAACCAAATTGCTGGAGGCGCGAATCGCATGAAGGTACTAATTGTGCGCGTCGGCGCGATGGGGGATGTGATTCATGCGCTTCCGGCGGTGGCTGCGTTGCGCGTGGCGCGACCGGAGTGGGGGATCGACTGGGTGGTGGACTCGCGGTGGGCCGCGCTGCTGGTGGATGGCGAGGGGCGCGGACCGGTGGTGAGCCGCGTGCACCTGGCGGAGACGAAGCTGTGGACGGGGTCGCCGCTGTCGCCCGCGACGCTGCGGTCGGTGCTGGCGCTGCGAAGGGCGCTTCGGGCGGAGAGGTATGACCTCGCCGTCGATATGCAGGGGACGCTGCGGTCGGCGGTGATTGGACGCATGTCCGGTGCGAAGGAGCTGGTGGGGTATGGCGATCCACGGGAGGCGATGGCGGCGCGGCTGTACGGCCGGAAGATCGTCCGGCGAGGCGCGCATGTGGTGGAGCAGGGCGCGGCGCTGCTGGGAGAGGCGGCCGGCGTAGAGCTGGCTCCGGCGGCGGTGGAGCTGCCGCACGAAGCTTGGGCGGAGGAGTGGGCGGAGGCGACCGTCGCGGGGCGGCGCGTGTGTGTACTTTCGGCGGGTGCGGGATGGGGTGCGAAGCGCTGGCCGGTGGAGCGGTTCGGCGAGCTGGCGAGGCGGCTGCGGGAGATGGGGTTTGCGGCGGTGGTGAATGCTCCGCGTAAGGACGATGCTGTTGCGGCGGCGGTGGTTGCGGCGAGTGAAGGCGCGGCGGAGATGGTCGTCTGCAATATGACAGGATTGATTGCGCTGGTGCGGCGCGCGGCGGTGGTAGTGGGTGGGGACTCGGGGCCGGTGCATCTGGCGGCGGCACTGGGGGTTCCGGTGGTGGCGTTGTTCGGGCCGACGGACCCGGCGCGCAATGGGCCGTGGGGCTCCGGGCCGACGCGGGTGCTGCGCGGTGCTTCTTCGGTAACGAGCTACAAGCGGAGCGCGGAGACAGAGGCGGGGCTGGCGAGGATCGGCGTAGACGAGGTTCTTGCGGCGGCGCAGGAGATGGGTCTTGTTGAGTTATGAGTTTCGAGCCTTTGAGTTCCGAGTAAGACCAGGCTCGCGATTTGAGAGAATGGTGGGATGGGCTCTGCAGCGGGAACAAAGTCGAAGTGGCAGAAGATTGCGCGCAGGGTGCGAGTGCCTCTTGGGTTCGTGGTGGCGGCGGTGTTTCTGGTGTTTGCGCGGCCGAGTTGGACGACGCTGGCGTGGAGTCTGCTGTTGGTGCTGCCGGGGTTGTGGCTGCGCGGCTATGCGGCGGGGTTCGTGACGAAGAACTCCGAGCTGACGCGGACCGGGCCTTATGCCTACACACGCAATCCGCTATACCTGGGGTCGATGCTGCTGGCCGCTGGGTTTGCGGTGGCGGCCGGAGCCCTCAGTACAGAACGGTGGTGGCTGGGGGTCTTGCTGGTGGCGATGTTCCTGGCGATCTATGTGCCGACGATTCTTTCGGAAGAGAGCTTTCTGCGTGGGGAGTTTGCGGGGTTTGAGGAGTATGCGAAGCGCGTTCCGCGCCTGCTGCCAAGGCTGACGGCGGCGCGGTTTGCGGACTTGAGCGAGGCAGGCGGGCGGTTCAGCGCAGAGCGGTACCAACATCATCGCGAGTACAATGCTGCTATGGGTACAGCCGCGATTTATGCGGCTTTGGTGCTCCGAATGTGGTTGCGTGGACGCCTGTAGGGGCCACAGGAGATGGTGATTTGAAGGCTTGCATGGGCTGGACGAGGTGGGCCTTCTGGATGGGGACCGTAGTGTTGCTGAGCGGGCTTTTTCTGCCTGCGGCGCAGGCCCAGCTCTTTCCCGCGAAGCCGCAGCCGCCGCAGCGTCCGATACCGGTGTTGCAGCCTCCGCCGGGGAGCTTCCAGTATCCGCAGCGTGAGACGCTGAGCTACAGCGTGGACTGGCGGGTGTTCACGGCGGGGACGGCGGTGTTCCACCTGGAGCAGTCCAACGGAATGCTGAAGGTCACGACAACGGCGGACACGGTCGGCGCGGTGAACATGCTGTTTCCGGTGGTGGACCGATTTGAGTCGGGATTTAATGTGCGGACGGGGTGCTCGACGGGCTTCAACAAACAGATCCAGGAGGGCCGGCGGAAGATTGCCAGCGACTTGAGCTTCGACTACGAGCACGGACGGCAGATTCAGAACGAGCGCAACCTGGTGAAGGGCACCGCGACCCACAAAGAGGCCAACGTGCCGGCCTGCGTGACGGATTCGCTTTCGGCGATCTTCTATACGCAGTCGCAGACGCTGACCCTGGGGCAGACGATGTACTTTCCGCTGGCGGACTCCATGCGCACGGTGACGGTAGGCATGAAGACGGAGACCCGCGAAGAGATTAAGACACCCGCCGGGACCTTCCAGACCGTCAAAGTACAGGCGACGGCGGATGAGGGCGTGGTGAAGAACCGGGGCAGCATCTGGATCTGGTACACCGACGATCCGCGCCATCTCCCGGTGCAGATGCAGGCGCGGCTGTTCTGGGGGACGATTACGTTCCACCTGCAGTCGATCGATTTCAAGTAGACCGCGAGAGCGAGAAGAGAGACAGGAAGCTTATGAGCGACAAGCTGGTGACGATTGCCACCTTTCCCGAACCGATGGAGGCCAACATGGCGCGAAGTGCGCTGGAGTCGGCTGGGATTGAGGTGTTTCTGAACGGCGAGACGGCGAACAGCATGATTCCCGTGGCGTTTACCGCGCAACTGCAGGTACGCCAGGAGGATGAGGCGGCCGCGCGCAGATTGCTGGAAGAGGCCGTGGATCATCCGCAGACACTGGAATCCGTGACGGCTGCGGAACTCGCCGATGAGAGTCCGAAGGAGTGAGTTGGGGGCGAAAGTTGGCATGAGTCCGGCGAGGAGTTGGGCCGGGAGTTGAATTGGGCGCTCGGTTGCATGTAAGTTGGTCGTTGCTGCGCGAGGCCGAGGCCCGCGGTGGCGCAAAGCGCGCAGAGCGGCTGGAGCGCCGAAAGAGGGATGACAATGAAGAAGCTCAGAAATTCGATGTTTGCCATGATGGCGGCAATTGCGATCGTGGTTGCCGCGCCGGCCTCTGCGCAGAATACGGCCAGTGTTCACGGCCATGTGAACGATGCCGCCGGAACCCCGGTGGGCAGTGCCGACGTGAAGTTCACCACCGACAAGACCTCCGAAGCCAAGGACCGCAAGTATCCGTACTCATTTCCGACCGATGCCAGCGGTAACTACACGGGCACGGGGATACCGCCGGGCGACTACCTGGTGGTTGTCGTGAAGAGCGGCGTGCAGGAGGACTATCAGATGCTGACGTTGAAGTCGGGCGACGACAAGACGCTGGACTTCGACATGACGCGTGAAGAGTACATCAAGGCGATGACTCCTGAGCAGCGCAAGCAGCTCGAAGACCTGAAGAAGAAGAACTCTGAGGCGATCTCCGCCAACCAGGTGATCGCCAAGCTGAATGCGACGTTGAAGACCGTGACAGCCGATCTGGACGCGGCAGCGCCCACCAAGGGTGACGTCAGCGCAGACGTGACCATGATGAAACAGGCGGTGGACGCGAAGCCGGATGCGGGCGTTCTGTGGGTGAACTACGGCAATACGCTGCTGGCGCAGGGTGACCATCTGGCCTCAGACGATAAGAAGGCGGGCAAGCCCCCGATGTCCGACGATGCGGTGCTCAAGGATTATTCAGACGCGACGGACGCCTTCAAGAAAGGCATCGACCTGGAGAGCGCGGGTCCCAAGCCGAGCGCGCCGGCCGCCATTGCCGGCAGCTACAACCAGATGGGTGTGGCTTTCTCCCATGCCGGCAAGGTCAGCGATGCTTCGGCTGCGTTTGACGGCGCCGCGAAGACCGACCCGACCAAGGCAGGCATGTACTACAACAATGAGGCGGTCACCCTGTATAACGCCAACCAGTTCGATGAAGCGCTGGCGGCGGCAAAGAAGGCCATCGCCGTTGACCCGAACCGGCCCGGTCCCTACTACCTGGAAGGCCAGGTGCTGATCCAGCAGTCGACAATTGACCCGAAGACCAGCAAGCTGGTTGCGCCGCCGGGATGCATTGAGGCGTATGAGAAGTTTCTCGACCTGGCGCCCAATGACCCCCTTGCGCCCACGGTGCGGGAGGTGCTGGCGGGATTCAGCCAGACGATCGATACCAAGTACAGGGCTGGAAAGAAGTAAAGCAGAGCCTGGAGGGTAGAGCGTAGAGAGGGCATGGCATTGCGCCATGCCCTTTCGGTTTGCGGAGCAGAGGCGATGGCGGAACGGGTGTTGAGTTTCGAGGAGGCGTTGGCCGAAGTGCTGCGGCACGCGGGCGGTGTGGCTGCGCCGCGAGCGGTGGAACGCGTGGCGCTGACCGAGGCCGATGGCCGGGTGTTGGCTACCGCTGTGTGCGCGGATCGCGACCAGCCGCCGTTTGATCGCAGCACGCGCGATGGATATGCGCTGCGCGCGGCGGATGTTGGGGGTGCGTTGCGTATTGTGGGCTCAGTGAAGGCCGGGGAGATGTGGCGCGGCCAGCCGCTGGGAAAGGGTGAGGCCATTGAGATCATGACCGGGGCTCCGCTGCCCGCGGGCGCGGATGCGGTGGTGATGGTGGAGCATACGGCTGTCGCGTCTGGGGTGTTGACGGTAGAGGCGGGGCGAACTCTGCGCGCGGGAGAGAATGTGGTGGTGCGAGGGGCCGAGGCGCGGGTGGGCGATTTCCTGCTGCCGGTCGGACGCGTGATGGGGGCTGCGGAGATCGCTGTGGCGGCGAGTTGCGGCTGCGTGGAGCTGGCGGTGTTTGCGCGGCCGAAGGTGGCGATTGTGGCGACGGGGGATGAGCTGGTGGAGTTAGGTGTGACTCCCGAAGCTGCGCAGATCTACAACTCCAACAGCTACGCGCTGGCGGCGCTGGTGCGTGGCGAGGGGGGATTTGCGGGGAGGCTGGCGATTGCCCACGATACTCGCGAAGATCTGTCGGAGCGACTGGCGCAGGGTTCGATGTGGGACCTGATGGTGCTGTCGGGCGGCGTGTCGATGGGCAAGCATGATCTGGTGGAGGAGATGCTGGCGGAGTTCGACGCGGAGTTCTTCTTCACGGGCGCGATGATTCAGCCGGGCAGGCCGGTGGTGTTTGGGCGGCTCCCAAAGCGCGGCGGGACGGCGCATCCGAAGGACGGGCCGTGGAGCGGCGAGTGGACATACTTCTTCGGTTTACCGGGCAATCCGGTGTCGACGCAGGTATGCTTTCACCTGTTCGTCGCGCCGCTGCTACGGGCGCTCGCGGGGAGGAACTCGGTTGCGCCGATGTTTGTGGAGGCGCGGCTGGCGGACGATGTTCGGGGCGGGGCGAAGGTGACACGGTTTCTTCCTGCGGAGATGGTGAGCGCGTGGGATAGCGTGACGGTACGCGTGGTGGGCTGGCAGGGGTCGGGGGATGTCGCGGCGAATGCGCGGGGGAATTGCTACTGCGTGCTGCCGGCGGGGATGGAGGCGTTCACGAAGGGTGAGACGGTGCGGGTGTTGCTGCGGTAACTGCAAACGCAAAGGTCGCGAAGGACGCCAAGGTTCGCAAAGGAATGAGCTTGCGATAGGATTGCGGGGTGAGTGAGAAGCTATCGCACTTCGACGAAGCCGGGCAGGCGCGGATGGTGGACGTGGGCGCGAAGGCGGCGACGCGACGCGAGGCTGTGGCCGGGGCGTTCGTCGAGTTGAATGAGGCGGTGCTGGCGGCGTTGCCGAAGAATCCGAAGGGCGATCCGCTGGAGGTGGCGCGGTTTGCGGGGATCCAGGCGGCGAAGAAGACCAGTGAGTTGATCCCGATGTGCCATCCGCTGGCGCTGAGCTTTGTGGATGTGACGGCTACCGTTGTTGCCGGGGGTGTCGAGATTCGCGCGACGGCGGCGACCGTCGCTGGGACCGGCGTGGAGATGGAGGCGATGACCGCAGCGGCCGTCGCTGCGCTGACCGTCTATGACATGACCAAGGCGCTGGATAAGGGGATTCGGATTCGTGAGGTGGTGCTGCTGAGCAAGACCGGTGGAAAGAGCGGGGACTACCGCAGGGCATAGAGCGTAGAGTGAAGAGCGCAGATTGACAGAGCGGATTCCCTGCGGGAACGGCAAACAGAAAGACTGAGGCGATGAATGATGTTGAAGCGTTTGATGGTTCTGGCTGTAAGTTTGGCGGTGTGTGGCGCGGCGGGCGCGCAACGGGACATGGCATTGGAGTCGGGGCTGGCGCGAACTCCGCCGATGGGCTGGAATAGCTGGAACCATTTTGCCGGTAGGGTCACCGAGCAGGATGTGAAGGACGCCGCCGACGCGCTGGTCTCAACCGGAATGCGCGACGCGGGCTATGTCTATGTGAACATCGACGACACCTGGGAAGGCGAGCGCGATGCGCAGGGCGTTCTGCACGCCAACAACAAGTTTCCTGACATGAAGGCGCTGGGAGATTACATCCACGCACGCGGTCTGAAATTCGGCATCTACTCCTCGCCCGGGCCGCGGACGTGCGCGCGCTACCTGGCAAGCTATGGGCATGAGCAGCAGGACGCCGACCTGTATGCGAGCTGGGGCGTTGACTACCTGAAGTATGACCTGTGCTCGTTCGGCACGCTGATGGAGGCCGGCATGGCCGACCACTTTGACGATCCGGACTACGGCAACAAGATGATGAAGGCCGCTTACCTGAAGATGCGCACGGCGCTCGACAAGACGGGCCGGCCTATCGTGTTCAGCCTTTGCCAGTATGGCCACGATGACGTATGGACGTGGGGCGCGAGCGTGGGCGGTAATCTGTGGCGCACCACTGGAGACATCCAGGATAACTATGCCAGCATGACGAAGATCGGATTTGCGCAGGGGCCGCTGGCAAAGTATGCCGGACCGGGCCATTGGAACGACCCCGACATGCTGGAGGTCGGCAACGGCGGCATGACCGCCGATGAGTATCGCACCCACATAAGCCTGTGGGCGCTGCTGGCCGCGCCGCTGCTGGCCAGCAATGATCTCTCCAAGATGACGCCGGAGACGAAGTCCATCCTGATGAACAAGGCTGTGATTGCGATCGATCAGGACAAGCTGGGTGTGCAGGGAGACCGCGTCAGCCAGAGTGGCGATCTGGAGGTGTGGTCGAAGCCGCTCGGCGGAGGCGCTGTTGCAGTGGGATTGTTTAACCGCGGGACGAGCGCTGCACCGATGACACTGAAACTGAGTGACGTGGGAGTGAAGCACGCAGTCCATGTCAGCAGTTTGTGGGAAGGCGCGAATCCCATCGTCGCAAATGACGAGGTGTCGGTGAGCGTGCCGGCGCATGGCGTGGTGCTGTTGAGGATTGAGCCGTAGGGTTTCCTTTCAGTTACCAGTCGGCCAGTTTTCCAGTTGCCAGTTAGACGGCGGAGGCGAGGGTGACGGCGAAGGTGTACGCCGGGTCGTGGAAGGTGCGCGTGACGGTAAAGCCCGCGCCCGTGAGCAGAGTTGCGAGAGATTCTGCTGAGAACTTGTAGCTGTTCTCCGTATGGATGGTCCCGCCGGCGGCGAAGGTGATCCGCTTCCCTGCCAGGTCCACCGTTTGCGGCGCGAGGCTTACGAGGTGCATCTCGATGCGGCTCTCGACGGCGTTCCAGCGGGCGCGGTGGGCAAAGGCGTCGAGGTCGAAGCCGGCGTCGAGCTCGCGATTGAGGTGGGTGAGGATGTTCTTGTTGAAGGCCGCGGTGACTCCGGCGGCGTCATCGTAGGCTGCGAGCAGCGTCTCGACGGACTTGGATTCGCTGGGGGCGAGATCGGTGCCGAGCAGCAGCGCGTCACCGGGGGCGAGATGGGTGCGGAGCGTGCGCAGGATGGATGTGGCCTCGGCGGGCGTGAAGTTGCCGATGCTGGAGCCGATGTAGAGCGCGAGGATGCTGTGGTGCGCGGGGCGGGTGATGGTGTAGCGCTCGGTGATGTAGTTGGCGACGTGCGGCTGGATGCGCAGGCCGGGGATGCCTGCGAGCGTGGCGTCGGCGGCTTCGAGCGCGGAGGCGCTGACGTCGATGGGTTGATAGAGGACCTGGGGCTGAAAGCGCGCGGCGGCGCGGAGCAGGATGCCGGTCTTGGCGGCGGTGCCGGCGCCGAGCTCGGCAATCGTGACCGGTGGCTTGAGCAAGCGGAAGATCTCATTGGCGTGAGTGGTAAAGATCGCGCGCTCGGTGCGGGTGAGGTAGTACTCGGGGAGTTGGGTAATCTGCTCGAAGAGTTCGGAGCCGCGGTCGTCGTAGAAGAGCCAGGGTGGGAGGGACTTCTGCGGCACGGCGGTGAGGCCGGTGAGGGCGGCATGGAGGACGGCTTCGTTGAGGGCGGGGAGGGTGGGGGTGGTCACGGTAGTCCTCGGGAAAAACAGCAACTGCAAATGCGCTCACGCAAAGGTCGCAAAGAAGAGCGCAAAGGGCGCAGAGAAAGACGACAGGGTTAGCTGGCTCCGTCGCGGGCGAGGCGGAGGCCGGAGAACTGCCAGCGCGTCGCGGGGTGGAAGAAGTTGCGGTAGGTGGCGCGGATGTGGCTTGCAGGGGTGACGCAGGAGCCGCCGCGAAGGACCATCTGCGAGCTCATGAACTTGCCGTTGTACTCGCCGAGCGCGCCGGGCAGCGGCTTGTAGCCGGGATAGCCGGTGTAGGGCGAGGCGGTCCACTCCCATACGTCGCCAAAGAGTTGCTGCGGAGTGCGCGCGGTGGGGCTGCCGATCTGCGGGTGAAGGTAGTTGGATTCGAGGAAGTTTCCGGCGAGTGGATGCTGCGCGGCGACGAGCTCCCACTCAAACTCTGTGGGCAGACGATGGCCGGACCAGCGGGCGAAGGCGTCAGCCTCAAAGAAGCTGAGGTGGCAGACGGGGGTCTCGGAGATCTCGCCGAGGGGCTGCCAGCCGTGGAGGGTGAAGACGCTCCAGTCCGATTTGGCAGCGGGGTCGCGACGCCAGTAGAGCGGCGCCTGCCAGTTGTTCGCGTGTGCGGTGTCCCAGCCCTCGGAGAGCCAGAGCTCGGGGCGGGCGTAGCCGTCCTCTTCGATGAAGGCGAGATACTCGGCGCAGGCGACCGGGCGCGACGCGAGGCGGAAGGGCGCAAGGTAGACAGGGTGGCGCGGGGTCTCGTTGTCGAAGGCGAAGCTGTCGATGGCTTTGGGGTCGGGAGTGACGCCGATGGAGACGAGGCCGGGGCTGGGCGGGGTGAAGCTTACCCATTCGAGCGGCGGGGCGATGGAGTCTTTCGCGGGGGAGGAGGGTGCGTAGGCGGGATGCAGCGGGTTGGTGAAGAAGGCGTGCTTGATGTCCGTGGCGGCGAGTTCGAGATGCTGCTGTTCGTGCTCCAGACCGAGTACGATGCGGCGCAGAGCTTCATCTTCGGGGGTCTGCAGTAGAAGTCGACAGAGGCGGTCGTCGACGTGCTGGCGGTAGGCGAGGATCTGCTCGAGCGGCGGGCGCGAGAAGCTGGCGCGCAGCTTCTTTTCGGGCATCTCGCCGAGCGCCTTGTAGTAGCTGTTGAAGAGCCAGCGGAAGTCCGGATGGAACGGCTGGTAGTTGGCGACGAACTCGGCGAGGACAAAGGTCTCAAAGAACCAGGAGGTGTGCGCGAGGTGCCACTTAACAGGCGAGGCCTCGGCGCAGGACTGCACCATCATGTCCTCGGGGGTGAGCGCGGCGCAGAAGCTCATGGTGGTTGCGCGGACGCTACGATAGCGGTCGAGCAGGGAGGCGGCGGGCTTGATTGCCGTAGTTTGCTGGGTCAGCATAGCGAGCTCCAAAACGGGTTCCAGACGAGTGCGGACTGCGGGTTGGATGCTGCGGGCAAAGACCTTGTTGCACTTGTTCTGCGTGGTTCGAGGGGACCGTGAGCTGGCGTTGTACGACCGTACCGCGAAGCTGGCCGAAAGACAATATATATATGTTCAAGAAATATACGCCAGCGGACGGCTCGTGGATGTAAATCAGCTGTGGCTGTTGATCAACCGGGCGAGCTCAAAGGCTGCGGCTGCGGCGATGCCCCCGATGAGCACAGTCTGGAGGGCGCTCTTGACCAGCGGCGAGCCCAGCATACGGCCCTTGATGCCGCCGAAGACGGCGAGCGCGATGAGGGTGATGATGACCGAGACCTTCAGCGCAAACGCGATGTTGGAGAATGCGAAGTAGGGCGCTAGCGGAATCGCACCGCCGGCGATATAGGAGAACGCGATGGTGGAGGCCGAGCGCAGGGCGCGGCCGCGCGCAGGCTCTTCGAGACCGAGCTCGAAGCGCATCATGAAGTCGACGTAAGCGGGAGGATTGGCCTGTAGAGAGCGCAGGACGGGTGTGGCAGCCTCGCGGTCGACGCCGTACTGCTTGAAGATCTCGTAGATCTCGGCCTCTTCATCGGCGGGGCGCTCGACGACTTCCCTCTCTTCGCGGCGGCGCTCGGACTCAAAGTGCTCGGTGTCGCCGCGGGAGGCGAGGTAGCCGCCCAGGCCCATGGCGATGGAGCCGGCGGCGATCTCAGCCAGGCCGGCGGTGACCACCAGGTGGGAGGGGTTGGCGATGTTGGTCACGGCTCCGGCGAGGCCCGCAGCGAGGGCGAAGGGTACCGTCAGGCCGTCGGAGAGGCCGATGACGATGTCGCGGATGGCCTCCGACGAGTTGGAGTGGTGCTCGGGGTGGTGGTGGGCCGAGGGCAGCGGGGGCCTCTGGATTTCTGTCTCAATATCAGAGTCAAGGGACATAGCCAAAGTGTAGTAGCTAAAGGAGCCGTCTGGAAGCAAGGGGCCGGGAATGAGCGGAATGCGATATCTTTGGCTGGACGCGAGACTTAGAGTCAGCAACGTCGTCTCTAAGAATGACGGCTGTGAGGACGAGGATGAAGAACGAGATCAGGTTGCTGTCGGCTGGAGCGGTGGTTGCAGCAGGACTGGCGCTGGGCGTACGCGGCGTTCCGGCGCAGGAGCCCGGCGAGCAGTCCGTACCGCGCGGGCAGTTTGCCGGGATGCAGCGCGTGGTCGGCGAGGTGAGCGCGGTGAGCGGCTCGACCCTTACGGTGAAGACTGAAGATGGTGCGTCGATGCAGATTCTCACCACGGACAACACTCGCGTGAT
>Ga0302153_10000884_pt1 | contig 15481 bp, 15 predicted proteins | sample I_Bog_N2_2_FD_192429 | JGI IMG/M metagenome (GOLD analysis project Ga0302153, IMG submission 192429) | Peat permafrost microbial communities from Stordalen Mire near Abisko, Sweden - I_Bog_N2_2 | ecosystem: Environmental > Terrestrial > Soil > Wetlands > Peat | place: Sweden: Abisko, Stordalen... | reverse complement strand
GCGTGCCAGCGGTCACGACGCCCAGGGCGATCTGCGCGCGATCGAACTCAAGGGACATCCGTTCTTCGTCGCGACCCTGTTCCAACCCGAGCGCACGGCACTGGAAGGCCGCACCCCGGCGCTGGTCAGCGCGCTCCTCGCAGCCTGCGCGAATCAGTCACGATAATTGTCGGCCCCCATCAAGAGGCGCTGAGCACCCTGCGCAGCGCCACAATCTCGGGAATATCAACGCGCCGCTGGTACACCCGCAGCGGCTCGCTGATATTGATCCGATCGTCAATGTTCTGATCCAGCAGCAACTGAATCCGTTCGCGACTCAGGCTCATGGCATCGGCGGTCGGCAACCAGACAAACTCGCAGGCCGGAAAGATAGCGTCATCCGCCACATCCATGCCGAAGGCGTCCTCACTGAAGCGAACGATGTATTGACCGGTCTTGCGATTGAAGCCGACAAAACCCTTGAGCTGGTCGGCGGCCTGGCAGATAAGTTCGGATGTGATAGGCATGGTAAACCCCGCTGAAGAGCCACAAGGCTCATGGATGGCTGGTTTACACGCAGGGCGGGCCTGTCCCTCTGGCGGGGAAATAGGCGACAAATCCTGAAGCACAATACCCGATGAAAATGCCGAAAATCGGATCTGGCGCATGTTTATGTCGGTTTCGCGATAGCCGCTGTAGCCATCAGTTGTTAAAAGGAAGCTCTGGTATTCACTCTCTGCGAAAGGAATTCGAGCATGTCCGCCAACCTCACCAAAAGCGCCCTGGCCCTGAGCCTGCTGCTGGGCCTGGGCACCGCCGAGGCCAACAGCGCCTCCAGCGCCGTTGCGGCCGCCGCCGGCATTCCCCACCCGGCCGTGATCGCCCACCGTGGCGCCTCCTTCGATGCCCCGGAATCCACCGCCGCCTCCTACACCCTGGCCCGCGACCTCGGTGCCGACTACCTGGAAATGGACCTGCAACGGAGCAAGGACGGAGTGATCTTCGCCCTGCACGACAACAACCTGTCGCGTACCACCGACGTCGCCAGCAAGTTTCCCGAGCGCAAGGACAGCCCGGCCAACGAGTTCACCTGGGCCGAACTGCAAACCCTGGACGCCGGCAGCTGGTTCAACAAGGCCTACCCCGAGCGTGCGCGCCCGGCCTACGTCGGCCTGAAAATCCTCAGCCTGGACCAGATCATCGACATCGCCCAGGCCAACCCGAAACACCAGCCGGGCCTGTACGTCGAGACCAAGGAGCCCAAGCAGTTTCCCGGTATCGAGCATGAGCTGAAGAACAAACTGCAGGAACGTGGGCTGTTGAGCCCGACCCAGGTGGTGTCCAAGGAACAGCCCCAGGTCGGCCAGGGCAAAGGCAAGGTGATCCTGCAGACCTTCGAGAAGAGCAGCCTGGAACTGCTGCAAAAGGAAATGCCGGACACACCGAAGATCCTGCTGCTGTGGGTCGGTGACGGTAGCATCGAGCCCAAGTCGAAGGTGAGCTTCGCCGACTCCGGCGAGAAGACCAAGGCCGCCTACTACGCCAAACAGGAACCCAAGGACAAGGCCGAATTCGAGAAGTGGGTCGACTACGCCAAATCCCGGGGCGCCATCGGTACCGGTCCGTCGGCGGAACTGACCCACGGCGGCGACCAGAGCTACTCGGACCTGGTCAAACCCTGGATGAACCAGTACACCCACGACCAGGGCATGCTGGTGCATGTCTATACCGTCGATACTGCGCAGGACTACAAGAAGGTGCTGGATGCCGGGGTCGATGGCATCTTCACCAATCGCGCGTCCGAGTTGCTCAAGTACTTCAAGCGCCCATCGCCGAAAACCGTGCCGCAGATTCTTGAGGCCAACGGGTACTGAGTGAACAGCACCGAGTGGACCGGCACCCTCTGGCTGGGGCGTGACTATGCCTTGATCCACGGTGAGCTGGGGCGTACCGCGCCCCATGCCCACTACGCCCACCAGGTGATCCTGGCGCCCGAAGCGCCGGTCACCCTGTTGATCGAGGATCAGCCACGCAGCGGCCACGAGTTTTTTATCGAGGCCCAGCGTGGCCATGCCATCCTCCAGGCACCGGGTCGTTCGTTCTCGCTCTATGCCGAACCCCTGAGCCTTGACCTGAGCCGGCTGCAACAGGCACTGAGCCAGGTCGAATGGTCGTTGCCGGCCCTGGAGGGCGCCTTGCGCCAGTGCCCACGCCGCCCTGTCGAAGACCCACGCATCGCCCGCGCCCTGCTGGCCCTGGAGCACTCGCTGGATGGCAAGGTCTCGGCCGACACCCTGGCCCGCGCCGCCAACCTGTCCCTGAGCCAACTGGAGCGACTGTTTGCCAGCCGCATCGGCCTGCCGATCCGCCGACTGGTGCTCTGGCGGCGCCTGCGCCTGGCACTGGCCCAGGTATTGGCGGGCCACTCCCTGACCGCGGCGGCTCACGAGGCCGGGTTTGCCGACTCCGCGCATTTTTCCCGGACCATGAAAAAACTCTTCGGTGTTACGGCCGCTCGCTCCCTGAACCGGATCCAGCTGCGGCTGCTGGATTGACCCGGCGCTGCAACGGCCCGGGTGTGGCGGGAGCCGGATGGGTCGGTGCCCGGACAAACGGATCGATCAACTGCCGGACATAACCCACAGGGAAATCCGCACGCGTGCCAATCCCCAGGTCGCCCTCGCCGATCCGGTACTCCTCCGTGTACAAAGCCGTCCCCAGCAGCCGATCCCAGAGGGTGAAGAACAGCCCGAAATTCACGTCCCCGGCCTTGCCGTATTTCATGTGGTGGAAACGATGCAACGGCGCCCAGGCGAAGATCCAGCGCAAGGGCCCCAAACGCATATCGACATTGGAATGCTGCAGCAACAACTGAATGGCGATGGCAAACGCCAGCAGGGCGGCGACATTCTGGGGGATACCGAGCAGCAGCAACGGCAGCAGTCCGGCCGTGGCCTCTATCGCCTGATGCAACGGATGCTTCATCAAGCCATTGAAGCCATACATGCGCTGCACGCTGTGATGCACCGCATGCAATCGCCACAACCACGGCAGCCGGTGGCTGGCGTAATGCGCCAGGGTGATCCCGGCATCGGCGATCAGTATTGCCAACAGCAGTTGCAGCCACAACGGCCAGGCCTGGGGCCAGACCGCGCCGAACGGCGACCACCGCGCCAGGATCGGCAAGACCAGCAGCCCCAGGGCATTGAAGCTCTCATTGACCAGCCCGTGGACGATATCCCGGAAACGATCGCCCCTGGAACGGTTCCAGAGCGGTTCATAAGGCAACCCCCACTCCGCCAGGAACGACACCGCCAGAGCCAATAGAAACAGCAGCGGCAAGCGCCAGAGCGGCTCAACCCGCCCGAGGCCCGCCCCCAGGAAGCCGAACCAGAACACCGGCGCATACACCCAACTCAACACAGCCTTCATAAGACGCTCCTCTTGATAAGCGTCCAGCATGAAAGGCCCGCCCGGTTGGCGATTGAACAAACAACGCAACCGCCTCGCGAGGAAGCGGGTTCAGGAATTAAGGGTAAATTAAGTGACCGCCCCCAAGCTGATCCCACTGAAATCGTTCAAGGGATCCTCCAGATGAAAACATTCAACGCACTGCTCGCCACCGCCACCCTGGCCCTCGCCGCCGGGTTTGCCCAGGCCGATGTCCGTCCGGACCTGATTCCCGGGCTGCTGAAATCCGGTGCGATTGCCGACTTCGAGAAACTCAACCAGGCCGCCCAGGCCAAGCATCCCGGCGCCACCATCACCGACACCGAGCTGGAGCAGGCTGCCACTGGCGGCTACATCTACAAAGTCGACCTGCTCGGAAGCGACAGTGTGAAATGGGACGTCAAGCTCGACGCCAAGACTGGCGCGGTGCTTCACGACAAGAAAGACACCTGATCCCACCAGACCTTGCGCGAGCCGGGCAAGCCGACTCCCGCAAGGTCCTGGTCATCGGCGATGACGACGCCAGCGCTTACCAGAGTGCCAGGGTATAGCTGATGATCAGACGGTTCTCGTCCAGGTCATTGCCGAAGTTCGACCGTACCGTCGCATTACGCCACTTCACCCCCACCCCTTTGAGCGCCCCGTCCTGGAACACATAACCGATATCGGTGTTGCGTTCCCATTCCTTGCCTTCGCCCGGGACCGTCCGCTGCACATTGTCACCGGTCACGTAGCGGGTCATGAAGGTCAGGCCCGGCAAGCCCAACTGAGCAAAGTCGTAGTCATAACGCACCTGCAAGGAACGCTCGTCGATATTGGCGAAGTCGCCGATCTGCACGAAGTTCACCAGGTACGGATCGCTGTGCCCGATGTACGGGAACGGGTCCTTGCCACTCATGCGCTGATAGCCGAAGCCCAGGGAGTTGCCCTTGAAGGAGTAAGTGAACATCCCGCCCAGTGCGCGGTTGTCCAGCGGACGGAAGTTGCCGTCCTCGGCACTGCGGGCGTAACGCAGGTCGGTCTTCAAGACCTGGCCCTGGCCCAGGTCCCAGTTATGCACCAGGCCCAGGAAGTTCTGCTGGTAGATATCCTCCAACTTGCCATAGCGATACTGGGTCAGCAGGTTGGGCGACCACTGGTAGTCCGCTCCGGCGAACTGGAACTTGTCGCTCGAACCGCCGATGCGGTTGGCCGTCATCTTCTGATCGTCGGTGGAGTCGACGTAGCGGATCTGGTTGAACGAGCCCCCGGTCAGCTTCAAGTGGTCGATTTCCTGCACATTAAGCAAGCCGCCCTGGAAGGTCCCGGGCAACAGGCGGGTATCGTTGGAAATGATCACCGGGTCCTTCATCTGGAAACTACCGACTTTCAGGGTGCTGTTGGAAATACGCACCTTGGCCGCCGCCGCCAGCTTGCCGTAGCTGTCCTGGGAACCGCCATGGCGGGTGTCCGCCGGCAACAGGCCGGTGCCCGCCGTCCCGCCTCCCGAGTCCAGCTTGTAACCGACCATGCCCAAGGCATCGAGGCCGAAGCCGACGGTGCCTTCGGTGTAGCCCGATTCCATGCGCAACAGGAAACCCTGGGCCCATTCATCGGCTTTGTCCCGGGAGCCCGTCTGGCGAAAATCGCGGTTGAAGTAAAAGTTGCGCAGTTCCAGGCTGCCCTTGCTGTCGGCGAGGAAATCCGCCTGGGCGCTCGGTGCACAGAGCAGGCCCAAGCCCAGTAACGTGCTCGCTGGCACGGACAAACGGGAGAAATAATCGAACGGCTTCATGGTGTGCTCCTTATTGCGGACGCGAGCCGACCCTCTCGGGGGCGTTGGGATCGCGACCGATGTGGTTGAAACGTCAGGATCAGTAGTCCCTGGGCCCGCCGGACCCAGGTGCGGCGGACATCAGCTCTCGAGCTGGCGACCGCGGGTTTCCGGCAGGCTCAGGGCCGCCAGGATCACCACCGCGTAAGCACCGGCGGCAAACACCCCGATACCGACGCCAATCGGCAGGGTTTCACTCAACGCGCCGATAAACAGTGGGAACAACGCGGCGATGGAGCGCCCGGCGTTGTAGCAGAAGCCCTGGCCCGACCCACGCATGCGGGTGGGAAACAGCTCGGTGAGGAACGCCCCCATGCCGGCGAAGATGCCCGAGGCGAAGAACCCCAGGGGGAAGCCCAACCAGAGCATCCAGGTGTTATCGATGGGCAACTGGGTGTAGGCCAGGACGATGCTCATGGAGCCGACGGCAAAGAGGATGAAGTTCTTCTTGCGGCCGATGGCGTCGGTCAGCAACGCGCTGACGACATAACCGACATAGGAGCCGACAATCACCATCGCCAGGTAGCCGCCAGTGCCCAGCACGCTCAGGCCGCGCTCGGTTTTCAGGTAGGTCGGCAACCAGGTGGTGATCGCGTAGTAACCGCCCAGCGCGCCGGTGGTCAGCAACGAGGCCCGCAAGGTGGTGCTGAGCATCCGTGGCGCGAAGATCTCGAAGAAGGCCCAGGGCGAAGGCTTTTCAGCCTGGCTCAGACGCTCGTCCCGAGCTTGCTCGAAGGTGTCGGATTCCTTGACCAGCCGACGGATCACCAGCACGAACAGCGCCGGTACCAGGCCGATCATGAACAGCGCCCGCCAGGCCTGCTCCGGCGGCAGAAAGCTGAACAATCCGGCATAGAGCAAGGCCGTCAACCCCCAGCCCAACGCCCAACCGGCCTGCACCATGCCCACCGCCTTGCCGCGATCCTGGGAGCGGATCACCTCGCCGATCAGCACCGCGCCCGCGGTCCACTCGCCACCGAAACCGAAGCCCATCAGCGTGCGCGCCACCAGCAGTTGGTCGTAGTTCTGCGCCAACCCGCACATGAAGGTGAAGAAGGCAAACCAGAGCACGGTCAGTTGCAGGGTACGCACCCGGCCGATGCGGTCGGAGAGGATCCCGGCGATCCAGCCGCCGGCCGCCGAGGCCAGCAAGGTCGAGGTGCCGATCAGTCCGGCCTCGCCCTTGGAAATACCCCAGGTGGCAATCAGGGTGGGAATCACGAAACTCAACATCTGGGTGTCCATGCCGTCCAGGCCATAGCCGATCTTGCAACTCCAGAACGTGCGCTTTTCATTTTTGCTCAGGGGGGCGTACCAGGCGAACGGGCCGGCACGGCGCGTCCCTGAAGGCACGTGGTCAGTCATGCTGTGTTCCATGGAGGATTCCTGCGGCAGCAAGGGAAGATGACGGACACGCCTCATTGTTTTTTTGTGAAGGCGTTGTCGTGGAGAACCGATGCAGATGCGCTACATCGTGGAGTGGATTCTTCGCGCCGGAGCGGTGCAGCGTCAAACGGGAAAAAAGCCGGTCAATGCATAAGAAAAGTTGATGGCCCCTCAATGGCACCTGCCGCAATACCGGCGTGCGATGCGCAACCGCGGATCAGTTTTTCTTGTTCGCAATAACAGATTTTCTCGTTGGACGAGGCGGTCGCGGCGCCCTAAAAAGGCCTCGACCCAACACAAGAGAGACGTTCGATGAACCTGCCTGCGCTGTCCTTCGATCAGTTGCGCCATCTGGCGCCGCGCGCCTTGCGCCGACACATCGCCACCGACCAGTATCAGGGCCACACCAGCGGCCTGGGCCTGGGTCGGGTGCAAGCCAATATCGTGATTTTGCCAAGGGACTGGGCCGATGAGTTCCTGCGCTTCTGCACCCTCAATCGCCAGGCCTGCCCGATACTCGACATCACCGAACCCGGCGACCCGATCTTCCGTCACCTGGGTGAAAGCGTCGATATCCGCCACGACGTACCGCGCTACCGGGTCTATCGCCAGGGCGAACTGACTGAGGAGCCACAGAACATCAAGCATCTCTGGCGCGACGATATGGTGGCCTTCGCCATCGGTTGCTCCTTTTCCTTCGAGCAACCCTTGCTGGAGGCCGGCATCGACCTGCGTCACGTCAAATTGGGACGCAACGTGGCGATGTTCCAGACCAATATCGATACCCGCCCCACCGAACGGCTAAAGGGCAAGCTGGTGGTGAGCATGCGACCGTTGAAGGCCGCCGACGCGATCCGCGCGGTCCAGATCACCGGGCGCATGCCCAATGTGCATGGCGCGCCGGTGCACATCGGCGACCCGCGACTGATCGGCATCCACGACCTCGACACACCGGACTACGGTGACGCCGTGCCGCTGGCCGACGATGAACTCCCGGTGTTCTGGGCCTGCGGCGTGACCCCGCAGTCGGTGGTGCAGGCGTCACGCCCACCGTTATGCATTACCCATGCACCGGGCTGCATGCTGGTGAGCGATCTGCACAATCACAGCCTTTGACTCAGGCCGTGGTGTTCACCGAAGTGCCCGAGGTGCTGCTGCCCTCGGCCTGCAAGGCAGTGGTCAAGGCAGAGCTGACGGTGGAAATCGAACCGGCAATGGAAGACACCTGCGACTCCGCGGCCGCGAGCAAGGTGGCCTTGGCGTCTGGACTGTCCTTGCTGTCCTGAGCTTTCTGCATTTGCAGCTCAGCTTGTTGCAACTGCTTTTGCAGATCGGCCAGTTGCTTTTGCAGCTCCTGGACTTCCTGGGAGGAAGCACTGGAGCTGGAGCTGTCGCTGCTGCTACCGGAGGCGCCGCCAGCGCCCGCCGGTTGGCTGCCGCCGGCCGGAGTGGTGCTCGCAGCCCCGGTGGTGCTGGTACTGGTGGTGTCATCAGTAGCGGTGGTACCAGTGGTCTTGTTGGCGCTGGTGGTGGTAAGAGTTGGGGCAATGGTGACCGAAGTAATGCTGACCATGGGGATCTCCCGATTCAGTTATGGGCAATCTTGTCATCGACAGACTGGCGCCATTTTTGAGATTGATTCTGTATCACGCGTGTCAGCGTCTGGATACAAGGCCACATCCCTGTGGCCGCGGATCAGGCGCCGAGGCGCGCCGTCACATCGTTCAACTGCCCCGACAAGCCATACAGGTTCTGGCTCGCGGCCTCGGTACGCTTGACGTTGTCCAGGTTGGTACTGGCAATGGCGGTGATCTCGGTCAGGTTGCGCGAAATATCTTCGGCCACCGAGGTCTGCTCTTCGGCGGCGGTAGCGATCTGCCGGTTCATGTCGCGGATCGCTTCCACCGCGGTGGTGATGCGCTCGAGCATGGCCCCGGCCTCAGTCACCTGCTCGACGCTCTCTTCACTGCGGGCCTGCCCGCCTTCAATGGCCTGGGCCGCGTCCACCGCACCGGTCTGGACCGAATGGATGATCTGGTTGATCTCGATGATCGACGCCGCGGTGCGCTGGGCCAGGCTGCGCACCTCATCGGCGACCACGGCAAAACCACGTCCGGCTTCACCGGCACGGGCGGCCTCGATGGCGGCGTTGAGTGCCAGCAGGTTGGTCTGCTCGGCAATCCCGCGAATCACCTCCAGCACCTTGCCGACCCGTCCGCTATCGGCTTCAAGGCGGCGGATGACCGTGGCGGTGGTGGTGATCTCACCCCGCATGCGGGTAATGGTCTCGATGGTCGATTGCATCACCAGTTCACCCTGCTGGGCAGCGCGATCGGCGTCATCCGCCGCCGTGGCGGCATCCCCGGCATGACGGGCGACCTCCTGGGCGGTGGCGGACATTTCGGTCATCGCCGTGGCCACCTGGTCGGTCCGCTGGAACTGCTCGTGGGTGCCGTTGGCCATCAGGCCGGCAATCGACTTCAGTTCGCCGCTGGCACTGTCCAGGTCCGAGGTACTGCGTTTGAGATGGCTGAAGGTCTCCGCGAGAAAATCGCGCAAGGTATTCGCCGCGACCGCCAGGCGTCCCAGTTCGTCCTGGCGATCGGCGTTCACCCGATTGTCGAACTTGCCATGGCTCAATTGCGCCACGTAGTCGATCAGGCGGCGGATCGGTTCCACCAGATTGCGGTTGACCAGCCACAGGCTCAACAGACCGATCAACAACCCGGAAATCACCAGCACAACGATGCCGACCCAGATGGTCCGCTCGGCCTGGGCACTGATGGCCGCCGATTGTTCACTGCTCTGCTGGCGCAACTGGGCAACCAGCGCGCTCATCTGCTCGCTGGCGGCGCGATCGACGCCCTTGACCGCCTGGTCACCGGCCGTCGGGTCGGCCCCGGCAGCCAGGTAGGCCTCGCGACCTTTCAGGTAGTCGTTGCCCAGCACACGGTGGGCTTCACGCAGTTGCTCGATCTGCGACTTGAGCCGGGCATCCATGCCCGGCTGGCTGGCCAGACGGCCGAGGATGTCCTGCACATCGCGCTGACGCGCTTCAAACTGCGACCAGTACTGGTTCAGATCCTGGGGCTGCTTGCCGCGCAGCAAGACGTTCTTCCACTCCTGTACCTGGACCTTGAATTGTACGTTGGCCTCGTCAATCAACTGCGAGGTGTGCAAGGGGCCGTCAATCAGATTTCGATAATCCTGGACGCCATTGGACAAGAGGTGGAAACAGGTCAGCGCGATCAGCAACATGGCGATCAGGCTGCCACTCAGGAGCGTGAGCACTTGGGCTCGCAGGGATTTTTTCAGCATCGGCGGAGTCTCTCGACAAGGATTGAGCGCTCCCCGTGGGGAACACAAGCAGTCGAAACTTCCCTGTCAGCGACAACCGGGCGTATGGCCAAATAGATGGTAGCTTACATCTAATGACATCGGCGGGCCGGCAGGCCACTTGAGCCGAGCCGACCATCGGTCAACGGCGGCATGATAGCCGTCAACCCGCAGGAAACAATCAAATCCTCCTGCCAAGGCAGTACTCATCGTCACAAGTGACGAACATAGTAGTTATCGAACTCGCCACTTTCGACGATCTGAAAGCCATGACGCGTATAAAAACGATTTGAAGCGCTTTCCCTGAGCGCCCCCACCCACAAGATCGGCGCAGCGGCCTCCGCTTCCCTGAAAATCTGCCGAAGCACAACCGAACCTATCCCCAGGCCTTGCGCACTCGGTTTGATGTACAGGTGGTCAAGCAACAACCCGTCGCTGAGCGGCCTGACGGCGACGAACCCGACCCGCTCGCCAGAAACCTCGATGTAGCGGGTGAACTCGGGAGAAAAACCATCGCGAAAACGCTCTCGGGCACGTACGGGATCAAAGCGACCAATGCGTTCAAGACTGTCACGCATGGCTTCGATTCGAATGGCAACCAGCGTTTCGAAGTCACTGGATTGAGTCCCGACCAGAGTGACCCGCGGAGTATCCGTGGTAGCAAACTGCATACTGAGCACTCCAGCGTCTCTTCGGGCAAATCCGCCCAAAGCCCCTTTAATGACGCCGAGCCTACAGCACAGAACCTGTACAGAGCCTGTTCCGTCTCACCGTACGTTTACCCACGACACTCAGCCCACCCTGAAAACGTCACAAAACCGTCAAGAAGTCTTGCGATGCTGACAGCCGCGAACCTGTAAAAAATGTTTCAGGCGTTCCCCTTCAGCGAGCCTTCATGAACCACAGCCTTGACCAAAGCCATCGTGACCCGGATCTGTTCGGCCTGCTTTACGGCTTTCGCTTCCGCACCGGCGAACGGGGCGAGGAAATCGACTCGGCCACCGTCCTGCACTGCCTGCAACAACCGGAAGATCCCGATACCTTTCTCTGGTTGCATCTGAACCTGGCACACGCCGCCTGCGAGCGCTGGATGAAGAAGCACCTGCCGTTGCCCGAAGAGTTTTTCGAGGCCCTGCACGAAGGCTCGCGCTCGACCCGTATCGAACACGTGGACAACGCCTTGCTGGCGGTGGTCAACGACGTGGTGTTCAACCTCAGCAGCATGGTCTCCTCGGACATCTCCACGCTGTGGGTCTGCGCCCGCAGCAAACTGCTGATCAGCGCGCGCCTGCAACCGCTGCACTCGGTGGACAAGCTGCGCTCTTCGGTCAAGGCCGGCGAACGCTTTCGCTCGCCGCTGGAATTGCTCGTGCACCTGCTGCGCGACCAGGGTGAAGTGCTGACCCAGATAGTGCGCAAGACCAGCACCAGCGTCGACCAGATCGAAGACCAGTTGCTGGCCCTGCGCCTGAGCAACAACCGCGCCGAACTCGGGGCCATGCGCCGGATACTGGTACGCCTGCAACGCCTGCTGGCCCTGGAGCCGGGCTCGTTGCTGCGGCTGCTCAACCGTCCGCCACAATGGTTGCAGAAGGAAGACGTCAAGGAACTGCGCAAGTCCACCGAAGAGTTCTCGCTGATCCTCAGCGACCTGGAAGCCCTCGGCGAACGGATCAAGCTGTTGCAGGAAGAGATCGCCGCCAGCCTCAACGAACAGAGCAACCGCACCCTCTTCACCCTCACCGTGGTGACGGTCCTGGCACTGCCGATCAATATCATTGCCGGCTTCTTCGGCATGAACGTCGGCGGCATCCCCTTGTCGGGCGACCCGGAGGGCTTCTGGATCCTGGTGGCGCTGGTGGCGACCTTTACCGTACTGGCCGGACGCTGGGCGTTTCGCAAACGTCAGGATTACTGATCTGGCGCAGTCAGTCTGTAACATTTAGCAATGAATATGGCTGGCATCCGTTCTCAAAAAGGATTCCCGGCATGGCCATCCCCTCATCGACTGCTGCCTCGTCCGCCCTGGGCGAAAGCAAACCCCGCGTCTTCACCGCGGTGATCTTTTTCGCGGTGCTGGCCATGGGGTTGCTGTTCACCGCCTACAGCCTGATGCACGACATGCATGATTTCGGCACGGTGGTCACCACCTGGACACCGTTCCTGCTGCTCGGCGTGGCGTTGTTGATCGCCCTCGGCTTCGAGTTCGTCAACGGTTTCCACGACACCGCCAACGCCGTGGCCACAGTGATCTACACCAACTCCCTGCCGGCGCATTTCGCGGTGGTCTGGTCCGGCTGCTTCAACTTCCTCGGCGTGCTGCTCTCCAGCGGCGCGGTGGCTTTCGGCATTATCGCCCTGCTGCCGGTGGAGCTGATCCTGCAAGTCGGCTCCTCGGCTGGCTTCGCAATGATCTTCGCCCTGCTGATCGCCGCCATCCTGTGGAACCTCGGCACCTGGTGGCTGGGCCTGCCGGCTTCTTCGTCCCACACCCTGATCGGCTCGATCATCGGTGTCGGCGTGGCCAACGCCCTGATGCACGGACGTGACGGCACCAGCGGCGTGGACTGGAGCCAGGCGACCAAGATCGGTTATGCCTTGCTGGTGTCGCCGCTGGTGGGTTTCTTCTTCGCCGCCCTGTTGCTGCTGGCCTTGCGTTTGCTGGTGAAGAACCGCGAGCTGTACAAGGCACCCAAAGGCAATTCGCCACCACCGTGGTGGATTCGCGGCCTGCTGATTCTGACCTGCACCGGCGTGTCCTTCGCCCACGGTTCCAACGACGGGCAAAAAGGCATGGGCCTGATCATGCTGATCCTGGTCGGCACCCTGCCGATGGCCTACGCCCTGAACCGCACCATGCCGGCCGACCAGGCGCTACAGTTCGCCGCCGTCGCCGAAGTTACCCAGCAGGCGCTGGTACGCAGTTCGCCACAACCGGCCCCCGCCGACCCGCGCCACACCCTTTCGGAATATGTGCGGACCAAACAGGCGACGCCGGACGTGGTGCCGTCACTGGCCGCCCTGGCCGGCAATATCGGTATCGAGGTCAAGGCTTACGGCTCGCTGGCCAAGGTTCCGGCCGAAGCCATGGGCAACGTGCGTAACGACATGTACCTGAGCAGCGAAACCATCCGCCTGATGGACAAGGACAAGGTCGGCAACTTCGACGCCGACACCCAGGGCAAGGTGCAGCTGTTCAAGCAGCAGATCGACGGCGCCACCCGCTTCATCCCGCTGTGGGTGAAGATTGTCGTGGCCATCGCCCTGGGCCTCGGCACCATGGTCGGCTGGAAGCGCATCGTGGTCACCGTCGGTGAGAAGATCGGCAAGACCCACATGACCTACGCCCAGGGTGCCTCGGCGGAAATGGTCGCGATGCTGACCATCGGCGCGGCGGACATGTATGGCTTGCCGGTGTCGACCACCCATGTCTTGTCCTCGGGCGTGGCCGGGACCATGGTCGCCAATGGCGGCGGCTTGCAGATGCGCACCATCCGCAACCTGATGATGGCCTGGGTCCTGACCCTGCCGGCGGCGATCCTGTTGTCGGGCAGCCTGTACTGGTTGTTCACGAAGATTTTCTAAGCCCCGCCCCCTCGATGAGCGCATGCCCCTGGCATGCGCTCATCTTCAAGCGTCGCCCAACTCCTCCTGCAGCACCTGCGCCAACCAGGCCATGAACACCCGCACCCGCCGGGGCAGATGGCGTTGCTGGGCATAGAGCAACGACACCTCCAGCGGCGCCGGCAGATAGTCGGGCAATACCGCCACCAGCGCACCACTGTCCAGGTGCTTGCGCACGCCCAGATACGGCGCCTGGATCAAACCGAACCCGCCCAGGCATGCCGACTCGTAGCAATCAGTGCTGTTCACCGTGACACTGCCGGCCATCGGCACCTGCTGCAACTTGCCGTTTTGCAGGTACTCGAACCCCGGGGAGCGGGCCCCCAGCATCCCGACATAGTGGATCAGCCGATGCCCGGCCAGATCGGCCACGGACTCCGGCCGGCCATACCGCTGCAGATAGGCGGGACTGGCGCAGTTGACCAGCGGCAGCTCACAGACATGCCGCGCCACCACCGATTGATCGGGTTGCGCACCGACCCGCAGCACGCAGTCGAAGCCCTCGCCCAACAGGTCGACACGGCGGTCGGTACTGCTGATTTCCAGTTCGATGCGCGGATGCAGCGCCATGAATTCCGGCAGGCGCGGCATGATCACGCGACGGGCCATGACGCTGGGCATATCGAAACGAATGCGCCCGGCCAGCAAGGCCGCATCCTGGCGGAACAAGCCCTGCAATTCATCCATCTGCGCCAGCAGGTCCTTGCTGCGCTCATACAGCACCAAGCCATCCTGGGTCGCCTGGACCTTGCGCGTGGTGCGTTGCAACAGCCGCGTGCCGAGCAGTTCCTCCAGCGCCTGGACATGCTCGGACACACTGGACTTGGGCAGCCCGAGACTTTCGCCCGCCAGGGTAAAACTCGACAGCTCGGTCACCCGGATAAAGGTCCGCAGCAGGTCCAGCTTGTTCATGACAACGCACTCTATTGTTCGGAACAGGCGATCAGTGTTTCCAATTCCGCAGCGTTTATCCAATCATGGGCGGACAAATACACTTTCCTCAGCGTTATCCACTCCCTGAGGAACACGACATGACTCGTAAAATCGCCCTGATCACCGGTGCCAGTCGCGGCCTGGGCAAAAGCACCGCGCTGCACCTGGCCGCCCAAGGCGTCGATATCATCGGCACCTACAACAGCCGCGCTGACGACGCCCAGGCCGTGGCGGCGGAGATCGAAAAAATCGGTGGCCGCGCGGCCATGCTGCAACTGGATGTGAGCCTGATCGACGGACTCAAGGTCTTCAGCGAGGAGGTTGCCAAGGTATTGGCGACGGTCTTCGAGCGTGAGCGGTTTGATTTCCTGGTGAACAATGCTGGGATCGGCGTGCATGCGCTGTTTGCCGAGACCAGTGAAGAACAGTTCGACCAGTTGCTGAACATACACTTCAAGGGGCCGTTTTTCCTGACCCAGAAACTCTTGCCGCTGCTGGCCGACGGTGGGCGTATCGTCAATATTTCCAGCGGCCTGGCGCGCTTCAGCCTGCCGGGCTACTCCACCTATGCGGCGATGAAAGGGGCGATGGAAACCTTGACCCGTTACCAGGCCAAGGAGTTGGGTGCGCGCGGGATCAGCGTGAACTGCCTGGCCCCGGGCGCCATCGAGACCGATTTCGGCGGCGGTAGCGTGCGCGACAACAAAGACCTGAATGCCTATGTCGCAGCCAACACCGCGCTGGGCCGTGCCGGCTTGCCGGACGATATCGGCGGCGCCATCGCGCTGCTGCTGAGTGACGCCGGCCAGTGGATCACCGGGCAGCGGATCGAGGCTTCGGGCGGGATGTTCCTGTAAAACCTCAGGCGGACACTCCACTGCGAACCAGCAGGTCCTTGAGCACGCTGCGCAACGGCACCTCGCCCTTGCGCGGCATTCCGGCGAACTCGATCCAGCCTTC
>Ga0302153_10000825_pt1 | contig 16165 bp, 15 predicted proteins | sample I_Bog_N2_2_FD_192429 | JGI IMG/M metagenome (GOLD analysis project Ga0302153, IMG submission 192429) | Peat permafrost microbial communities from Stordalen Mire near Abisko, Sweden - I_Bog_N2_2 | ecosystem: Environmental > Terrestrial > Soil > Wetlands > Peat | place: Sweden: Abisko, Stordalen... | reverse complement strand
CGCGGGATGGGATGAAGGGCCGCAGCCGGGCAGTTAGGAGGGATTCGTTCTTCTTGAAGAGGATGCCCAGAATGATGAAGGCGATGCCGATCAGAGTAAGGACGACGGTGAAGGCGAAGGAGTTGCGGAAGTAGCCCTCCGCCTCGTCTACCAAGTAGATAAAAACGCCGAGCGCACCGAAGATCAGGAAGGCGCGGCGTTGCAGGATGACGGACAGCACGATGAGGCCGAGGTGAAGGAGGCAGTAGATAGCCTTGCCTATTTGGGTTCCGTCTCCCAGCAGGGAAAGGCCGCCGGTGAAGGTGAGCAGACCGAAGAGGTAAAACCAGAAGGAGAAGTCGCGCTCGGTTTCGCCGTCGGCAAAGTAGGCGACGGCCAGCATCACTACGCCGAAGGCCACGGAGATCCAGCACTCCTGATGGAAGGTCCACTGCTTGCCGAAGAGCAGATCGGTGCCATCCATGGACATGTACCAGAGGGCGTAGGCGGCGGGCGCAGTGATAAAGGGGAAGCGGACATAGCGGAGGAAGACTGCGGCCACCAGAATGGTGACGGCCTCCATGAGGACCCAACTGCCGTTGATCCAGGGGTGGAAGTTGCTGTAGCCGCCGGGGTCGAGCGACGGCCACCAGCCGAGCTTGCGTTCGATGCCGTAGACGGCCAGCGGGGTCATGCAGACGGCTACGGCGGAGAGCAGACCGCCGGGGATCATCGTGGCCGGACGGCGATAGAGCAGCACGCCGACGGTCCCGAAGGCCAACGCATAGGCGAGAGCGACGGCGAAGATGGTGAGGCCGGAGAGCGTGTCCCACGCATTGGTGATGAACCACCCCATGGCGCCGATGATGAGCAGCGCGCCGAGGTAATACGCGATGTGGGCGGGCTCGAAGGCAGCGGCGGTCTCTGGCTCGGCGAGCAGAGCGGAGCGGATGCGGTCGAATATGCCCGGCTCGAGCCCGGCGCGGGCTATGGCTGCCTGAAGCTGCGACTCCGTGAAGTTTTTCATGCGGGGAAGTATAGCCGCCGTGAAGAGGCTTTTGCGCAGGGAATTCGCGGGAGGCTATGCTCGATGCGAGGGGTTCACGACGATGCGCCTGCCATATACGAAGCTGGCACCGAAGGCCTATGAGGCCCTGAGTGGGGTGGGGCATTATCTGGCCACCGATACGGCGCTGGAGCCGGTGCTTTTGGGGATGGTGTATCTGCGGGCGTCGGTGCTGAATGGGTGCGGGTTCTGCATCGGGATGCATGAGGCGGAGTTGCGGCGGCATAACGAGCCGCAGACGCGGATTGATGCGGTGGCGGCCTGGGAGAGTTCCGATGCGTTCACGCCACGCGAGCGAGCAGCGCTGCGCTGGACGGACGTGGTCACCAATATTCAGGACGGTCATGCGCCGGATGTGGAGTATGCCGCGGTGAGCGAGTTCTTTCAGGGCAAGGACCTCGCAGACCTGACTTTTGCGATTGCGCAGATCAATGCGTGGAACCGGCTGGGGATTGCGTTTGCGGTGGAGTGGAAGCCGGCAGTACACACAAACAGCAACGACTGAATCGGCTTTCATCGAAATTGTGTTGCGATTCCATAGTGCTACCGCTAGCATAGGGGTCAGGAGAGACCATGGGCGCAATCGATGATACCCAGAAGGTCTTGCAGGATTTTCTCGCACCAGAAATGCGTGAGATCAGAGCGAGACTGGATGCGCTGGAGAAGCGATTCGACGGTCTTGATCACAAGCTTGATGATGTGGATCGTCGAGCGGAGAAACGGCACGACACCGTGATGCAGGCTTTGAATGATTACACCGATGTGCGCATTCGACTGGCCCGCCTGGAGTCCAGGCAAGAGGCCCATCAGTAATAGCCCTGCGGCTCTTAGCGTGGCTTTGGGCGGTTGGACATATATTCTCAGCCCAAGGCGCGAAGCATATGACCTCACAGATCCTCCGCGCAATAGCTCTCGAAAAGACCTATCCGCCGCTTTCGGCGGGGGCGGCGGGGTTGCGGCTGTTTCGCGATCTGTCGCTGGAGGTGGCGGCGGGGGAGATGGTCGCGGTGGTGGGGCAGAGCGGGGCGGGAAAGAGTTCGCTGCTGCATCTGCTGGCGGCGCTGGACCGGCCAACCGCGGGCGAGGTGTGGTGCGGCGATACCAACGTCACGAGCTTGAACGCGCGAGAGGCGGCTGTGTATCGCAATCGCGAGATCGGGTACGTGTGGCAGTTCCACTATCTGCTGCCGGAGTTCACCGCGCTGGAGAACGTGGGCATGCCCCTGCTGGCGCGGGGTGATGCTCGCAAAGCTGCGCTGGCCGAGGCCGCGTGGTGGTTGGAGCGCGTGGGGCTGGGCGACCGTGGCGAACACCGGTCGGGGGAGCTTTCGGGCGGCGAGCAGCAGAGGTTGTCGATTGCGCGGGCGCTGATCACGCGACCGAAGTTGTTGCTGGCGGATGAGCCGACCGGCGATCTGGACAATGTGACAGCGGAGCAGGTGTTTGCGCTGTTGCAGGAGTTGCATCGGGAGAATGGGTTGGCCAGCGTGTTGGTGACGCACAACCTGGAGTTTGCGGCGAGGTGCGATAGGGTGTTGCGGTTGAAGGATGGAAGATTGGTGGCGGGGTAGCTGAAGAATCCGGGGCTGAAGCCCCGTCGCTGAAGCGGATCAATTTCAGGGGCCTGAAGGCCCCTGCTCCCTCCGGGTTTTGGGCGCGGTTTCCCACAGAGAAGTCTCGGCGCGGGTTCCGGCGGGCGGGGTGGGGCTTTGGATTTCCGGCCCGGGGCAGATACACTAGGGTTAACTCACTGGATGCCGGAAGGCAGTCAGTCCTCTCCGCAGCGGAACAGCGCGGCGGTGGCCAACGAAACGTCATTCGCAGACCGCGCCCTCGTTTTTCCATATATTTCCCACAAGCGCGGGGGTGAAGGTTCGAAGGGGGAGCATGTTCGAACGCTATACGGAGAAGGCGCGGCGCGTGATTTTCTTTGCGCGCTACGAGGCGAGCCAGTTCGGGTCGCCGTACATCGAAACCGAACATCTCTTACTGGGCCTGCTACGTGAAGACAAGGCACTGACGAACAGGTTCCTGCGTTCGCACGCCTCGGTCGAGTCCATTCGCAAACAGATTGAGTCGCACACCACGGTGCGAGAGAAGGTGTCGACTTCGGTTGACCTGCCGCTCTCGAACGAGTGCAAGCGCGTGCTGGCCTACGCGGCGGAAGAGGCCGAACGGCTCAGCCACAAACACATTGGAACCGAACATCTGCTGCTGGGATTGCTGCGCGAAGAGAAGTGCTTCGCCGCGGAGATTCTGACCGAGCGCGGGCTGCGGCTGACGGCGATCCGCGAAGAATTACAGCGCACCACGCAGGAGAAGCCTGCGCAACAGGCCGGCAGCGGCAAGCAGCGCGGCAACCAGCAGGAGCAGTCCATGCTGGCGGAGTTCTCGCGCGACCTGACGCAGGCGGCCGCTGACCAGCAGCTCGATCCGCTGGTGGGGCGCGACTTTGAAGTGGAGCGCGTGATCCAGATCCTGTGCCGCCGGACGAAGAACAATCCGGTGCTGATCGGCGAGCCGGGTGTGGGCAAGACCGCGATTGTCGAAGGGTTGGCGCAGAAGATTGCCGACGGCGAGGTGCCGAGCTTTCTCGCGGAGAAGCGCGTGCTGTCGCTGGATTTGAGTTTGATCGTTGCGGGAACGAAGTATCGCGGGCAGTTTGAAGAGCGGCTGAAGACCATCATGAAGGAGTTGATGGAGAACCAGAACTGCATCGTCTTCATCGACGAGCTGCACACACTCGTTGGGGCGGGGTCGGCAGAGGGCTCGCTCGATGCGGCGAACATCCTGAAGCCGGCGCTGAGCCGTGGCGAGATTCAGTGCATTGGAGCAACAACACCGGCGGAGTATCGCAAGTCGATTGAGAAGGACCGCTCGCTGGAGCGCCGCTTCCAGGCCGTGAAGGTGCCGCCGCCGAATGAAGAGGACGCGGTGAAGATCATCATGGGCATCCGCGAGAAGTATGAGAAGTTCCACGCGGTGAGCTACACGGACGATGCGATTGTATTTTCGGTGTCGCACTCGAGCCGGTATATTCCGGACCGCTTTCTGCCGGACAAGGCCATCGATTTGATCGACGAGGCGGGAGCGCGCGTGAAGCTGCGCCAGACCACGCTGCCCGAGGAGTTGACCGAGGTGCAGAAGCGCATCAAGTTCATCGTGCACCGGATGGAGAACGCGATTGCGAACCACGAGTTCGAGAAGGCGCGGTTCTACAGCGACGAGGAGCGCAAGGAGCGCGAGAATCTGCGCGCGCTGCGCGACAAGTACCACCTCGACGAGTCGAGCTCGGGCATTGTGACGCGCGAGGACATTGAGGATGTGGTCTCGCGCTGGACGGGCGTGCCGATTACCTCCATCAAGGAAGGAGAGACACAGAAGCTGCTTCGCGTGGAGGAAGAGCTGCACAAGCGCGTGATCGCGCAGGACAAGGCGATCAGTGCGCTGGCGCGCGCCATTCGGCGCAGTCGCGCGGGGTTGAAGAATCCGGCGCGGCCGATTGGGAGTTTCCTGTTCCTGGGGCCCACGGGCGTGGGCAAGACGGAGGTCGCGCGTACGCTGGCGCAGTTCCTGTTCGGCAGCGAGAAGTCGCTCATCCGCTTCGACATGTCGGAGTACATGGAGAAGCACTCGATCTCGAAGCTGATTGGATCGCCTCCGGGCTATGTCGGATACGAAGAGGGCGGGCAGTTGACCGAGCGCGTGAAGCGCTCGCCGTACTCGGTGGTGCTGCTGGATGAGGTGGAGAAGGCGCATCCGGATGTCTTCAACCTGCTGCTGCAGGTGTTTGAAGACGGCCAGCTCACCGACGGACTGGGCAACACGGTCGACTTCAAGAACACGATCATCATCATGACCTCGAACATCGGGGCGAAGCACCTGATGAAGCGCGAGGGACTGGGGTTCCAGTCGTCGAAGGACGAGGTGGTGCTCGAAAAGATGCAGGAGATGGTGATGAGCGAGGTGAAGCGAACCTTCAACCCCGAGTTCCTCAACCGCCTGGACGAGACGATTGTATTTACTTCGCTGGCGGACTCCGACCTGATGCAGATCCTGGAGCTGCTGGTGCAGCAGTTGAACACCAACCTGGTACACAAGGCGATCACCATCAGCGTGCAGGACGATGCCAAGCGCTGGATCCTCGAAAAGACGCTTGTGGACCGCAGCTACGGGGCGCGGCCGTTGCGTCGCGCGCTGCAGCGGTTCATCGAGGACCCGCTCTCGGAGGCGCTGATCGGCGGCCAGATCGCCGAGCGGCCGGCGTTCCTGGAGGTGTATCTGGAGAACAACCAGCTTCACTACCGTCCGGTTGCGGCCGATGGCGAAGAGAAGCAGGCGGGGCTGGCGCTCAGCACAGCGTAGGTTCGGCGAGGAACCTTCCCCGCGGCCCCGGTCCATTGCGGACTCGGGGCCGCGGGCGTTTGGGGGCTTGTGACCCGCGCGGCGGTATTCCCGTCTAAGCTAGGCAGGGAAGTATTTCCATGGAGCGGTCTGGTGATGAAGAAACAAATCTTTCTGGGAGCGGTTGCGGTGCTCATCGCGATGCCGCCCTGCGTGGTGGCGCAGCAGACGCCAACTCCACCGCCTGCGCCGACAACGACGCCGTCTACGGACGACAGCGGCCCGGCGACGCAGAGCAACAGCATTGACCTGCCGAAGAAGAAGGACCAGCCCGAGGCCCCGCCGCCCGCGCCCGCTGAGGAGAAGCCGAAGAACCCGGATGGCGCGATCTACTCCATGCGCGTGGACGTGCCGATCGTGAACCTGGATGTGAACGTGGTGCTGGACAAGGACCACCAGTTCGTTCCGGGGCTGAAGGCGGAGCAGTTCCTGGTGGTGGAGGACGGCGTGCAGCAGCAGGTGACCTCGGTGAGGACGGTGAAGACGCCGATCACCGCGGTGATGCTGCTGGAGTTTGCTTCCACCTCGTGGTCGTTCATCCAGGACATGGAGAACACCTCGGCGAGTTTCTTCCGCACTTTGCAGCCGGACGACTACATCGCCGTGGTGACCTATGACATGCGCACCCACATCCTGACGGACTTTACCAACAACCGTGAGGTGACGCGCGAGGCGCTGGAGTCACTGGTGATTCCGACCTTCAGCGAGACCAATGAGTTTGACGCGCTGTATGAGACGCTGGACCGGCTGAGCCGCGTGGAGGGCCGCAAGTACATCATCCTGGTTTCATCGGGGCGGGATACGATGTCGCGCCTGACGCTGGACCAGATGATGGCCAAGATCAAGGCCACGCCCGATGTCACCATCTTTACGCTCAGTACCGGTGAGTTCGCGCGCAACATGGCCGAGGCCCGCGGCGGCCTGAACGGACCACGCGGCATGGACTACCTGCAGGCCGACAACGAGATGCAGACCTTTGCGCGCATGACCGGTGGGATGTGGTTCCATCCCACGTTTCAGGGCGAGCTGCCGGACATCTTCTCGCAGATCAATGACTCCATCCGCAACCAGTACGTGCTGACCTACCGCCCGACGAATACCAAGAACGACGGCAGCTATCGCAAGGTGAAGGTCTACCTGGTGGACAACGAGGGCAAGCCGCTGAAGATGCAGGACGAGAAGGGCAAGCCGCTGAAGTACAGCATCATCGCGCGCGATGGGTACAAGGCGAAGCTGCCGGTGGAGTAGAGGGTAAGGGTTTAGGCCCAGGGCCAGGGGCCAGGGGCCAGAAGTCAGGAAGCAGGCTTGACCCGCAAAGCGACGAGGGCCAACACGACGAGGCCGCAGAGAAGGACTCCGCCCTCCACATTGGTGGAGAGGTGGTGGAGGCGGTTGAAGTCGAGGTGGGCAGGCGCGTCGGCGGGTGACGTGTCTACTTCGCCGCCGAGGGATGCGCGGTCCTGTTCCATGCGCGGGATGATGGAGAACTGCGAGTACGAGGTGAGGCCGATCATCGCGGCGACGAAAGCGAGTTCGGCGAAGCGGGCTTTCCGGCGATCGCCCAGACCCAAGAGCAGCAGGGTAAAGATGAGGTAGATGAAGCCGGCGATGGTTCCGATGTTGTGCAGCATCAGCAGGCTGCCGCGCACGACCATCCCAGCTTCATGCGTGCTGGGCAGTGTGCTGAAGGCGACCTGCGCAACGACCACGAAGAAGACCAGTCCGCCGACCCAGAGGGCGATGGTGTAGAGCCGGAGGATGCGGGCCGTGTTGGCGAGTGCATTCATCATGACTGCAAGTACACCTCAGGAACTCTTCTTCAGTGCGCGACCGAGGATGAGTTCGAGCGCGGCCTTGGTCTGGGCGTACTCGGCGTCGGTGACCTTGCCTTGCAGTTTGTCCGTCTCCAGGGAGAAGATCTCTTCCTTCAGTGCGGCGAGCAGTTGCGTGCCCTGGGTCCGTGGGGAAAGTGGGAGCGGCGTTGCGGCCTCGGTGGAGGTCGTGGTTCCGGCGGCGCCGGTGGGCTTGCGCAGCATCACTCCGGCGGCGGCGGCCAGCAGCACGGCGAGAAAGCCAAGGATCCACCACTTGTACTTGGAGAGCGGCTCGCGGTTGGCGTCGGGATCGAGCGGGTTGCCGAGCCCCTTGCCGGGGGCGGTGTCGTCGGTGGAGGCGGTGGTCTGCCCGCCGGACTGATCGGTGCTGCCGGAGGCGCCCTGGTCGGCGCCGGCGCCGGTCTCGGTGGGGTCGCGGGGCATCTGGCCGGTGCCGGTGAGCGCGAAGCCCAGTGCGGTGCCTGCGGTGGCATTGCGCGCGACCATGGTCTGCGCCTGTGTCTCGGTGGGGTCCGGGATGTAGGACGCGCCCGAGCTGGCGGTAAAGCTCATGCTCTTGGGCAGCATCACGGCGACGGTGTCGGTGGGCCCGGTGACCTTGGGGTGGAACTCCAGCCGTCCGGAGTAGGGCAGGTGGTAGCTGACCTGGAAGCGGGTCTCGCCGGGGCGGATGGGAAAGAGGAAGGTGAAGTGGCCCTTCTCGGCGAGCGGTACGGGCGAGGCCTGCACCGGCATACCGCCGGGGCCCAGCGCGGCCGAGCCTTCAATCACCGCGCCTTCGGGCATGTAGAAGTCGAAGGGCTCGGCGGAGAACTGGGTCATGGGCGGCTTGGAGTCGTTCTTGACGAAGAAGTTTTCTACGATGTTCAGGTTGTTGCCACCGGGGTCGGTCTGCACGCGCATCACGTCGGCCTCGGTGGTTACGCCGGCGACGTGTGGGGCGGCGTTGAAGACGTCGACATCGACCGTGGTGACGCCGGCGGGCGCGGGGCCGAAGTAGTTGGCCTTGTCATGGGTGACGCGGACCAGGTGCAGGCCGTCGTCCGGCACGTCGAGCGAGTAGTGGCCGCGGGCGTCCGTGGTGGTGTGGGTGGACTCCTGCATGCCCTGGGCGAGCTGGATCAGCGTGACCACATCGCCCGCGGAGGGACGGCCCGTGGTGCGGTTGGTGACCGTGCCGGTGATGGTGGAGGCAGCGAGGGCGGCGACGGGGGAGAGGAGCGCGAGAAGAGCGAGCGAGCGGAGAGTTCGGCGGATGGCGAGCACGTCCCAAGAATACTGCATGGGGGCGAAAGGGAATTGTGACGCAGACGCAAGACTGGAGAGATTTGTTGGTGGCAGGTGTGACTAGCCGCCCAGCGATTCCATCTCTGAGATGACTCCCGCGGCTTCGCCTTCCAGGGACTCGCGCTGGCGGGTGTAGTCGTCTTCGGGGTACTTGCCGGCGCGGAACTCGAAGTTCAGGTCGCGGAGGTTCTCATAGAGCACGTCCTTGCGCTCGCGGAGGTAGTCCAGCCGCGTCTTCTCGATGGGCGCGGCGATCTTCTTCTGCGGCCAGAAGATATAGGCGATGCAGCCGATGGCCAGCAGAAGAGCCGGGAGCAAACTCTGAACGTCCATGCAATTCACCTTCACGCAACTAGCCTGGAATCCGCTTCGTGGAATCCGCTGGGCGGCCGGGCTGCGTCCAAGCTATTGTAGTCCGTAGGAGGAACGTTTGAAGCGAACCCTGGCCCTAGGTCTTGTCACACTGCTCGCCATCCTCCTGCCGGATGCGGCTGTAGCCCAGCCGAACCTGCACACTGCGCCGCTCAACCTGGACCCCGAGGTCCGGCAGGGCTTCGCCGACTTCTACAACATCGACTTCGACGGCGCGCTGGGGATCTTTCGCCACGTCGCGCAGGAGCATCCCAACGACCCGATGGCGTGGGATTATGTGCTCCTCACAGTGATCTTCCGTGAGCTGTACATTCAGGACCTGCTGGATACGACCTACTATGCGCACGACAACTTTCTGACCACTAAGCGCGCGGTGAATGTGTCGCCGCAGGTGCGCAATGAGATTGAGACACTGACCAACCGCGTCCTGAGCATGACCGACGCCGAGATCCGGGCCAATCCAAATAACAAGGATGCCTACTTCGAGCGCGGCTATGCCAAGGGCATCCATGCGGCGTTCATTACGCTCGCGGACCACTCGTTTGCGGCGGCGGCGCGGCAGGGGTACTCGTCGCGGAATGACTCGGAGGCAGCGCTGAAGCTCGACCCGCAGTATGCGGACGCGGACATGGCGGTGGGCATCCAGCAGTTCGCGGTGGCCAGCCTGCCGGGCTGGGTGCGGATGATCGTGGGCATCATGGGTGTGGGCGGCAACAAGGAGCGCGGCCTGAACCTGCTGCGCGAGTCCGCGGCGCACGGCGTGGTGACCAGCGTGGAGTCGCGCACCGCGCTGAGCCTGTTCCTGCGCCACGACGGCCGCTATCCCGAGGCACTGGCCGTGCAGCGGGGGCTGGCGAAGGAGTATCCGCACGACTTTCTCTTCCGGCTGGAGGTAGCCAACCTGCTCAAGGACGAGGGGCAGGGGCTGGCGGCCATCGAGGAGTACAAGCATGTGATTGCGGACGCGCAGAAGCCGGGTTACTTCTACGGGCCGCGGCTGCAACTGGCGTGGTTCGGCATGGCCGACACCATGCGCGGGTACAACGACATCAACGGCGCGGCCTTTGGCTACTCGCAGGTGGTGGAGGAGCCGAACTGCAGCGACTGGCTGCGCAAGCGCGCGGAGCTGGCCGCCGGCGAGATGCAGGACCTGCTGCACAATCGCCCTGCCGCCGTGGCGATGTATCGCCGGGTACTGACGCCGGGGGACCAGTCCCAGGCCGAGGCAGCGAGGCGGAACCTGCAGACGCCCTATGCGGGGAAATAGGGCTTGCGGTTCGGTTCATCGGGGTGATTTCTGTGGGAACCCGTGGGGTGGGGTGTGCGTACTGCCTGATGAGCATTTTCTGGAGGATTCAAGATGGTCTGCCCAACGTGTGGTCGAGAGATTCAGCCTGGAGTGAGGTTCTGTAGCGGCTGCGGACAGCCCGCGCCGCCTCCGCCCTATGTGCCGGTGCATGAGGCGGCTGCGCAGGCTGGACTGGTGCGTCCGCTGCAGGGGCGAGTGATCGCGGGTGTTTGCGCGGGGTTTGCGCGGCGCTACGGCTGGGACCCCGTGGTGGTGCGGCTGGTGCTGGTGCTGTGCTTCTTTGTGGCTGCCGGAACGCCGGTGCTGGCCTATGTGGTGGCGTGGATTGTGATGCCCAATGAGCCGTGGGTGGTGCCGATGCAGACGACGGCCCCTCCGCCGCCGCCTAATCCCACAGGCCCGCCGACGGGTACGATGGGTGTGTGAATTCCATTGGCTCACCACGACCTTTTGTCTATGAGAACGACCGCCTGACCTGCGACGGAGTGGATCTGTCGGCGCTGGCGGAGAAGTTTGGTACGCCGCTGTATGTGTACTCGGCGGCGAACCTGCGTGGGCGCGTGGAGCTGCTGCAGCGCGAGTTTGCGGCCGCTCCCACGACGATCTGCTACGCCGTGAAGGCCAATCCGGCGCTGGCGGTCTTGAAGCTGGTGGCGGGGCTGGGTTGCGGGTTCGACATCGTCAGCGGCGGCGAGCTGGAGCGGGTGCGGCGGGCGGCGCCGGAGGCCCTGGGGCGGGTGGTATTTTCCGGCGTGGGCAAACAGGCGTGGGAGATGGACGCGGCTCTGCAGGCGGGGATTCTGCTCTTCAACGTGGAAAGCGAAGCCGAGCTGGGGCTGATGAGCGAACGTGCCGTTGCGCTGAACAAGACTGCGAAGATCGCGCTGCGCGTGAATCCGGATGTCTTTGCCGAGACGCATCCGTATATCTCCACCGGTCTGCGCGAGCACAAGTTTGGGATTGCGATTGAGCGTGCGCGGGCGGCGTATGCGCGGGCGGCGAAGCTTCCGGGGCTGGAGCCGGTGGGCGTGAGCGTGCATATTGGCTCGCAGATTCGCGAGGTCGCGCCGTTTGCCGAGGCGTTGCAGCGCGTGCGCGGTTTGGTGGAAGAGCTGCGCTCGGACGGATTGAAGATCGGCTATGTGGACGCCGGCGGTGGGTTCGGTATCGAGTACGGAGCCGCGGAGTTTGATCCGGCGGCGCGCGCGGCGGAGTACGCGGCGGCGATTCGCGGCGTGATGCATGGCCTGGATACGCATCTGCTGCTGGAGCCGGGGCGGTTTCTGGTCGCGCAGGCGGGAGCGCTGCTAACGCGCGTGCTCTATACCAAGCAAAATGGGACGAAGAAGTTTGTGATTGTGGACGCGGCGATGAACGACCTAATCCGTCCGGCGCTGTACCAGGCTTATCATGAGATTGTGCCTGTCGTGCGCGAGGGGCGAGAGAGGGTTGTTGCAGATATAGTCGGTCCGGTGTGCGAGTCGGGCGACTTCTTCGCGCGCGACCGCGAGCTGGCGGAATTGCGGACGGGCGAGCTGGCGGTGCTGCTGGATGCGGGCGCGTATGGGATGAGCCTGGCGTCGAACTACAACTCGCGGGGGCGGGCGGCGGAGGTACTAATCGAAAGCGAAGCTGACGGACAAAAGAAGCGCGGCGAGGCGCGGCTGATCCGGCGGCGGGAGACGGTGGAGGAGATGCTGGCAGGAGAGATTTTGTAGGCAGCCAATGGGTTTTGACGAGCTTTGAGCTTCGAGCTGTCGAGCTTCGAGTGGCCCTTCAGAGGTGCTACAATTTTGTTCGACCAAGATGCGCGAATTGGCCTGATTATCGGCTGGTTTGAGCGCATACGATTCCTATCGCAGCAGAGGTTTCAAAGCATGTCCGGCCATTCAAAATGGGCAACCATCAAGCATAAGAAGGGCGCGCTGGATGCCAAGCGCGGCAAGATCTTCACGCGGCTGATCAAGGAGATCACCATCGCGGCCAAGAACGGCGGCGGCGACCCCGACGGCAATCCGCGGCTGCGCGGCGCCATTGTGGCGGCCAAGGCCGAGAACATGCCCGCCGACAACATCAAGCGCGCCATCCAGAAGGGCACCGGCGAGTTGGAGGGCGCGAGCTACGAGGAAATTACGTTTGAGGGCTACGGACCCGGCGGCGTGGCGGTGATCGTCGAGGTGATGACGGACAACCGCAACCGCGCGGTGAGCGAGATTCGGCATGCGTTTTCGAAGAATGGCGGGAACCTGGGTGAGACCGGTTCCGTCGGCTACATGTTCTCAAAGAAGGGTGTGATCGTCGTTTCGAAGTCGGCCGTGGATGAGGACAAGCTGACCGAGATCGCACTCGAAGCCGGTGCGGATGACCTGAGCGATGAGGGCGAGAGCTGGGAGATTCTGACGTCGCCGAAGGACTTTGAAGCAGTGCATGAGGCGATCAAGGCGGCGAAGATTCCGACGGAGGTGGCCGAGGTGACGATGGTGGCCTCGACCTACACCAAGCTCGAAGGCGCGCCGGCGGCGGCGATGATGCGGCTGCTGGAGGTGATTGAGGACCTCGACGACACGCAGAATGTGTACTCGAACTTTGATATGGATGAGGAGGCGGTTACGGCGTAACCGCAGTTTTAAGTTGTAAGTTCTAAGTTGTAAGAGGGCCGCCACACGTTGGCGGCTTTCGATTGTGAGGCGTGATGGCGAGATTAGGAATGAAGTGGATGGCGGGAGTAGTTGGCGCGCTGATGATGGCGCTCGGCTGCGCACAAGCGCAGACGTATGTGGCGCCGACGCGGGTGGCTATGGTGGCGAACTCGATGCCGTGGGAGTACGGCGCGCTGCTGCAGGGCGGCAATGGGCTGACTGAAGACCGCAGCGGCTTCCACTTTCTGATGGCCGGCGGCCACCTTGGCAAGGTGCTGACGCCTGAGCTGGGACACGGCCGGCTGGCGGGCAACTTCGAGTATGCTGTCGAGGTCTTTCCGTTCTGGCAGTCGTATACGCCGAAGTTCCAGAAGGCGAGCTGCTTTGCGGTGCCGACGGCGGGCACGACCCTCATCGCGCCGGGGCTTTACTGCTCCCCACTGTATACCGTGGGCGGGACGTTCACCGGCGCTTCGATTACGCCGATTATCCTGCGCTGGAACCTGACGCACGGAAAGAAGTTCATGCCTTGGGTGCAGGGAGCGGGCGGCCTGCTGTGGACCAATCACAAGTATCCGGGGTTTGGGTCGAGCATCCTGAACCTGATCAACGATGGGCCGAACTCCGACGCCAGCGTGTGGAACTTCACGCCGCAGGGCGGGGTAGGTTTGCACTACTTTATGAAGCCGCAGCGGAGCCTGGACTTCAGCGCCAATGCGGTGCACATCTCCAGCGCCAGCCTGGGAGACAAGAATCCGGGCGTGAATGCGAGCGTACAGTTCTCGGTGGGTTATACGTGGTGGAAGTAGAGTAAGTAGAACGATGAGTCCGAACTCAGTCAATCCTGGAAGCCCGATCGTGGAGTGTGTGCCGAACTTCTCGGAGGGAGGCGACCGCGACAAGGTCGAGGCCATCGTGCGCGCGATGCGCGTGGACGGCGTGCATCTGCTGGACTACTCGCTGGATGCGGACCACAACCGCTCCGTGGTGACCATCGCGGGCGTGCCGGAGGCGGTGGTGGAGGCGGCGATCCGCGGTGCGGGCAAAGCCGCCGAGCTGATAGACCTGACGCGGCAGAGTGGCGTGCATCCGCGCATTGGAGCAGCGGACGTGATTCCGTTTGTGCCGGTGAGCGGAGTCTCGCTGGCGCAGTGCGCGATGCTGGCGCGGCAGGCGGGGATGGGCATCTGGCGCAGGTTTGGCGTGCCGGTCTACTTTTATGAGGCGGCGGCGGCGCGGCCCGACCGCGTGAATTTGGAAGACGTGCGGCGCGGGCAGTTCGAGGGGTTGCTGCGCGAGTCGGTACGTGACACCACGCGGCACCCTGACGTGGGCGGGCCAGAGCTCCACGCCACGGCCGGGGCCAGTGCCGTGGGCGCGCGCAAGTTCCTGATCGCTTACAACATCTATCTGGCGGACAGCGGCAACGGCAGCGCCTCTGACGTCAGCCTGGCGCGGGCGATCGCCAAGGAAGTACGCGCCTCCAGCGGGGGCATGCTGGGGGTAAAGGCGTTGGGCGTGATGGCCAATGGCCGCGCCCAGGTGAGCATGAACCTCACCGACTTCCAGCGGATGCCGGTGGCCCGGCTGCATGCGACGGTGTCGGATGTGGCGGCGCGGCACGGGGCGGCCATCGCCGAAGGCGAGATTATCGGCCTGATTCCCGAGGAGGCCTATGAGCCGAATGCGGATTGGCTGCGTCAAACCTTGCAGTTCGACCCGGAGGAAAAGGTCCTGGAGCGGCGGCTGCAACATCCGATGGACTGGCCGTAGAAGCAGGGAACAGCTAACGGCGAACAGGGAACAGACGATAAGAAACAAAGGGCCGCAGAGGTCTTTAGTACAATCGGACTTGCGCTAAGAGGCGCGTTTCCTCGGAGTGGATAAGGTGAAGACATTGAAGATTTGTCAGTTTGCGGCAGCAGTGACAGCACTTGCAGCGATCGCGATGACGACTGGGTCGGCTCAGGCGTCGCAACTGAGCGGCGATGCACGGAGCTCGATTCCGCGCGATGTGCAGCAGATCATCGTGGTGGACTACAAGGTGATGCAGAACTCGCCGGCGGCGATGCAGTTGAAGGACCGCGTGCTGCCGCCGGAGCTGAAGCGGCTGGAGACGGCGCTGAAGACCTCCGGCCTGAAGGTCGACCAGGATGCCGACACGCTGGCATTTGCCGCCTTCCGCGACGCCGGCGGAACCGGAACGCGCATCCTGGGAGTGGCACAGGGGCAGTTTCAGACCGCGGGCATCCTGGCGAACTTCGCCAAGAACAAGACCAAGCCGGTGATGTACCGGCAGAACAGCATCTATCCGATGGGCAATGCGGGGATGAGCGTAGCCTTCCTGAACCAGACGACGATGGTCTTCGGCGACCTGGCTGCGGTGAAGGCCGCGCTGGACGCTCGCGACGGTCTGCAGCCGAACTTCCTGCAGAACGGCGAGATGATGAACGATATGGCCTCGGTGGACTCGCGCGCGGTATGGAGCCTGCTGGACCAGAAGGGCACGCAGACCATGATGAAGAGCGTGCTGGGCGAAGCGGCGCAACTGGCCGACTATGACACCGTGAAGAACCGCATGAAGAGCGCGAGCTACACGATGGATTTCTCCAACGGGGTGAAGTTCAATATGTCGGTGGTGACCTCGGACTCGATCACCGCGGCGACGGCGGCGACGCTGATGAAGGGTGTTGCGATTCTGAAGAAGACCTCGGGCTCGCCGCTGGAGAAGACCGCGATGGACGATACCACCATTGACTCCAACGCCGGCACGCTGACGGTCGAGTACTCATCCTCGGACAGCGAGTTTGCGGGGCTGCTCAACTCGCCGCTCTTCCAGCAGGTGGTGACAAAGTAAGGCAGTGAACCTTGAGTTATGCGAAAGCGGAAGAGGCGGCCTTGGGGCCGCCTCTTCTTGGCTTTGTGCGCGATTGAATCGGATGGCTAGTGCTTTGCGCGCTCGGTCTCTTCGCGGATGAACTCTTGCGGGTTGGGCATCTTGCCCCCCGGCTTCAGTTCGACGTCGGGGAGGCGGCCAGTGGCCATGCAACGCTGCATTACGGCCGCGCGCATCCGATCGTGCAGGCTTTCGGGGAGTTCGTAGCTCTTGTCGTCGCGGTAGACGTCGATGGTCTTGCGGGTGGTGTCCACGACGACCTCGCAGTGATGGCAGGTTCCGAGATGCTGTTTCACCTCGGCGAGCAGATCGGGGTCGATCTGGCCGTCGAAGTAGTCGGTGAGTTTCGCGAGGAAGTCGGTGCAGTTCACTGAGATC
>Ga0302153_10000824_pt1 | contig 16167 bp, 11 predicted proteins | sample I_Bog_N2_2_FD_192429 | JGI IMG/M metagenome (GOLD analysis project Ga0302153, IMG submission 192429) | Peat permafrost microbial communities from Stordalen Mire near Abisko, Sweden - I_Bog_N2_2 | ecosystem: Environmental > Terrestrial > Soil > Wetlands > Peat | place: Sweden: Abisko, Stordalen... | reverse complement strand
CGGTGTTTGCGCAGACAGAAGGTCAACTGGGCGGTCAGGGCACGGCGGTGGTAACGGTCCTGCCGAAGCACGATGGGGAGGTTCCGCCGAGCGTGGCCAACCAGGACCTTTCCGTCAAGATCGACGGCAAGAATGCGAAGGTGACGAAATGGGCGCCGTTTGTGAGCCCCAACGACCGGGTGGAACTGGTGGTGCTGATCGACAGTTCGGCGCGCAGCAGCCTGGGACGCCAGATGGACGACATTGCCCAGTTCGTCAAGAGCCTGCCGCCGAATGTAAAGGCCGCGATCGGCTACATGGAGAACGGACAGACGTCGTTCGCGGCGCCGCTCTCCGGAGACCATGAGCAGGTCCTGAAGGCGCTGCACCTGCCCGGAGGTTCGGCGGGGAGCAGCGGGAGCCCGTATTTCTGCCTGTCGGACCTGGCCAAGCGCTGGCCGTCAAACGATGCGGGGGCACGGCGGGAAGTGGTGATGGTGACCAACGGCGTGGACAACTACGAGCGGCGTTTCGATCCCGACGATCCGTATCTGCAGGCGGCGATCAAGGATTCGGTGCGGTCGAGGCTGGTGGTGTACGCGATCTACTGGGCGGACCAGGGTTTGGCCAACAGCACAGGCGCGGCGGACAATGCGGGACAGAACCTGCTGGCTTCAGTGACGCAGGCGACGGGCGGCAAGAGCTTCTGGATGGGAATGGGGAATCCGGTCTCGTTTGACCCGTACTTTGAGGAACTGACGAAGCGGCTCAAGAACCAGTACGAACTGGGTTTTGCCAGCCCCTTGAAGGGCAAGCCGGAGGTGGAGACGCTGAAGTTGAAGCTGAGCGCTCCGGGCGCGGAAGTGAATGCGCCGCAGCAGGTGCTGGTGGCGCCGAAAAGCGAGTGATCAGGGGTTAGTTGTCAGACTTGCGTACTGCTTCCCACCCATTCCGCGGAAAGATGCGGAATGGATGGGGCACGGTGCTGTATGCAGCGGAGCGCGATGCGTCAGGCGAGGATGCCTTCTACCAGCGATTTGATTCTTGCGTTGACGCTTTCGCAGTTCATTAGAAACGGGGTCTGGGTGACGGTGATGGTCAGTTGCTGGACGGCAGGATCGTAGTTCCAGACGAATTGGCCGCCGAAACTGGATGCGGTTCCGGTGTTGCCCTGAATGGGGACGCCGGCGCCCTGCGCCTTTTGCTCAAGGCTGGCGAATTGTTCCGGCGTGACGTTGGAGAAGGTCTGCGATGGACAGGCGGACATGACGCACCTCTTTTGGATTAAAAAATAGATTGCGAACGGTCTGCGGCAAAATCGACGATACAGGAAAACGCATCGATCGGGGGCTAAAGCCCCGTCTCTCTCATTGAAAGCAGCTTGCGGCGCGACTGAAGTCGCACCCTGATACGAGGCGCGTCGAAGGCGGAGTTTTTCGCCGGGCTGTGAAGTCGTGCCCTCATAAGGTGGTGAGCAGGCCACCCGGCGACTCTGCCCGAAGACCCGCTCATCGCGATAAGGCTGCGATACATGGGGCACAGTCCCCGATACGGTGATGAGTGGGGGCGCCCGGCATGGAGAGTTTAGACAGCCCGGGCCTGCAGGCCTTGTCAATTTGGCTGCTTCTCAGGGGGTTGAAACCCCCTGCTTCCTCCGAATCTCCACGGGGCCGAAGCCCCAGATCTCTTATAAAGGCATCTTGCGGCCCGAGTAAACTCGTGCCCTTATTACAAAGCGCATCCAAATGTGTCATTTTTTCAGTCGGCGGCTTTGGATTTTGCCCGCCTGGCAGGTCTGGCTTTGGTCGAAGCCGGCCTGGGCGGTCTGGGGCTTGCCTTGCTCGGATTTGCCGGAGTGGGTTTGGGGATGGCGTCTAGGTCGGTTTTGCCTTCGGCCAGCTGCATCAGGAAGTTCTGGCTGGAGAACGCGGGCGCGTCTTTGAGGAGCTTGCCGGCGCGGATATAGGAGCCGTCGGACTGCTGCAGGCGGGCTTTGACGGTGTCGGCGAGGTAGGCGGGGAGGATCTCGTCGTGAATACGGGCCAGGGCGGCCTGATCGCGGACGGGGAAGGCGACTTCGCAGCGCTCGAAGAGGTTGCGGGGCATCCAGTCGGCCGAGCCGAGGTAGATTTCGCTGGTGCCGCCGTTGGCGAAGTGGAAGATGCGGGAGTGCTCAAGGAAACGGCCGACGATGGAGCGGACGCGGATGTTTTCAGAAAGGCCTTTGACGCCGGGGCGGAGGATGGACAGGCCGCGGACGATGAGGTCGATCTGGACGCCGGCCTGCGAGGCCTGGTAGAGCGCTTCAATGACGGAAGGCTCGAGCAGGGCGTTCATTTTGGCGACGATATGGGCGGGGCGGCCGGCCTGGGCGTGCTCCTGCTCGCGGCGGATGAGGCCGAGGAATCGTTCGGCCATGGTGAGGGGGGCGACGAGCAGGGGGCTGTAGTCGTCGATCTCGGCGTGGGCGGTGAGGTAGTTGAAGACCATATGGACGCGCTCGGTCATCTGCGGATCGCAGGTGAGCAGGCTGAGGTCGGTATAGAAACGGGCGGTGACGGGGTTGTAGTTGCCGGTGCCGAGATGGCAGTAGCGGCGGGTGACGCCGTCTTCGTCGCGGCGGACGAGCATGGCCAGTTTGCAGTGGGTCTTGAGGCCGACGACGCCGTGGAAGACCTGCACGCCGGCGTCTTCCATGTCGCGCGCCCAGCGGATGTTGGAGGCCTCGTCAAAGCGGGCCATGAGCTCGACGACGACGGTGGCTTCCTTGGTGGCTGCCGCCTCAGTGAGGGAGGCGAACATGGGCGAGTCCTGGCTGGTGCGGTAGAGGGTCTGCTTCATGCTGACGACGGCGGGGTCCTGCGCGCCCTGCTGGATGAAATCGACGATGGGCTCGTAGGAATCGTAGGGGTGGTGGAGCAGGATGTCGTGCTGGCGCAACTCGTCAAAGATGCTGGTGGACTTGCGGCTGAGGTGAAGCGGCCTGGGAGTGAAGGGCGGGAATTTCAGGTCGGGGCGCTGCACGTCGCCATAGAAGAACATGAGGCGGGAAAGATTGACGGGGCCGTCGGTGGGAAAGACCTGGCTCTCTTCCAGTTCAAAGTTGACGCGCAGGCGCTCGACGATTTCAGGGTCGGCGCCGGACTCGATTTCAAGGCGGACGGCGTCGCCTTTGCGGCGGTTGTGGAGCTCGACGCGGATGGTTTCAAGCAGCGAGCGAGCTTCTTCCTCCTCAAAGTAGAGGTTGGAGTTGCGGGTGACGCGGAAGGCGGCGTGGGCCAGCACTTCATAGCCGCGATACATGCCGGAGAGGTTTTGGGCGATGAGGTCCTGGAGCAGCAGGTAGTCGAATGCGCCGTCGTCGCCGGGCAGGCGGACGAAGCGAGGCAGGGCGCGGGGGACAGTGACGACGCCGAGGACCTGCGGGCCGGAACTGCGGCGCTTGGCGCGGAGAAGAAGCGCGAGGCAGAGGGCCTTGTTCAGAACACGGGGAAAGGGGTGGGCCGGGTCAATGGAGATGGGGGTGAGCAGCGGATCGACTTCACGCTGGAAATAGCTTTGGGCAAAAGCGCGGGCTTCGGCGCTGAGCTCCTTCCAAACGAGGAGACGAATGCCCTGCTTGCGCAGCTCGGGGAGGAGCTGGGAGTTCCAGCAACGATACTGGGCGGCGAGGAAGTCGTGGATGTCCTGGGTGAGGACGGAAAGCGACTCATCGGGGCGATTGCCGTCGTAGCCGGGCTCGCGGTAGCCGTCTTCAATGCGCTGCATGAGGCCGGCCTGGCGGACCTCAACGTACTCGTCGAGGTTGTTGCCGGTAATGGCGAGGAACTTGACGCGTTCGAGAAGCGGATTGGCGGAGTCTTCGGCTTCCTCAAGGACGCGGCGGTTGAACTGCATCCAGGAGTGGTCGCGACCGTTAAAGAGCTTTTGTTTGTTTGAGGTTCGGGCCATGCAAGTCCATTTCGTGCCGTGTTGGCAAGTCTACAGGGTTTTCCCCCGGAGCGGCATCTCGAATCCGAGGTGGGTAGGAAAATGCCCCAAAAATTCATACAGGATGCAGGCCACCTGCGGTGGGGCAGCCGCTCGCGGGACGCTCGCACGGGCTTCCTACTTCCCACCCATTCCGCAAGAAACGCGGAATGGATGGGGCACCCGGCCTTCGACTTCGTAAGACACTGGTCGGCTAAAATCACACCTGTTGTACTTGGTGCTTGAATCCACCCACCCAGTTTCATCCCCCGCGGGTCGGGGACGCCGACTACCGGAGGGGAGATTTTGTCAGCATGTTTCGGAGATTCGCGAACGAGGCCGCCCAGACCCGGGCAGGCAGCTCGTATCCCTTGAGCTGAACCGTCTTTTCTTCAAAGAACCGCTCCGGGTGGTCGCCGCACTGGCGCAGGTACGCCATCGTCTCCCGGCCGATTACCATGTCAAACCCAATGTCCCTGGTAGCCGACTCGAATCGGAACGCCGCATTGACCGTATCGCCCAGGGCGGTGTAATCGGCGGTGTGTTCGCTGCCCGCGTTTCCGATGGAGGCCGGCCCGGTGTTGATTCCGGCTCCCACCCCGATAGGGAAAGGCAGTTGAAATTGCTCCTGCAGCGCGTCGGTCACCTGGGTCAATTCCCCAAGGGCATGGAGGATCGACAGAACCTGGGCTTCCTCGCAGTTCTGGGTGTGAACCCAGACCGACATCAGCGCGTCGCCGATGTATTTCTGCCCCCAACTGCCATGCCTGCGCATAATTTCGCCGCCACTGCGAAAGAGCGTTCCCATCACCTGGCTCAGCAGTTGCGGATCGATGGCCTGTGCGATTTTTGTGAAGCCTCGGACATCCACCACCAGAACGCTCGTCATTTTCTGCATGAAGAGCACAGTCGTAGCCTTGGTGACCAAATCCGGCGCGGAGTCCGCCAGCCCATCGACCCTTGTCGGACAGTGAAAGCTGATGGGAAAGTCCCCCAGCGATATCCGGTCGCCGTCGTTTAGCGGCACTGGAATTGTGACGCGGGTTCCGTTCAGAAATGTGCCGTTGCGGCTGCCCAGGTCGAACAGGTAATACTCCCCATTCTCCATGCGTTGCACCAACGCGTGCTGGCGCGATACCAGTTCGCTGGGCAGGCGAATCTGGCTGTCGCCGGCGCGGCCCAGTCTCCACGCGTTGCCGTTTTCGAGGCGGACATCCCGCTCGCCGTCGGACTGTGGGTCGCTCTGGGGGATGGTCAGGTATCCGACGTTGGCGGTCATCTCCCCCCCGGCTCATGCAACTTGTGGATTCCGATTGATCATAAAGGCGGAGCGAGCGGCGCGGCAATCGCAATTCAAAATAACTGCATGAGCCGGCAGCATAAGGCGATCGGCTGCGCCGACGACCTGATTTTCTTTCCATGAACATCCCTCGCTCGAAACCTTCGCGAGTTCGAAACTCAATTTAAAACAGAATCGTGCAATATTGGGCGGCGCGATCCGTCTGTGATGGAGGGAAGTGGAATGTGTGCAGCTTGTCCGGAGCCACGTTGACTCACCGAGCCGACGGGTTGAGGATAAGAATTGAGACTGGTTGCTTCATCCCCCCAAATCGTCACCCAACAGAGGAGCCCTGCATGCCGCAAGAAACTGTTACAGCCATCGCGAGTTTGATCCCCGCCGAACCGATTCCGCACGGTGTGCACGAGTTCGCCGACCGGGTGCATGGGCTGCTGGATGGGCAGCCGAAGGACGATGCGACGGTTGCGCGGGCGCTCAAAGGTATGGACGAGACGCTGGACCGGATCGCCGCGGGGCTCTACAGCATTGCCTCCATGCTGGTGGGTGAGGGCGAGGACAGCATGCAGCTGGTGGAGACGGCGATTGCCAATACGGAGATTTCAGTCTGCCGTGACCCGTTGGAAGGCAGGAAAAACAGCCGGCGGGCGCTCTGCTCGGCCGCGCTGACGCTGCTGGCGGAGCGGGACGCGGAGAGCCTGGCCTCTCCAGCGGGACTGGCGCCGTCGACGACCTGCATCGAGGACGATGACCTGGATGCGGCGGGGGTGTCCAAGTCCGAACTGGAACAGATGTTTGCCGGACCGGATCGCGACCGCGTGCGGAACTGGCTGGCGGGACTGCCGACTGTGCTGCGCACGATTTTTGTGCTGCGGGCGGTGGCTGGATTTACGGCCGCTGAGACGGCTGGGCTGCTGGCCGAGTTTGGCGGCCCGAAGGCTCAAGGATGGACGCCGGACGCGGTGCGGGATTTCTTCCGCCAGGGGCTGTGCTCGCTGGCTTCGCAACTGTTGAAGGCAGCCACCTGCGGTGGGGCGGACGCTCGCTAGTCGCTCGCACCACTGCGTGGGGCAGACGCTCGCGGGTCGCTCGCACCACTGCGTGGGGCAGACGCTCGCGGGTCGCTCGCACCACTGCGTGGGGCAGACGCTCGCGGGAGGCTCGCACGGGCTTTGTTGCGGTTGCGGCAGTAGAAAGCCGCAACGGAGAATTCTGCCGGGAGCTTCGACGCGTCCCTCCAGGACGCGATCGCTTCATTGGCCGGCTATCCACGAGTTGCGCTTCGCTCCACCCGTGGCGACTCTCATACCGTCCCTCCAGGACGGGCACCTGCAGTGCGGCAGGCGCTCGGCACTTGCAGTGCGGCAGACGCTCGCGGGAGGCTCGCACTGGATTTTTGCTTTCCCATGTCGCAAAATCGGGACATGGGGCACCCGGCAACCACTCTTTGCCATTCTGAGATGCACTTCGGATGTGCTGCGGGGCACCTTGGGAAATGTCGAATCTCCGCTACACTACTTTTAGAACCCTGACGCGTTGGCTTCGCATCTCTTAAAGGCAACCATTTTGGGGTTACAGTGCTTCGCAGCGAGTGGAAGGCCCTTGATTTCGCAAGAACATACGATAAAGAGCGCGATTTTTGCCAGGATGGGCGGCGGCCTGCTGGGGATGGCGGTTTTGTGCTTGGGCGGCCCCGCGGCGCTGGCGCAGACGGCTGCGAGTCAGGCTATCCCAAATCAGACGACGCCGACGGCCTCCAGCTTTCAGGGCAGCGTTACGACGGGTGAGGCGACGGGGCAGACGATTGACCTCTCGCTGGACGAGGCGATTGAGCGCGGGCTGCGCGCCAACCTGGGCGTGATCCTGAGCGGAACGCAGACGGCGTCGGCGCGCGGTCAAAGGCTCAGCCGGTTGCAGGCGTTGCTGCCGTCGGTGGATGGAAGCGGCAAGGAATCGGTGCAGCAGGTGGATCTGCCGGCCGAGGGATTGCGGTTGCCGGGATTTCCGAAGATTATCGGGCCCTTCAGCTACACGGACGTGCGGGCCTCGCTGAGCTGGTCGCTGGTGGATGTGCAGTCTCTGCGCACATACCTGGCGGCGCGGCACAACTTTACCGCGGCGCAGTTGTCGGCCGACGATGCGCGGGACATGGTGGTGCTGACGGTGGGCAACGCGTACCTGCTGGTGCTGGCCGACGAGACCGAGGTGGCGAGCGTGGAAGCGCAGGGGGCCACGTCAAAGGTTTCGCTGGACCAGGCATCCGCGAACCACCAGGCGGGCACTGCGCCGCTGCTGGACGAACTGCGGGCGAAGGTGGACTCGCAGACACTGGACCAGCAACTGATTGCGGCGAAGAATTCCCTGGAAAAGGACAAGCTGGCCCTGGCGCGCACGATTGGATTGCCGCTGGCGCAGAGCTTCAATTTGACCGACAAGGTTCCCTACGCGGTGTTTGACCAACTGGATGTGGACGCGGCGATCCGCCAGGCGCACGCCAACCGCAAGGACCTGGCGGCGATGGTGGAGCAGGTGAAGGCGTACGAGCAGTTGCGCAAGGCGGCGACCGCCGACCGCTTGCCGGTGTTGAAGTTCAATGGCGACTATGGCGATATAGGGACGACGCTGAGCCACTCGCATGGCACGGGGGATGCGGTGGGGATGGTGAGCGTGCCGCTGTTCAAGGAGTTCGAGTTTCGCGGCGAGGCGCAGGTGGCGCAGGCGGAGCTGGACACGGAAAAGTCGAAGCTGAGCGACAAGAACGCGCAGGTGGACGCGGATGTGCGGGATGCGCTGCTGGATATTGCGTCGTCGCAGAAACAGGTTGAAGTGGCCAAGTCCAGCGTGGAACTGGCGAATGAGGCGCTGAGCGAGTCGCAGCAGCGTTATGCGAACGGGGTGAGCGACAACCTGGCGGTGAGCCAGGCGCAGCAGAGTGTTGCGCAGGCGGAAAGCGAATACGTAACCAGTCTCTACCGGCACAATGTGGCCAAGCTGAGCCTGGCGCGGGCTCTGGGAGCAGGGCAGAGCTACAAGAACTATCTGGGAGGAAAGTAAACGTGGCGGATTCAACACCAACACCGAGCCAGCCGGCGCCGGCGGAAACAGAGATCGAGCAGCCGAAGTCCAGCCGCAGGGGAATTGTCGTGGTCGTGATCCTGCTGCTGGTGGTGGCCGCGGTCGCCGTCTGGTGGCACTCGACGTATAGCGAAGATACAGACGACGCGCAGGTGAACGGGCACCTGATCCAGATCAGCTCGCGCATCAACGGGCAAGTGCTGAAAGTGGACGTGGAAGAGAACCAGGTGGTGAAGGCGGGCGACCCGATTGCCGAGCTGGACCCCAAGGACTACAACGTCGCGGTGGAGAACGCGGAGGCCGCACTGGCGAGCGCGCGCGCCAATGCGGCGGCAGCCAACGTGAACGTGCCGATCACGACCATCAACACGGGCAGCAACCTGCGATCGGCGGGGTCGGACGTGAGTGGGACGCATGCCGGCGTGGAACAGGCCCAGCAGCAACTGGAGGCCGCGCACGCCAAGGTGGCGCAGGCAACGGCCAACTCCGTGAAGGCGCAGGCCGATCTGGAGCGCTACAAGCCGCTGGTGGCGAAGGACGTGATCAGCAAGCAGCAGTTTGACGCGGCGGTGGCCGCGGCGGACGCCGACAAGGCAGCCGTGGCCGACGCGCGCGCGACCGAACAGGCCGCCGGCGATGCAGTGAAGATTGCACGCGAAAAGGAGTCGCAGGCCAAGGACCAGTTGAAGTACGCCGAGACCGGTCCGCAGCAGGTGGCGGCGCAGAGTGCGCGTGCGAAACAGGCGGAGGCCCAGGTGGAAGGGGCGCAGGCGCAACTGGACCAGGCGGAACTGAACCTGAGCTACACGAAGATCGTCGCGCCGGCAGCAGGCATCATCACCCGCAAGAGCGTGGAGATCAACCAGAACGTGAGCGTGGGGCAGAATTTGCTGACGCTGGTTTCGCTGGACGACTTGTGGATCACGGCGGACTTCAAGGAGACGCAACTGAAGCACATGTCTGCCGGCGAGCCGGTGGAAGTTTCAGTGGACGCGACGGGCAAGAAGTATCACGCCAAAGTGACGCAGATTGGGGGCGCGACGGGGTCCGTGCTTTCGCTTTTCCCGCCGGAGAATGCGACGGGCAATTATGTGAAGGTGGTGCAGCGGGTTCCGGTGCGCATCGACTTTACCGATATCAAGAACGAGGATCCGGACCACCTGCTGCGGCCGGGGCTTAGCGTGGAGCCTACGGTGAGGGTGAAGCCGTAAAGGCAGGGATCAGGGATCAGTAAAAGCCCCCGGCCTCAATGAATGAGGTTGGGGGCTTTTGATTTTTTGGTGCTCATGGATAGACGCTTCACCTGGGAATACGCGGTAGATGAGGGGCCCCCAACTGGACTACTGGGTGGGGGGAGCGGGCTGGGCCACGGTTGCCGGTGAGGGCTTCGGTTTCAATAAGGGAGAGGCAACGGAAGCAGCTACGGATGTGGTTGTGGGACGGGGAAAGTGAGCCGGCGGAACAGCGGGGGCGGGGGATTTGAGCGCTTCAAGCCGCGTGGCCCACCTGCATCCAAAGTCTTCGCCCAGAGAGCAGGACCTGGAGTATAACTGCGTGGCTTGCTCGTCGTTCTTTTCCACGTAATTGCCGTTGTGATAGATCTCTGCAAGTACGTCGCAACTCTCGAAGTCGCCTTGATCGCAGGCCTTTGCCAAGCGGGTCATGGCGCGAGGGTTGTCTTCCGGGATGCCCTTCCCAAAAAGGTATTTATAGCCGAGCTTGCGGCATGCGAGCGGGAAGGAAGCATCGCAGGCTTTGGCGTAGTAGGTTACCGCTTTGGCATCGCCATCCTTCACGGTGTTGGTTTGCTCGTACCAGGCAGCGAGTTGGGTGCAGGCCCTGGCATCGCCCGCGTTGCAACCCTTGGAGAGATTTGCGGGGGGCAGTTTTGGATCGGTGTAACCGAGGCGCCATCCGGCAAAGCCCAAGACCGCGAGCAGAATCAAGGCAGCAAGGACCTTCCAAACCGGGTGAGTAAACCTTTCCGAAGTGGTTTCATGAGGCGTGCCGGCTGCGGCGTGGGGATCTGGTTCGCGCACAGGATTGGCGTGTGCGGAGGGCGGCTGCATCGCGGCGGTGTCAATGCTTCCCGCGGCGGCGGGGTACTGGGCAGTGCTCGAAGGGGCAGGCAGGATGGCCGGCCCGGCTGGGATTCTGCCGGCGGCCTCCGCGACTTTGCCCGCGTTCGCGCCAGAGAAGAAACGCCCAAGTATGGTGCTTCCTCCAGGCTTGCCCTGGCTGGTCCCGGCCGCGCTTGCGGCACTGAAGATCCGCAGCAGCTCAGCAAGCTCTTTTTGCTCGGGAGTGAGCGCGATGGGTGGTTCCGCGCCGGGGATCGCGATCTCCGGCGCGGGGAAGTTTTTGGTTTCCTGGCCGGCGTCGTTTTTCAGATCGGGACCGGCGATGAGGTCTTGCGGTTGGGCAGGCTCTTGGGGCTTTTCTATCGTGTCCCTGGGCATGTCCAGGGACACTTCGGCGGCCGGCGGCTGTACCGGCTTTTCTGGCGCCTGGGTTGGGTTTCTGCGCGCGTATTGGCGCAGCCAGAGATGGAAATCGTCAGGCTTTTCGGACCCATCTTCGACGGCGATGTGGGCGTCCGCGCCGACTGAAACGGTAGGCGGCTCGACGAGGCTGATGGGTTCTTCCGCTGCGGCTTGAGTAGCGAGGGTGCCTGGCGGCTCGACGACGGTTGAGCGTTGCACCGCAGTCACCATGAATTGGTAAACGGGGGTGGAGATGGGCGGCGGAACTCGAAAGCGTGCAAGCTCTTCTTCGGCGGCCTGCGTTGTGTTCATGCCGTCAGAGATCGTTGGCGGAACCGGCACGCTTACGGCCTCTTCCACGGCGGGCGCGTTGGTGTCCGTGCCTGTTTCTGTGCTTGTTTCCGGCGGGACGGGAGTGGCCGGCGGGATTGCGGCGGCTGTGAGTTGTTCTTCCACGGCCTGCGTTGTGTCAATGCCGTCAGAGATCGTTGGAGGAGCTGAAAGGCTTACGGACTCTTCAACGGCGGCCACGTTGGTGTCCGTGTTTGTTTCTGTGTTTGGGGCCGGGATGACGGTGGTGCTGGGCGGGGTTGCAATGAGGCTGGGCTCTTCCTCAATGACCTCAGGGAGAGTGGTTACAGGGAGACCGGTTTCGGGGGCCTGGGTGGTTTGGATTTCTTCTTCAACCACGTTGGCGGTGGCAAGTTGGGGAACGGGAGTACGGAATTGCACTGCGTCAAGGAGCAGGAGCAGTTCGGCAGCGCTCCTGGGGCGTGCTTCGCGGTCCTTGGCGAGCAGACTGAGGATCAGGTCGTCCAGACCATGCCAGCGGGCGAGATCGGGGCGCAGGGAACTGGGGGGAGGGGGTTGCGCCTTGAGATGCTGCATGGCCCAGCCGTCGTAGTCCGCAGCGTGGAAGGCCGTGCGCCCGGTGAGCATCTCAACGAGGATTCCGCCGAGGGCATAGAGGTCGGTGCGGCCGTCGAGATCGGCAGGATCCGTGCCGTACCACTGCTCCGGCGCGGCGTAGATTGGGGTGAGCACTGTTTGGACGGTGGAGCCGAGAGAGGCGCTGTGCTCCTTGATGGCTACGACCGCGAAGCCGGCAATTTTGGGAACCCATGAGGCGCCTTCACGGGCCATCAGGATGTTTTTTGGCTTGATGTCGCGGTGGACCAGGCCGCAGGCGTGCGCAGCGACCAATCCCTGAGCGATGGAGCGGGTGATGGCGAGGGTCAGATCCACGTCGAACGGGCCGGGAGCTATGTCGAGAATGGTTTGCAGGTTGGGCCCGTCGACATATTCCACGGCCATAAAGGGAGTTTCATCCTCGGCATACTTCAGGTCGCCCGCATGGACGACATTGCTGGAGCGGACCTGGCGCAGGGCGTGCAACTCATGACGGAAGCGGGCGGCGAGGGATTCGTCCAGGATCAACTGCAGAGGCAGGAGCCTGAGGGCGCTCAACTCGTCCAGGAAGACATGGTCGGCCAGGTAGACAGGGCCGAGGCTGCCCTCGCCCAGCTTATGGACGATGCGGTAGGTTTTTTGGAACAACCTGCCGGGCTTGAGGTCGTCGATCCTGCTGAGTTTACCGCCCTGGACAGGGGAGGTGTCAGTGAGATTGGGATCGCCGTCGGCGCTGAGCGGGCATTGTTTCACGCAATCACCTTGACTGGACTGAGGTTAGGAGAATTGTGGCAGCCCAGTTCTGGGAGTGCAATGGAAAATGGCAGGAATGATGGGGGTGGAAGCTAGATGGTAAGAGCCGGGGCAGTCTAGAGCCAAACCAGGGCTTGTGTCTGTTCAGTTTTGTACAGGATTGCCGCCCCAGGTGGGTCGCTTCAGCTCAACGGTCGTGCTTTCGGGAACCAGCATCCCTGGTTTTGCCATAGGCGTATAGACTTGTTGCAATACTGCGATGAAAGATTCCATCCACGTTTCGAAAGAGAATTACCTGAAGGCGATCCTGGAGGCTGAGGCCGAGGGGCGCGAGGTGATTCCGGCGCTGCTGGCGCACTGGCTTGAGGTGTCGGCGCCGGCGGTGACCATGGCGCTGAAACGGCTGAAGCGCGATGGGTACGCCGAGGTGGGCGCGGACGGGATTGTGCGGCTGACGGCGGAGGGGCGCGAGACGGCGTACCGGACGGCGCTGCGGCATCACCTGATTGAGCGCATGCTGAGCGAGGTCTTCGGGATGGAGTGGTACGAGATCCACGAAGAGGCGGAGCGGCTGGAGCATGCGGTGTCGCCGGCGTTCGAGGCCAAGCTGAAGGAAAGGCTGGGCGAGGGCGGGGCCTGTCCGCATGGGAACGCGGTGCTGCCGGAGAGCCCGGCGGAGCGGAAACGGCGCGGCGAGGTTCCGCTGTCCGAGGCGCGCGAGGGGCAGAGCTACACGGTGACCAGCCTGCATGAGCGGGACCCGAAGTTGCTGCTTTTTTTGCATCGGACGGGGATTGGGCCCAGCCAGAGGCTGAAGGTGGTTAGCCAGAATTACGACCAGACGGTTTCGATCGAGCTGGACAAGGGAAGCTCGATTCTGGGACGGCCGGCGGCGGAGGCGGTTTGGCTCAGGCCGGAGGGGGCATAGGGAGGGTTGCGGAGGTCGACTCCGTCTAAGTAATATCAGCATCGATGCAGGGTTTGCGCTACGTTCATCATTCTTCTAGTCCTGTGTAGCTCTTACTCTCTTTTGATTCAAATGACTTACCGAGTGAATTGGGAGGCTCGGTATCGATTAAGTCAATTCGAAGGCAGCGGCGAATACACGCCTGTGAGAATTTTTCTGGCACCAGCGCCGTCGACGATGTATCGTCTTGTCATCCGTGCACTCCGCGAATTGTTGAAGCGTAAGAGGAAATTTGGACGTCTAACCTTCAGGAAGCGGCCACGTCTGCCGATGGTGAGCTTATGAACGGGATCCAGATTGAGCGTGTGCTCAGCCTAATCGACTGCAGCATTGATGCCAACATGTTGAGCCTCCATGGAGAGGTTCTCAACTACCTCAAGGAACATGGGGATGATCTCGCGCGGGAAATCTCAGAAAAGGGGTATGGCGAAATCCAGACTCGCCTCGGTCCTGTAAGGATATCGAGAGAGGATATGGAGCCCGCCGCCGCGTAAGTGATTGCTTTCGTAGTTACGCTGCTTGTTGCGGTATACGTCCTCGGGCCGGATTTGCTTGCCCGCTGGATTTTGGGGTTCGTTGTACCTCGCAAGAGCCTCGTCCTCTCAAAGAGCGAAGAGATCACACGCGGGATCATGTGGTCGATCCTGCCTTTCATGCTCGCATGGTGGCTGCGACACTGGGGTCCATGGGCGCTGCCGGCGAACGCAAGGATTGACCTTCAACTCTTCTTTAGTGGTCTCTACAGCGAATCCTTTTTTGATCAGCACCGCACAGAGTTCTTCGCTGCGGCAGATTCCTTTTATCAGCTCAACCTTTGTCTTGCACTCCGGCTTTATGCCATCGTTCTCTGTGCCTCTTTGTTCTTCAACTACCTGATTACGAAGCACGGCGCTATCCGGGAGTGGCTGCGGTATAAGACTGGCTTATTTGGGTTGCTACGCTGGGCGTTGTCCATCTTTGTCCTGCCACGAATCTCAGAGTGGCATGTCGTTCTGTCCCAGGTTCTGCTTCCCGCTCGTCAGATGAGCATTGAGGTGGATGTTTTGACGAGGAGCGGTAAGCTATACTCGGGCCGTCTTGCGGATAAGGTAATTGCATCAAGTGGAGACCTACAAAGTCTCACACTGGATTCGCCTCGTCGATTTAGGCGCGAGCAATATCTTGAGGCTCAGAAATCCGATCCTAGCGTCAAAGCCGAGTCTTACTGGGCGTCGATTCCGGGGAACCTGTTCTTGATAGTTGCCTCCGACATTTCTACCCTAAACATCCGACACATCCCCCCAGTTCGACGCTTTGGCGAAAAATTCAAAGACGTCGCAGATGCCCTCAAGGCGATTGAGCGCAAAGTGCGCCAGCTTGAGATGAGCCGCGGGCAAGCAGGCAACTCCTAAAGGATTTGCAGTATACATGCGATCTCGGCAGATTTTCGAGTTCTGGAGGGGTGGTCCAGGGCCGACGCATCTTAATTCCCGAGTAGCTGGAGCATGTAGTCGTTGTCCCATCCTGCTTGGAGGCGCTTTCCTTTGATGCCGAGCTTGCATGTTTTGTCTTGTCGGAGCAGGTTGAGTGCGATGCGGTTGAGGATGGAGAAGTTCTGCGCGGCATTGCCGGCGCGTTTGCGGTCCAGGTCTTCTCCGAAGCTGACATCGAGTGCCCAGTGGAGCTTGTTTTCGATGCCCCAGTGGTTGCGAATAGCCTGATTCAGCCGCGCCGCGTCGGGGCCAAGGCTGGTGATGTAGTAGCGGATTTCGCGTTCGGTCTTGCCTGTCGCCTTATGGTAGCGTTCCGACTCGATGCGTACCAACCCCTGTAATGACGCCCATGCGGAGGCATTTTCAAGCAGACTCAGGTCTGCAATCACCGAACAGCGCCGCCGTTCCACACGCCCGTGTCCGCAGTCGATCTCTTCCTTGACTCCATCGGCAGCCAGCATCTGAAACGAGTCCTTGATCTCGGCCAGAAGATTGCTCTGGTTCTCTTTGACCGCCAGGATATAGTCGGCCTTTTTAGCAACGATCTTCTCGGCGATCGACCGCTGGCATCCCATCGCATCGACGGTCACCACAGTTCCGCTCAACTCCAGCGCCGCCAGAAGCTTGGGAATGGCCGTAATCTCGTTGGACTTGTCGTCGACTTTGCGTTGCGCCAGCACCAGGTTGTTGGCGCTGGCCCAGGCCGAAACCATATGCACCAGCGTTGCTTTGCCTGCCTCACGCGTGCCGCAAAGCGCCTTGCCGTCGATGGCCACCACCTCGCCGGCCGTCAGTTTGGCAATCGACGACACCCAAGCCGCAAACCCCTTCTCCAGTTCAACCGGATCAAGCCCGGAGATGACGCGGTTGAACGTATCGTGCGAAGGAATGCCTCCTGGTAACTTCAGAAAACCCTTGAACCACAAGCGTTTGGACTTGCCATAGCCCTCGATCTCGTTCCAGCTCCCAGCTCCGCTCAACACCGCCGCAATCGTCATCAACAGGATCTCTTCCAGTAAATGCTCGCGCGTCCGCTCCACCCGCGGATCACGCAACTCGGCGAAATACTTCAGGGGATTGTTCATCCCTCCATCTCAACCGCTATCGCCCTCCGCTCATATAGCAATTAAGATGCGTCGGCCCTGCTGCTGAGGCTGGTTCACGTTCTTCTGGCCACCGATTGCTGGGAGTTCACGGTACCAAATGACGCTTACGGATACGCGGGTTCACCAGGAGCCTGTAATTTCAAAGATGAGTTTGCCG
>Ga0302153_10000819_pt1 | contig 16200 bp, 9 predicted proteins | sample I_Bog_N2_2_FD_192429 | JGI IMG/M metagenome (GOLD analysis project Ga0302153, IMG submission 192429) | Peat permafrost microbial communities from Stordalen Mire near Abisko, Sweden - I_Bog_N2_2 | ecosystem: Environmental > Terrestrial > Soil > Wetlands > Peat | place: Sweden: Abisko, Stordalen... | reverse complement strand
TTGATGCCTAATCCAGTCGATCCTGAAAAGCCAATAAAACCCCTATAAATCCTGATGAAATGCGTCATTGGTTGGTCTAGAATTTCCCTGAAGGCGCAGCAAATGGCCTGAAAACTGGGGAAAAACGATGCAACCCAAGCGCGAGCCGAAGCAGCCACAACGGGAGATGTTTCAGATAGATTTGGAGCAGTTGATCGACATGAGCCATCCCCTGGTTCATCTCGGTCTTGTCATCGACTGGGAGTCGTTCGAGCAGACTCTTGGCGGCACCTATCATCCCAGTCAAGGTGCGCCCGGCATCTCGACGCGCCTGATGGTTGCTCTTCACTATCTGAAGTATCAGCATGACCTGAGCGATGAAGACGTTGTTGCCTTGTGGGTTGAAAATCCTTACTGGCAGTACTTCAGCGGCATGCGGCATTTTCAGCATCGGATGCCGATCGATCCATCGAGCATGACGCGCTGGCGCAAGCGGCTGGGCGATGCCGGGGCCGAGCAGATGCTGCGCGCGACGATTGAAGCGGGCATCGCGATGCGCGTGATTCGTCCCGCCGAGTTGAAGCGCGTCAACGTGGACACGACAGTTGAGACCAAGGCGATTCGTTTTCCCACCGATGCCAGACTTTACCAGCGCATGCGCGAGCGGCTGGTGAAGGCGGCGCGCGCCGAGGGCCTCGCGATCAAGCAGAGTTATCAGCATGTGGGCCGCCGCCTGCTGATGCAGTCCAGCCGTTATGCCCATGCTCGTCAGATGAAACGCGCACGTGCCTGCACGCGTAAGCTGAAAACCCAGTTGGGGCGCGTTATTCGAGAGGTTGAGCGCCAGACAGCGGAACCGTCCATGAAACTCGACAAGTTACTTCAGACCGCGCATCGAATCTACACGCAACAGCGGCATGACAAGAACAAGATTTACTCGGTTCATGAACCCGAGGTGCAGTGCATCGCGAAGGGCAAGGCAGGCAAGCAGTACGAGTTCGGCAACAAGGTGAGTGTCGCGGTGAGCAGTCGTGGTGGATGGTTCGTCGGCGCCAAGAGCTTCACAGGAAACCCCTACGACGGCCACACGCTGGCTGCACAGATGAAGCAAGTGGAAAGCCTGATCGGTAACAAGGTCAGCGAAGTGTACGTGGACATGGGCTATCGAGGCCACGACTATGACGGCCCGGTCGCAGTGCACGTGGACAAGAGACGAAGAGGACGGACCTCAGCACCTCGATGGCGATGGATGAAACGTCGTGCCGCAGTCGAGCCCAGCATCGGACATCTGAAGAGCGAACACCGGTTGGAACGTAATCGGCTGAAGGGCACTGCCGGAAACGAGATCAACGCAATCCTGGCAGCCGCCGCGATGAACTTCCAAAAGCTCCTCAGAGCTTTTTGGCGCATTTTTCTGTTCTTCCTGATCGAAGTACGGAACGGCTTGCTTGCCTTGAAAGCCCCGAAGGCCGGCAACACTCAACTTCAATCTGCCTGAAAATCACTTTTTCAGGATCGACTAAAGTAAGGTGTTGTGCTAATTGTGCGTTGCGACTTTTACGACCGCTAACAGCAGGCACCCCTGCTTCGACGCCAGGCACCGGTACTACGGGCGTGTCTGTCTCGTCGAGAGCCGCCACTGCATTTCTCGTCGTCGCCTGGTCACATGAGGTGCAAAGAGCGATCTGCTTTCGAAAATGCCGAGTTGAAGATCATTGAAGAATGAAGTTCGTTGTTTCCTCGAGGAACATCCTGGTATTTCGGAAGGGGGCATTGACCTTCCGGCTTTTTTCTCAACACGTGCTCTCAGTTCGGCTCCCAGTTATATGCAGTCAGTATTCTTCCATCCGCACCGACCAAGAGAATTGCAGCCCGCCCGCTGGTTAGCCTTCCGGAAAAACTTTTGCTACTCCTGAGATCGGTGAAATCGAACCCGGTTTGATTAGACTCAGATGTGACCACGTAGAGAGTCGCATTCGGAAAGCGCGTCGGACAGATCATGATCCCGGGGTCTTTCAACGTTGTGGTGTAAACAGGCGCAATACCGGCGGTCTTCAAAGCGTAGGAATAAACGTCGCCGACCGCACGCAGGTTGTCGTTCAATTCCAACGGAAATGTCGCAAACAGAATCTTGCCTTTCCCCAGAGGCTTTTCCACCCAATCCTTGCCATCGGGCAGTACAGCTCGGCTCAAAACCGTGGTCTTGTTGCCACCGAAAATCAGGGTTTCATCTCCGCCGGCAAAGTGCATAACGGGTTCGCGAGCAGTCAGCGGATCATCCGTATATGCTATGCCGACTGAATCCTGTCTCGAGGTCGCGTGCATATGGGCATCGCCATCCCAGGGCCCCGTGACGAGCAGTACCGCTCCCCCTCTTACCTTGTCCTCGATAGCTTGCCATGCGGTCTGTGTGAGACCAAACGGAGAAGGCAAAATAATCAGCTTCGGGGATCCGAGTAAATCAATTTGATATTCACCTACGGCGTACGCACTGCTGCGCGCATATCCGTAGAGTGCGCGCACCGCTGTCTGCTGCGCCTCAAGCGCCAGAGGGTTCGCAACCGAAAGCTGGTTCGACTGGGGCAGCACGATGGCGACCTCCGGGAGCTCAAGTGCGGTGGCAGAGGGCGCGGCCTTTTGCGCAAACTCTCCCAGGTCGCGCATCATGTTTTCCCAGACCTTCGCTGAGCCGTCACTCCGCTGCATCCCAAAGTCCGGCTCGCGTGCCCAGTCCCACTGCATTGCACCCGTGGACCCGGCGGCGAATCCAAGCGCCCACTTGCGTTCGATCAGTCCAAGCCCCGTGAACTCGTCGTAACGCCAGGCTCCATCGGGAGCCCACACCGGCTGATAGCCTGTCTCACCTGTGATGTTGGGAACCCCAGGACGTTTGGCCACGACGGAATCCCAGAGCAGCGCATCGTCCTGCCAGTAGGTGTGGTTGGTGGTAAACGAGACTCCTGCGCCGCCGTAAAACTGATTCAGCACGCGGTCGGTCACACCGCCTTCGTCCTGGCCCACATCAATTAGTTGTTTGCTGCCGGTCGCACGGATTGATGCGACCATCTTCTTGACCCAATCGCTGAACATATCCTGGGCAAACAAGCCGTAATCCAGCGCCCTGACCTGTTGTGCGTTCTTGTAGCGTCCGTAGGTGATGTCATTGATGGAAGGCAACGGCACAGATTCGAAACTGCCAAGCTGCTCCGGGATCACCGACCAGGCATCGGCCAGCTTCGCAAGATTCCCGTTGTACTTCTGCTGCAGCCATTTGCGCCACGCCGCGATCTCGGTAGGATCCCCATTCGGATAGTTGCCTTTGAAAACGTGTCGAGGATTCGAGAAGCTGGGCTCGTTAATAAGGTCATAAGAAAGCCACGGAACATTTTTGAAGCGCCCCACGACCGACTGAATATAAGATAGCTGCGCCTGCACCGCCCCCGGGTCAGTATATGGATTGGGAAGCGGAGCATCTGTCCCCGTCTCGCTAGACGCATTTCCGGAGCGCGGCGAGAAAGCAAAGAATGTGAAGTTCACCGCGACGTTGTGCTTCTGCGCGCAATGCAGAAATGCCTCGAGATTGCGCAGAAAACGCTCGTTTACACCACCGGTACTGGCTTCGATGAATCTTCCATTCGGCATCCACACGCCTGTGCGCACAAAGCTGACTCCATGACGTGACATTTCGTCGAAGTCTTTCTCCCAGGCCCATGCGTTGCGCGATCTCGAGAAATCCCATCCATTTTCTTCGGTTGTGAAGTAGTTGGTTCCAACCGGAAAAAACGGAGCGCCATCCCGAGTGAGGAAGTCGCCTTTTACCCCTAGCACTGGTCCAGAATCTAACGCCACGGGGTCCTCAACCCAAAAGCCATTCTCGTAGAACTCACGAAATTTGCGGCCCTCTGTCAAAACCGCGGAGACCCTATAAAACCCGGCCGGCAATGCTTTACGAAAGGGAACATCGACGTCCGCAACGCCATCTCTTGTGGTGATTGGAAGAGCCACCGAGTCCACCACGCGATCTGCCGACATCAAATTGAGCTTCACCTCGCCGGAACTCGAGCCGGTCATTCGCTGTTGATGCGTATTTCGCAGATGCACTGTGATCCGGGGCGACTCATGCTCCCTTATAGTCGAGAACTCCAATTCGATCGAAAAATCGGTGGACCCATGGCTGGCGTAATCGGCGGCCGCGCGAATCAGCGACACTCCGTCTTCGCCTTGCCAATATCCTTTTTCCGGCTCGAAATCGAGGGCAACAACACGGCTGCCTTGCATCGGCCCGAGGTTATGATTGGCTACAATCACCGGCGCAGCCACCAGCAGTCCGGTGTTGTCGACCATGTAACCCAGCCCATCAAGTCGTCCCTCGAGAGCAAAGAATCGATGCGCGCGGATGTGAGGCGTCACTGGAAAATCGTATCCACGCTTCCATGCAAATTTGGCATCCGCGGGAACAGGAACCTCATAAGTGTGCCGGAAATCGAGCGCACGCGAGTATGTATCTTGTGCGCGCGCCTCAACGAACTTGCCACCTACTTCCGTCACCGGGACGCGCAGCGCCTGCCCTCCAAGTACAAGCAGATTGCCCCCGTCATGAATGTACTGCTCAATCGCTTTCCAGGCATCGGCCGGGGCAGCGGAACCGTAGGGAAGAACCAACAGATCTGCGCCTTCCAGAGTCCCTTTCGCCTGTAAGTTCGCTACATCGGCAAATTGCGGCCCCATTCCGTCGAGTGCTTTTTCCAACGTGGCGCGCTCGACCGGCTGACTCGCAATTGTTGGAAACCCATCTTGCCATAAGACAACCACCTTCGCGAGTGCCGGCGTCGACGAGAAGAAGGAGACCAACACACCGATTGCAACTCCGCGCAGACGGCAGACTGTACGACGTCCAGTCCTCGAAACCGAATTCATAGGATCACCCGTACGACCTTACGAGATCGAGCCTTGACATTCATTGGGGCCCGTCAAGTCCTGAAACTCATCTCGAATCGGTCGCACCGTCTATATACCCGATTCAACATTAGGTCGGATTTTGGCGAGGCGTGCAATGAGATGCATGAAGTTGGTCCAAACGGAAACTGCTTAAATCTTCAGCCTTCGCAGTTGCGCCGGGAACCGAATACTCCATTCCCGGCGCGTTCCGTGTGCAGAGTCCAAGCTTGACCAAGCTGGGCTCTCACTCATGGCTAGAAGACGAACTTGCCCGCGAACTGAATCCTGCGGGCCGTGCCCGCCAGGCTCTGAGTCTTGCCGAAGTTGCTGTCTGTGAGGTTAGTGTCTGGGCCACCCAGACCGGCATGGTTGAAGGCGTTGAACATCTCGGTCCGGAACTGGAAATTGTATTTGTCATCGTGGCCGAATCGAGTGTTCTTGGCGAACTGCAGGTCCAGATTCTGGAGGCTGGGATTGTTTACGCCGATCGTACGCGGGGCGTTGCCAATCTCAAAGGAGAGCGGCTTAGAGAAAACGGTTGGGTTGAACAAGAGCACGGCGTTATTGACGCTGGGTGCCTTGGTGGAGAGTTTCGCGGTCGTCCCGGACCAGTCAGGCCGCTGGTTCAATCCGCCGTAGGCAGATTGAGTGGTCCCGTTGTTGTAACTGCTGATCAAGATAGGCGTACCGGTGGACCAGTTCTCGATTCCCGAAACCTGCCAGCCGTTGACGAGCTTGCTCTCGACCGCATTCCCGGTGCTGAGGAACTGCCTGCCGCGACCGAAGGGAAGCTCATAGACCGCGCTCGAGGATATTTCCCATAAGATGTTCTGCGCGCCCAGGCCCCATTCGCCCCTGGGGTTGTATTGATTGGCATAGGTCTGGCTGGCTGGTCCAAGGTAGTTGACCGGCGAGGCTCCATTGTCGTACTCCTTGCCGTAGGTCAGCGCGTAGGTGAAGCTGAGGCCCTTCGCGGTAGACTTCTGCGCGCTAAAGGTGAATCCGTTGTAAAACGAGGCCGAGTCTGGCTTGCGGAAAGTGCTGACACCGTTGTACTGCGGGTAGCGGTGCTGCAACTGACCCAGGCTGACCGTTGAGCCGCTCAGCGGGAGGCCGGGGACATAGTAAGGGGTTCCGGGTCCGATGGCTGCCTGGAACGGATTGGCGACCTGGTTAAATAGCTGGCACTGTCCAGTGCTGGCACCGACTGTGCAGCCGTTGGCAATCAGGGTGTTGGTAGTCAGCTGGTCGACAGGCAGGCCGGGGTCACCGTTGACGAGGAATAGCCCGCGGTTGCCTAGATAGCCGACTTCCGCCTTGACTCCCCAGGACAGGGTGACCTGAGTGTTGATGTTCCACTGGATCGAGTAAGGGTTGCGGTAGGTGTCGAAGTACGGCGTCGAAAGACCGTTGCCAATGTCGATACCCTGGGTGCACTGAGAGCTGGCAAGGCAGCTTGCACTCGTTCCCTGGGCTTGAGCGTAGCCCACTGGAAACGGATTCGTCGCTGAAGCGGCGAGCGCCGGGTCGGGGCTATACAGCGTGGCCACCGGCAGCGATTGCTGATTGTTGAAAGTGGGGTTGTAGTTGGTTGTAATGTCGAATCCGTCGTCGCCGGAGCCGCCGGATGTTCCGGAGGCCTGTAGAGCCGAGGGCTGGTAGACGATGCCCATGCCGGCACGGACAACCATCTTGGAAGTGGCGCTGTAAGCCAGGCCGAAGCGGGGACCGAAGTCCTTCTTCTGCACAGGCCCTTGACGGCGGCCATATTGCGCTCCCGGCGCGCCGACAATGGTCATTGCGCCATGCAGGTTGCCGCAGTATGGGCAGTTCGACGCGGAGATAGCCCCCTGGAGCGGCGAAGCGGCTGTCGGATCCCAGAAGACCATCTGGTTATTCTGTTCCTCGCGTGGAATCTCGAAATCATACCGCAGGCCGATGTTTAGAGTGAGCTTTGGAGAGACCTTCCAGTCGTCTTGCCCATAGAAGGCAATGTATTGGCTGGTGGTGATGAATTTCGGGTCGTTGGAAATGCTGCCGCTCTGGGGGAGTCCCAGCAACAGCGAGGCAATCGAGTAGCCCGTGGTTCCGTCGTTGGTCGCGGGGAATTGTCGAGTCCAGCTATCGTCCGAGGAGAACGTGCCGGATGGGTACGTGTACTGGTAGAAATTGAGCCTCAGATTGCGGAACTCGCCGCCGAACTTCAGCGTGTGGCCGCCGGCGATCTTTACCAGGCTGCCGTTGATGGCCTGCGCCAGGGGATCTTCCTGGAACCCCTCATATCCGAGCGGACCAAGGTCGGTGAAGGAGCCGTTGTTGGAACCGCCGAATCCGAAGTGCGGGAAGATCTCCAACTGCTTGGCGGCCTGGCTCACATAGTTCGAATCGAAGCCGAGCTTGCCGGGGTCGAATGAGCCGCCAATCGGGATACGGTCCTGGGTCTGCTTCGAGTAGCCGTAGCGGAACTCCGCAAGCAGTGTCGGCGTGAAGGTCACTGTGTTGTTGAAGGAGCCGCTATAGACCCAGCCATGGCCTTGGCCGCCGTATCCGCCGTTCGATGCTGCATTTTGGAAGTCACTGAGCGCGCTGTAGGTATTGTGATCCATCGAGTAGCGCAGGAAGGAGTGCCATCTCTTGGTAATATCGGCATCCTCGCGAGAGTCGAAATGCCAGTCCGTGCTGGGCACTGGACCGGAGAAGGTGTAGTTGTTATTGCCGCTTGTCGGTGCAACACCGGAGATATTAGGGGCGGGGAAAAACTTCAGCGCCGCTTGCGCCACAGTCGAGATGCGGCTAGCAGGAATGACGTTGTACTTGCCGCCTACCTGGAAAGGTTGCCGAATGTAGACCCCCTGTGCGTTCGCGGCCACGGTGTCCGGATCGAAGAGTACTGGGGTTGTGGCGCCGAAGATGCTGGTGAAATCGCCGCCGAAGACAGCTGGATCAGGCACTTTATCGTTGTTCGTTGAGCCCGCTGCTCCCGTCGTGTACTGAAAGTCGAAGAAGAAGAACGCCTTGTTCTTGATAATCGGACCGCTGGCGGTGCCGCCCGACTGGTACTGGTGGGAGGCTGCGTTGGCGCTCCTTTTCTGGCCGAGACCTGCAAATCCATCCGCGTTGAGCGCGGCATTTTGAATGAACTCGAAGTAGGTACCGTGCCAGGCGTTGCCACCGCTCTTGGTTACCAGGCTTTCGGTACCGCCGGAGAAGCGCCCGTTCTCGGCTGGGAGCACGTTGGTCTGGACGTTGATCTCCTGCACTGAGTCCTCAACCGGCTGGTAGGTGCTGATGTTGTTGCCGATGTTGTTCTCAGGTGTGATGTTGGTCATTCCGTCGATCAACTGCTCGTTGTTGCCGTTGCGGCTACCACCAATGTGCGGCGTGGATGCACCCCCGACGTTGTTCACGCCGGCAACCAGGAAGGCAAAGTCGAACGGATTCCGGCCCTGGTCGGGCAATTGAAGGATGGCGTCCGTCTGGATGGTCTGGCCCAGGCTCGAGGTCTCTGTGTCGAGGGCCTGCACGTCTTGAGCGTTGACCTCGACGGTCTGGTTGATGGCTCCCACATCGAGTCTAAAATTCACCGGTCGAGTTTCGGTGACCTGCACCAAGACGTTGTCCTGCTTTGCCGTCTCAAAGCTTTTGGCCTCGACTTTGACGTTGTAGACACCCGGCTCGACAAATACAAGTTCATAACGCCCGGCGGAGTCGCTTTTCGCTTTGTGTTCTTCGTTCGTTGTCGTCCGGACGACGGTGATAGTAGCACCCTGAACAGCAGCACCAGTCTTATCGGTCACCACACCTTGTATGGTGCCGGTGGGTGTCTGCGCCGTGGCGAAGACACCGAGAAAGGTGATTGCGATCAAGCAGACAAACAAGCGTACTTGCTTCATGCTGCCTCCTGAAATGTCGCACTGCGCCGGCATGGTCAAAGGGGGACCGGCCTGCATTCTGGGGCAGTCACACTCCCTGCCCACACCTGATGGGATCGGTACCAAAACATATCGCCTTTGGTATCGATATCATAGACACAACACCTATACGTATTGTCAATTACGGCTGTCAAGTATTATTTTCATCTCTGGCATTTTCAACACCTTGGGAACGTGTGCTACAAATGAGAACGCTACCATCAACGAGGTATTTCCATACCCGCAGGCTCGGAGATGCCCGTTCTTGTTTACGATGTTGGAGGGAGCTAGGTATTCGCCGCGGTTTGCTTTGGCTGCATTTGCAGGTTCGACCCGGTGGTCAGTGCGCACTACCCGATCGAGAAAGTCAAGCAACGCTTCCATCCACCTTCTTTACTCGCTGGGGATCTCCGCACTGGAGGATCATGCTGCATTGGTGGGCGCCGCGGTGGCGTGGTTCAATAGTTCAGGTAGCGCCAATGACTCATCCCCACACTCCGCCGTCACGCACGTTGATGCGGTCTAATGCCGTCATTGTCGGCCTGTGTCTGGTCGCCTGCCATCAAGGTGGCCTCGCGCAGGCGCGCCCCATCTGTCGCGGGCCCGAGCCTATCGAGCTTGCCACCCGCAATCACCCCAAAGCTGAAAACTGGGCCGCCTTGGGTGGATGGTTTGGAGAGCAGCATCAATTTACTTGCGCCATCCCCGCGTTCCGGGCGGCGTTGCGCATCGAACCTGGGTCCGCCAGCCTCCACTACTACCTCGGCCTGACGCTCAACTCCGCAGGCCAGTTCAACGCTGCTCTGCCTGAGCTTCGTCGCTCTGTCGAACTCGATCCGAACCAATTGCAGCCGCGTTTACTGCTGGGCGTCGTCCTGAATCGTATAGGCAGGTCCGCGGAGTCTCAAGAGGCCTGGGAGGCGGCTCTGCTTGTCGATCCAACCTCGGTGATCGCGCTGGACTGGCTAGCCAAGGCACGCATCTCCAGTGGCCAGCCTGAGGCAGCCGTCGATCTGCTCAGCGCTGCTCCGCCCGACGAGGAGTTGACGCTGGACCTGGCAGTCGCGTACTCCCAGTCCCACCTCTTCGACAAGGCGGCTGAGACATTGAACTCCGCGCTGGCAAAAGCTCCCGGGGATCTTCGCCTTAGCGCCGCGCTCGCCACAGTCTACGTTCAAGCCCACCGTTACCAGGATGCAACCAACCTACTGCGCAAGGCTCTCGACCTCCATCCTCACGATGACCCGACCGAGCTTCTCTACCTGCGGCTGCTTGTTCTCCAGGACGACGATGCGGACGCACGGCCCATTGCGCGCCGGCTCCTCGCCACCCATCCGGACAGTTTCGACGCCCTCTATCTTTCCGGCATTCTCGAGAACGATGCGCAGGAGTATGCTGCCGCAAGCGCACATCTGAAGGCTGCCGTCGCCGTCAATCCAAGTCACTACGACACGCGCTATAACCTCGGCATCGCGCTCTCGCACTTGCAACAGTACGATGCTGCCCGCGAGCAATTGGAGAAGGCCGTGGCTCTCGCACCGAACGAGGCTGAAGCCCACTTTCATCTTGCACAAGTCCTGCGCGCTCTCGGCCAGACCGCGCAGAGCCAGGCGCAGCTCAAGGTCTTCCAAGAGAAGCAGCAGGCCACCATCAAGCTGGCTCTGGCGCAAACCAAAGCGAGCCAGGCCGGGCAGGCGCTGAACAGCGGTAATGTGGCGCAAGCCGTCGCCCTCTATCGTGAGGCAATCGACGCCCGCCCGCAGGATCCGATACTTCAATATGATCTGGCTCTTGCGCTGAATTCGATCAAAGATCCGACCCCGGAAGACTTTCTACAGCAACGCGCCGCTCTCGAAGAAGCGATACAGCTCAAGCCCGGATTCGCCGCCGCCGAGAATCAACTGGGCTACGTGGCAGCACACGCGGGCGACACAGCGGCTGCTGAACAACACTTTGTCAATGCGCTCGCCGCGGTGCCCCGCTTTGCCGAGGCTTCCAACAATCTGGGCACACTTCTCGGGCAAGAGGGCCGCGACTCTGAGGCCGAAGTGCGTTTCCGCTCCGCAGTCTCCGCAAACCCGCGCTATATCCGTGCCTGGGTCAATCTTGCGGCCACGCTTGCAAGCGAGTCTCATTTCCCCGAAGCGCGCGCGGCAATCGAGAGCGCGCTAAAAATCGATCCACAAGATCCAGACGCTCTTCGCCTGCGACAGATGCTAGCCAGCGCGCCGGGGAACCCATCATCGTCTCAAGGCCTGGCTGTTACCTCACCCGTTTCATCCAGCCAGGATCAACACTAGCGATATGATACTCAATCGCTCCCACTCGCTCTGGTCTCGCCGGCGTCTCCTTCAGATCGGTTGTTTGGCGGCCGCACCAGAACTGACGCCACATTGGCTGCGCGCAGCGCAGGCGGCTGCGCCGTCATCGGCACGCTTCTCCCAGTTCACCGATGTGGCGGCTCATGCCGGTCTAACTCAGCCCATCGTCTATGGCACTCCTGGACAGGTCTCTTACATCGTCGAGTCAATGGGCGGCGGCTGTGCATTCTTTGACTACGACAACGACGGTTGGATGGACATCTTCCTTCTAGGCGGCCGCACGCTCGATGGAACTCCGCCGGGCTCAGGTAACAAGCTCTACCACAATAACCGTGACGGCACATTCTCTGACATCACCGCCAAATCCGGCCTCTCCGATCCAGGCTGGGCTGTCGGAGTCTGCGTTGGGGACTATGACAACGATGGCTTCGAGGATCTCTTCCTCACTTACTACGGCCACAATCGCCTTTACCGCAACAACGGCGATGGCACGTTCTCGGATGTAACGGCCAAGGCCGGTCTTCTGCACGCAGGCAACCGCTTCGGCGCAGGTTGTACTTTTCTGGACTACGACCGCGACGGTCATCTCGACCTCTTTGTCGCTAACTATGTGGAATTCGACCTGGCCACCGCACCTAAGCCCAATGCCCAGGTGGCCACCTGCTCCTACCAGGGAATTGCGGTCTATTGCGGACCGCGTGGCCTGTCTCTCCCCACACACTCTCTCTATCACAACAACGGCGACGGCACGTTCACTGACGTCTCCAAGGCGTCCGGAATCGACTCCGTGAAGACCTCCTATGGGCTTACCGCCGTAGCGATGGATATTGACGAAGACGGCTGGCCCGATATCTTTGTGGCCTGCGACTCCACGCCCAGCCTACTATTCATGAACAACCACGATGGCACCTTCCGAGAAGAGGCCTTGCTGCGCGGATTGGCTGTCAGCGGTGATGGACAAGATATGGCCGGCATGGGCGTTGCTCCCGGCGACTACGATCTCGATGGCCACATCGACATCTTCAAGACCCATTACCAACTGCAATCGAACGGCCTATACCACGCCACAGGCAAAGGCGAGTTCGACGACGTATCGAATTCTTCCGGCATCGGCACCGAGCGCCGATTTGTGAGTTGGGGCGACGCAATCGCCGATCTTGACAATGACGGTTGGCCCGACATCTTCTATGTTACCGGCAACGTCTATCCCGAGCTCGAGCACACCTTCGCGAAGTTTCCCGCGCGCAGTCAACCTATCCTCTTCCGCAACCTGGGTAACGGCAAGTTTGTCCAACTCGACGAAAAAGCCGGCCCGGCCATGGCGGCCCGTCATGGCAGCCGCGGCTGCGCCTTTGGCGACTTCGACAATGACGGGGACTTGGACATCCTCATCATGAATCAGAACGAACCGCCATCACTTCTGCGAAACGATGCGCCCCCAGGGAATCACTGGATCAAGGTGCGTCTTTACGGAACAAAGAGCAACCGCAGCGCCTTGGGCGCACGTGTCACTATTCGCAGCGGAAGCAGCACACAAGTACAGGAACTCATGAGCCAGTCCAGCTATGTCTCTGCCAACGATCCGCGTCTTCACTATGGACTCGGCTCCGCGACTTCGGTCGATATTGAAGTTCGGTGGCCGCTGGGTGCAATCGAAGTCCACAAAAATGTGCCTGCCGATATGCTGATCACTTTGCACGAAGGCTCTCCGACTATTAGAGCGGAGAAGCTAATTCCGGCTATCCAACATGTCGCGGGCGGCAAGACGTAAAGCAGCCTTCACTCCGAAGGTCTGCGACATGGAGAGCACGATCCGTCGTTAAGCTCGAACCTCCAACTGCACATTTGCCGGCGAAGCGGCCTGTTCCTCTAGGATGAGTATCTCGTTCGAAGACTTCGGCCAGTCAGCAGGTACATGGTAGTAGAGCTGCGATGGCGTATTTGGGGCTTGCCGCCTGAACTCAGCCAGTGTCGCCCGATCATCCACCCATTCACCCAGATCATTCCTTACATCACAAGGGCTGATCCAACATCCGGCCTCTCGCATAGCGAAGGCGCTGATTCGGGGGGACCATTATTCGAACTGGCGCTGCACCAGCAGAGGCTCGAATCCAAGAGACTTGATGGACGGCATATACCATGTTCTGAACGCCGTCTACCCGAACTTGTACCCGACAATCTCATGTTTGAATTGTCGAACGCCGGAGGTCTGACGGCTGTGAGGTAACCAGAAATCTCACTCGAATCTTCACTTCGGCTGCCTGACTTCGCGCGAGGTTCGTAGCTTTTGGCCGTGCGCGGCCCCCGTCGGTCCCAGTGCATGATTGTCCTACTTGGATCGTGGGACAGGGTTTCCATGCTCTAAGTGTTCGATATATTTCTGCACGGAGATGTCGGACCAGTCGGCCCCTCCCAGGTGCACCCCGCGCAGCATCCCATCTGGGGACACGAAATACGTCGCCGGCCATGCCGAAGGCGCTAATGGCTTTGGCGGTTGATTCGATCCGATGTAGTAGATCGGCATGGTCAAGTGATTCTTCTCGACAAACGCTTTGACCTTTGCCGGGGTGTCGTTTTGGGAGACGATCACGAACGCCACTCGGGGATTCGAGCGGTATACCTCGTAAAGTCGTTGAAGCGTGGGCATCTCCTCAACGCAACCGGGACACCATGTTCCCCAGAAGTCGATCACCACGACCTTTCCCTTCAGTTCGCTCAGCCGATGCACGATTCCATCCAGGCTTCGGTATTCGAAAAGTGGGGCTCTCAGCGAGAGCGACTCAATGACAGGCGGCTTTAGAGGAGCCGGTGTGTGTTCGCGGGTTAAGGGGTACAACAGAGCGACTGCTCCAAGTAGAAAAGCTCTCATGGTTTAATCCATTCCTTCATCGTTTCCGTGATTGAGTCGGCCCGCGATTTCTCGTCTTGCCTGAACCCGAGTGTCTGATGACCTGAAACTTATGATGATGCATAGGAACAAGTAAGGCATTCTTGACACCGGCCGGACGGGTTTCTCTTTTATCGAAGTATCACGATGGCAACGACTGCAAGGGCGACTGCGAGAAAGTCTTCGAGCAAGGCGGCGGGCAAATCGCGTCCGAACAGTTTTGCGGCAAAGGCTCTTGCTTTGGCGCCCGCAAGTGTTCCGACGACGCTGCCGACGATTCCCGAGAGAGCGCCGATGATGAGGTGCCCTTGCGAGAGCCCGATCGCTGATCCCGTGAGCGCGCCCATCGCTACACGACCGCCGAATTGCGGAGGCACAAGGCGGCTGGGAGTCTTGGGCAACTTGTCGTTAATCACTTCCCCGACAGCCAGCAGGCTTGTGATGTAGGGGGTGAAGCGAAATCCGAGGAATGAAAGCCAGGTTCCCTCAAGCGGAATCTGTTGTCGGTTAGCCGCCCAACTCGCAGCGGCAAGACCGACCATGGAGCGGAGACCGCACACAACACCCAACACGAAAGCAGAGATCACGACAGACATATCATTCTCCATGGAAATGCGATTCTTCTAATCGCGAAGTTGAGGGCAATTGCCGACGAGGTTTAGTTACCCACTCGTCATGGATAACGCTAGTTGGATTCTGGCAACAGACCGTCTGCGCCAGAGATGTTCAGTGCGAAGGTCATGGGTGTTCGAGAAGCTGCTTGCGACTACCATCTTCTCAACATCAGACACCATTGCGAGCTTCCCGTCGCTGCCAACCGCGTAAATCCATCAGGAATTGCCAAGTCTCATCGCTTTTTGCAAAGTTGGCTGATTCCCGAAAAGGCCAACGCTCGGGACAATGAGTTGACATCGGTTCACGCCTGACCGCGCCAGGATCGGCAAGCGAGCCGCGACAGCGGTTCGCGGAGCACGACGATCGTTGCACATGACAGGCGAGGACATCGTCGCTCAAGCCAGACTTGGACCGGCAACAACATGGACACCCTTCGCAAGATCGGCCGATAGTAGCCTGCTTCGATTGGAGTCACAGTGCCCTGAACTCCAAACGCATCGTCGGGCCATCCCGTAGCTGGCCGCTCTTTGCCACGAACCTCGAAGACGACAAATTGAGCGTCGATCGTCGCAATGTCACCATTCACTTCAATAATGTAGTCATGAGTTGTGTGGTGACTCCAACCATGCGCCGGGTGTGGTCGCATCATCTGCGATACGGCGTCAGCGATCGCTTTCTGCCCCACCAATTCGCCAACGGGCTCGAATCTGCTCGAGTTGTTATAAGAAATCTCCACGCGGCCCAAATCGGTGAACAGAGCTGTCACTGCAGCGCCATCTCTCGTATCCGTTCCACGTACATACTTCGCAAGCACTTGCTGCACTGCTCGCTCCTCACTCATCGCTGTCTCCTCCTTAACTCTTCCCCTGGGGTTCTCCAACATTTCTTTATCGGCGCTTCCGCAGGATACAGGTGGGTTGCTATTCGTTCCCGGCTGGCTGATCATCTTCGAGGAGCGCTGTGTTGTGATGAGACGGGATTCCAGAGCTTCGTATTCCAAGGACTTGTCTCAAATCCGGTGCTCCAAGCGAATCATTGAAATAGAACCTTGGCCATCATCCTTCCTGAACTAATGCGACGCTCAGCGCAATGGATCGAATGGGTTTGTTCATATTCGTAGGCCTTTCTGTGAGGGGCCGCCAATTCATTCCACTTATGGCCTATTGTTAAGTCGTGCGCTTCAGCGTTTGTTTATCAGGACGCTATGCGAAGCGCTGCCGCCTATCGGGCCAAACTGTCTCTATTATGAAAGCTGGATTCTAATCCATGAGTTCGATGGCTTGAGACGAATTGACAATTCCAACATATCCATCATGGAGAGCCAAATCGTATCGTTTTCTGCTAAGAATGTCCGGTCGCCTGATACTAGTTTCAGAGGTGTATGAAGCCGCCGCGATAATGTGAGCCTTGTGGTTGTTCTTGCCTACGCAGCGCAAAGCATTATATCGAGGGGAATCAACAGATGTTTGCGGCTATCGATTACGCTGAAATTGCCCTCAGTATGCAGATGTACGATCGCTGCAATGCGGAAACGACGAGGTTGGAATGG
>Ga0302153_10000818_pt1 | contig 16200 bp, 10 predicted proteins | sample I_Bog_N2_2_FD_192429 | JGI IMG/M metagenome (GOLD analysis project Ga0302153, IMG submission 192429) | Peat permafrost microbial communities from Stordalen Mire near Abisko, Sweden - I_Bog_N2_2 | ecosystem: Environmental > Terrestrial > Soil > Wetlands > Peat | place: Sweden: Abisko, Stordalen... | reverse complement strand
ATCAATTCATCCCCGGCGCCAGTCCCACAATCGCCGTGCCTCCGGTTGAAAATTCCTCAGCCATCGACCCGCCCGTCCGCATCGTGTAAGGTAATCCGCTATGAAACTGCCCCGTACCCGACAGGTTCCAACCATTCCCCAGTGTTCCCGCAAGCTGATGCAGCTTCCATGGCGGTTCAAACGTCACCATCGCCCCGGCCGAGTGCCGCATGTCCAGGCTGCTCGTCCCATACTCCTCGCTGAAGTCCGAGCCCTGGCTTAGACCGTCCGGGAAAAGCGGGCTCTCCCCCGGATTCCAATCCATGGCATGCGAGTAGGTATAGTGCGCATGAAAACTTAGCCCCCGCCGCCCGTAACGAACCAGCCTCACCATCACCGCTTCGTACGTCGAATTCGCCTTGCTCGTGAGTTCGTCAATTCCCTGGTAGTCAGGACACAGCCACCCCGGCGCCGCCGCACCTGCTGGCTGATAATAAGGGCAGTTCCCATCGGTCGTCGGCCATGAGGCGTAGAAGGGTACCGTGATCTGAGCCGCTTTGATGGGTCCCAACCCGGTGTGACCGCACAGCGTGTTGTTCGTGCCGGTCGGTACCTCATCGCACACGTTGTACGTCACCGTATGCTCGGCCGTCGGCGTCGTGAGATTGGCATCAATCGTGATCGGCAGCCTCCGTCCCAGGCTCACCATCGCGCTCGCCGTCATCTCTATATGTCCCGGCAGACTCTCTTCCACGGCGGCCACAGCCTGGTGAACTTCTGGGTTCCGGAAGTTCGCTGCAAATTGCGCCGCCCCCGGCTTCACCACATTTCCCGGCAACCCGGATGGCACATACGGAAACGGCGGCGCCATGCCAGCGTTCAAATCATCCGTCGGCCGCATGAAAAACTTCAGATCCCCCTTCGGCGAACCCGTCTGCGTCAAAGTCGTCTCAAGCGTCGAGTTCTCCGTCCGCCCAAAATACATTCCATAGCCGAGCCGCAGCACCGGCCAGCGGCTCTTTGCATTTCCCACCGCCAGGCTGATCCGCGGCCCCAAATCGCTTCCCAGGCTTGGCATCCTCTCCGTCTGTGGAAGCTGCGTATTATTAAGCGCCGCCATCGGGGGCGGCATCTGCTCGAACTCCCAGCGCAGTCCTGCTGAAACCACAAACAGCGGTTTCGGCTGCCATTGCGCGGTCGCATATCCCGCCCAGTCATTCGTGCTCAAGTTCCAGTTCGCCGGCCCCAGCGTCTGAGAATAGTGCGCAAAGCAGGGCAAATAGCCCAGCCCTCGAAGCGTGCCCGCCGCGTCCCGCCAGACCCTTCCCGTCTGGTCGCAGTTGTGCTCGTTCATCTTGTTCAGTTCTCCGCCTACTCCAAATGCCGCAAACGCCAGCGCGTCAGAAGCGAAATTCTCCACGCTCGCATACGAATACGTTCCCGTCTCGTTGCGCAGCAGGCTGGTCGTGTCCGCATTATGGTTCAGTTCGAATCCCGCCTTCACCAGCAACTTGCCGTGCACCCAGTCCAGCATCTCCTGTCCTTCATAAGTCCGCTCGTCCGGGTAGCTCCCCGCGCCGAAATTCGACGGATTCCCGATCGTGAACCCATACCGCGAATCCACCACCATTTGCGGCAACTGTCCCCAGACACTTGGGCTCAAAAACGTGTGCTCGAAGGCCGAGGGCGCCTCCGCATGCGCGCCCTGAATGCTTCTTCCCGCCGAGCCCTGGCTCACCGCCATCAGGTTCGGCGTCAGAAATGCCTCCCACCGCCCAAGCACCCATTCCTCGCTGGCCTCGCTGATGCCAAAGCTGTCAGGTCCATACGTCTCCGCCACGCGACTCAGACCGCCTCCAGGCGAGTCCCACCTTGCCCCAATCCCTTCCAGTGTGAATCGATGCCGCTCACCCGCCTGCCAGTCCAGGCGCGCAAACCCATTCCATTGCGTAGCAGTCCGCGGAGCGGGTCCCAGCAGCCCACCGAGCGTCGCCAGCATGCCGGAGTAAGCTCCCAGCCCCGCTGCCACTGGATCGGAACTGCTCAGTCCAAGCCGCGCACTCAACACCTGCAAATCATCGTTCGCCGGCTGTGCGAAAAACTCCGCCGGATGCTTCACGGTGGAAAGACCAGGGTCATTCCGTCCCATGCCGTCCAGCGCCGCAAACCAGAACACCTTATCCTTGCGAAGCCGTCCCCCCGCACCCATCCCCCACGTCATCTCGTGATCCGGCGGCGTATAGCTCTCTGGCGTAAACGTTGGCGTCGTCGTATCCGTCGCCGCCGCAGTCTCCTTCACCCACTGCGTAAACGGGTTTTGCGCCCCCCATGTGTTCTGCCGGTCAAACACGAACCCCTGCCCATGCAACTCGTTCTCGCCGCCGGCGGTCCCTACGTGAATTCGTCCCCCGGCTGCACGCGCTCCCTCCGCTTCCACATTTCCCGCTGTCGTCCGTATCTCGCGGATCGCCGTCTCCCCCACCGCGAATCCGCGCCCGCCAGCCCAGGCCTGCCCCATCCCGCCCATATCAGCCCCGGCCGCTCGACCCTGCGAACCCGCACCACGTCCGCCACCAAATGCCAGCCCGGTATCCGCTCCATCCACTGACATTCCCGGCGCCATCAGCCCTGCTCCGCGCAGCGAAGTCTGCGCTCCGCCCCCCGCAGCACTCCCTGCGGTTGGCGAATCTTGAACAAAATCCTGCCAACGCCTCCCGCCCACGGGCATCCCTTGCACCTGCTCCGAGGTCATTGAAGTGGTCACGACAGACGTAATGGGATCCAAGTCGTCTGCGGCAGCCCGCGCCGGCTCGCTTTCTTCAGCCTCTCCCACTGCCGTCCCCGTCAGAGGCAGTCCCGCCAGAATCTCCTGACTCAGCGTCGCCGTCACTTCCGGGCTGACCGGAGTTAAGGCTTCGCTGGGCACCCGCAGCACCAATTCGCCTGGAACAGTACCCGCAATCGACGTCCCAGCCGCGGAAACTGGAGCAATTGCTGCCTTCATCCCACCCGCCCGATCCGCTGGCTCTATGGGCTGCGGTAAATCAGCCGCGATCCCTCCCAACCCAATTCGCGCCGGCGTCCCCCGCTCTCCGGCATCGATCTTCGCAATCACCGGGTCAACAGGGGCCGTCCCGCTAGCCACGGCTTTCGGCGTTTGGAACGTGAATTCCATCGCCGTCTGTAATCGGGACTCGTGCCCACCCGCCACCACAATTCCTTCAAGCAGCCCGTGGCCGCGCGATTCGCTGTTCGCTTCCAGCGTGTATTCCCCGGCTGCCAACCCTGCAAACCGGTAGCTCCCATTTTTGCCCGTAGTTGTTCGCTGTTCCGCACCCGTAGCCGCACTGCGCAACACCACGGTCGCCCCGCTCAGTGGCTTTGAATACAAGTCCGTCAGCTTACCGGCAATCGACCCAATGCCCCCGCCGTCAGCAGTCCCGCCCCGTGCGACTGAAGCACTCGCCCCGGCCCCCAGATTTGTCTCGTGGAATTCTTGTGCCGCATGTTTCGCATCGACGCCAGCCGGCGACTGTGCCCACACAGCCGTGCCCGCGCCCCCAACCAGCAGCGCCGCCAGCACCCACGTCCAACTTCGCCTTACACCTGCCATCGAGTTGCTCACTCGCGGCAGATCGGGAGAAATACAGCAACACACTTCATGCCCGACCCCATGCAATCCGGATCCGTACGGCGCGCAAGCCCGGGCCTTCGTACAAGCCCGTTTTCTTGCTGCCCAAATTGGCAAAAAGTGAAGTCGATCACGATTCTAAGCCCGATTCGGTAAACTGGATAGACGCCCCGTCACAGCTGTGACAGGCAACACAAACCGGCGCCGATTTAAGCCGATCCCAGAATTCACAACTAAGAACTGTGAACTACGAACTGTGAACTGTGAACTAAGAACTAAGAACTAAGAACTGTGAACTAAGAACTTTGGAACCCCATGTTCATCGATGAAGCAAAAGTAAAAGTAAAAGCCGGCGACGGCGGCAATGGCTGCATGGCCTTCCGCCGCGAAAAGTTCGTTCCTCGCGGTGGTCCCTCCGGCGGCGACGGCGGACGCGGCGGCGACGTCGTCATGGTCTCCTCGCAGCGCCACAACACCCTCATCCATTTCCGCTATAACCCCGAGCACAAGGCCCAGCGCGGTGAGCACGGCCTGGGCTCCAACTGCACCGGACTCGATGGAAAATCCATCACCCTCCAGGTCCCCGTCGGCACCGCTCTTTACGACCAGGAAACCGGCGAACTCATCCACGACTTCTCTCAGCCCGACGAGCGCGTCGTCATCGCCAAAGGCGGACGCGGCGGACGTGGCAACCAGCACTTCGCCACTCCCGTCCACCAGGCCCCTCGCGAACACGAAATGGGTCGCGCCGGCGAAGAGCGCCTCTACCGCCTCGAGCTCAAGCTACTCGCCGACGTCGGCCTCGTTGGCTACCCCAACGCCGGCAAGTCCACCCTCATCTCCCGCATCTCCGCCGCCAAGCCCAAAATCGCCGACTACCCCTTCACTACCCTCGAGCCCAACCTCGGCGTCGTCACCGTAGGCGAAGAGCCCGACCAGGAATCCTACGTCGTCGCCGACATGCCCGGCCTCATCGAAGGCGCACACCTCGGCTCCGGCCTTGGCACCCAGTTCCTTCGCCACATCGAGCGCACGCGCATCCTCCTCCACCTCGTCGACGTCAGCGACTCCAGCGGCCGCCCCGACCCAGTCGAAGACTTCAAAGTCATCAACAACGAGCTGGCCAGCTTCTCCACCACTCGCGCCGCCGGTCCCATGGAAGACGACTCCGAGCCCATCGTCGACCATCCCCTCGCCAACAAGTTGATGATTGTTTGCGCCACCAAAATCGACAGCGCCAACCCTGACAAGCTCAAAAAACTCCGCACCCACATCAAGCGCAAGAAGCTCGAGTTTCACGAAATCAGCGCCGTAACCGGCCAGGGCATCGACGAGCTCAAGTGGTCCCTCGCCCGCCACCTTCGCTCAAGTCAGGAATCCGAATAGGCCGAAGTCGAGTGAAGATTTTGCCTCAAGTTGCCGATAGAGCCAGCAGCTGAGATTTGCACTTTTGGAGCTTAGTGAACGCTCCCTCCCGACGTCGTTCTCAGGCTCCTTGATAAACGGTGGAACTGTGGCGATTGAACTGGATGTTGCGTTTGCGCAGGAACTCTGCGACATGGTAAGCCGCGAACTGGGCTACGGCTGCTGTTTCATGGGCAGCGGCGGCATCATCATCGCCTGCAACCTGCGCGAGCGTATCGGGACCACCCACGGCGGCGCTGCCCGCATCATGCGCCGTGAAGTCCGCGAATGCCAAATCACGGACGAAGAAGCCGCAGCTTCCGGCGGACTCATGAAACCAGGTGTCAGCAGCGCCATCGATTTCGATGGGGAGCGCGTTGCTGCCTTCGGTGTAGCCGGCCCGCTCGACCGCGTCCTGCCGCTTGCCCAGGTACTGAATCTCTTCATCCGCTCCATGTTGCGCCGTGACCAGCTCGACAAAGCACGCATCGCCGAAATGGCCGCGCAGAAAACCAAAACTGCGGAAATCAGCGCATTGGTAAGTAAAGCTACCACCATCGCCACCGCTGCCGCAGCCGCCTCGCGCCACACTGAATCGTCGGTCGCATTGCTGTCTAAAGCCACGCGCCGCATCGGCCAGGGAGCAATGCTCATCAAGGGCATCGCCACCCAAACCAACATGCTCGCTCTCAACGCCACCATTGAGGCCGCGCGCGCCGGTGACGCCGGCAAAGGCTTCGCAGTCGTGGCTCACGAAGTCAAAGAGCTCGCCAAGCAAACTGCCAGCGCTACCGGCGACATCACTGGTCAAATCAACCAGGTCCAATCCGCCACCACCGAGGTCAGCCAGTCGATATCCGAGATTGCCGCTACCGTCTCTGAGATCAATACCGTAGTCAACGCTTTCGCCACCGCGATGTCATCGGCCGTTTAGACCATCCGGACATAAGCGCCCAAATAGACCATTTCAACTAGAACGACTATAATTCTGGTTGAAACCGTGAGGTGTGCTGATGACCTGGCAGCTTCAGCAAGCAAAAACCCGTCTGAGTGAAGTTATCGAAGAGGCGCACTCCAAAGGCCCCCAGATCATCACCCGCCATGGCGCGGAACGGGCAGTCGTCCTCTCCATCAGCGATTACCGCGCCCTCGTTGCCCATAAGCCCAATTTTTTCGAATACCTGCTCAGCGGACCAAAGGTAGACGATTTCGAGATCGAATACAGCCGCGACACCGGCCGAGAGATTGAGTTGTGAGCGGACAGGTCCGCTACCTTCTCGACACTAACTTTGTCAGCGAAGCACGCAAGCCAAGACCAGACCCCGGTGTCCTTGCTTTCCTCCAGTTAAACGATCCCAATTCTGGCTTCATCAGCGTTCTCACCCTAGGCGAATTGCGCAAAGGCGTAGCCGCGCTAAAACTTCGAGATCCAGACCCCAACGCCGCAAGCCGTCTCGCCGCGTGGGTTGAAGGCATCGAAGTCGGCTTCGCCGATCGCATCCTGGGAATTGACGCCGCCACCGCCCGCCTTTGGGGAGAGTGGTCGGCCGAACGCCCAAGGCCAGTCGTCGATACCCTCCTCGCAGCCACCGCCGTCGTCAACAATCTCACTCTAGTCACAAGAAACATTCGCGACGTGCGCGACACCCCCGTCAAATTGCACGATCCGTGGACTGTATAAGACTGCTCTCCGCGCCCTCCTCGGTTCACACGGCTAAGCCTATTCAGTAGAGCTACTGAATATGAAGGCTAGGTGCCCTGTTCGAAATCGCACACCGTTTTCCAGAATCGAACGGCGCTTCAATCCGATCCCTCCTAAATCGCCCGCAGACCCCTGTCTTTCCCGTAATATCCCACACCCTCAATTGGCACCCAGAATGCTCTCAACCAATCCGGAGCGCACCGTCCTCAATTGAACCGCGCGCCCCCAATCCGCGTATGACACTGCACCAAAGCACGCCGCACACACCCGCTTCCCCGCTCGGCGCAATCGAACTTGAATCCAGGAGGTCCGGTAAATGGCAATGATCATCAGTCAACTCAGGCAGGCACTCCGCCGACTCGGCCGCGCGCCCATGTTCACCGCCATCACGCTTCTCACCCTGGCCATCGGCGTCGGCGCCAACACCGTCATCTTCAGCGTCATTGAAGGCGTCCTGCTCAAGCCATTGCCCTATCCTCACTCCGACCAGCTCATCGGCGTATGGCACACCGCCCCCGGCATCAACATCAAAGACCTCAACATGTGCCCGTCCATCTACTTCATTGACCGCGAGCAAAGCACCACGCTCCAGGACATTGGCGTTTACGATGGCGACGCCGTCAACGTCACCGGCACCGGCCAGCCCGAGCACCTCCGCGGACTCGACGTCACCGACGGCACCCTGCCCCTCCTCGGCGTCACCCCCGCGCTCGGCCGCCTCTTCACCCGCAAAGACGACACCGCCGGCTCACCCGAAACCATCCTCATCTCCTACGCCTACTGGCAGCAGAAATTCGGCGGAGCCTCCTCCGTCATCGGCACTTCCATCAACGTAGATGGAAGAACCCGCCAGATCATCGGCGTCCTGCCCCGCGACTTCCACTTCCTCGATAATCCCGATGCGGCCATCGTCATGCCCTTCCAGTGGGACCGCAGCAAGATCAAGCTCGGCAACTTCAGTCAGCGCGCCCTCGCCCGTCTCAAGCCCGGCGTCACCATGCAGCAAGCCAGCGCCGACATGGCGCGCCTACTCCCCATCACCCTCCGCAGCTTTCCCGCACCCGAAGGTTTCAGCGCCGCCATCTTTGAGAAAGCCCGCATCGCCCCCAACCTCCGCCCCCTCAAGAAAGACGTAGTCGGTGATGTAGACAAAGTCCTCTGGGTCCTCATGGGCTCCATCGCCATGGTCCTCCTCGTCGCCTGCGCCAATGTTGCCAACCTGCTGCTCGTTCGCGTTGAAGGCCGCCGCCAGGAACTCGCCATCCGTGCCGCCCTCGGAGCACCCTGGAAGCGCATCGCCGGCGAACTCCTCCTTGAAAGCCTGGTCATTGGCCTATCCGGCAGCCTCATCGGTCTCGGTCTCGCCTACGCCGCGCTCAAGGCCCTCGTCGCCGCCGCACCCACCGGCCTCCCCCGCATCCACGAAATCGGCATCGACTCGCAAGTCCTCCTCTTCACGCTCGGCCTCGCCCTCTTCACCAGCCTGCTCATCGGCGCCATCCCCGTCTTCAAATACGCAGGAGTCAAAGCCACCACCGGCCTTCGTGAAGGCGGCCGCGCACTCTCGCAAAGCCGCGAACGTCACCGTGCCCGCAAAGCCCTCGTCATCGTTCAGGTCGCCCTCGCCCTCGTCCTGCTCATCTGCTCCGGCCTCATGATCCGCACCTTCCAGGCCCTCATGCACGTCGACGCCGGCTTCACCTCACCAGACTCACTCCAGACCTTCCGCTTCTACGTCCCTGAATCCCAAATTCCCGACACCCAGCCCGAGCGCGTCGTCCACCAGCAACAGGAAATCGCCGACAAACTCGCCGCGCTCCCCGGCGTCTCCTCCGTCAGCTTCTCCAACGCCGTCCCCCTCGATGGTTACGACACCAACGACATCCTCTATGCCCAGGATCACGTTCTGGGCGAAGGAGAAATCCCGCCCATCCGCCGCTTCAAATTCATCTCCCCGGGCTATCTCGCCACCCTCGGCACCCACCTCCTCACCGGTCGTGACATCTCATGGGACGACACCTACAACAATCATCCCGTCGCCCTCATCTCCGAGAACTTTGCGAAGGAATACTGGCACAGCCCCCAGGGCGCAATCGGCAAAATGATTCGCGTCGCCTCTACCGATCCATGGCGCGAAGTTATCGGCGTCGTGCAGGATGTCCACGAAGATGGCGTAGACCAACCCGCGCAATCCACCGTCTATTGGCCTGTCCTGATGAATAACTTCGAGGGCCAGAAGACCCAACTTCGCCGCGGAGTCGCCTTCTCCATCCGCACCTCACGCGCCGGTTCGCAGGCCCTCATGAACGAGGTCCAGCAACAGGTCTGGTCCGTCAATTCCGCCGTCCCCTTGGCCGATCCCACCACCCTCGGCGAGCTCTATACCAAGTCCATGGCCCGCACATCCTTCACGCTCGTCCTGCTCTGCGTTGCCGGCGCCATGGCTCTGCTACTCGGCGTCATCGGCATCTATGGAGTCATCGCCTACACCGTCTCGCAGCGGACGCGTGAGATTGGAATCCGCATGGCCCTCGGCGCGCAGCGCAACCAGCTCACCAGCCTCTTCGTTCGCCAGGGACTCCTACTCACCGCCATCGGCGCAGCCTGCGGCCTAGTCGTAGCGTTCGTCACCATGCGCCTAATGTCCGCCATCCTTTTTAACGTGAGCCCGGTCGACCCGCTGACATACATAGTCATCACCGCCGGCCTAATAGCAACGGCCTATTTAGCCTGCTACGTCCCCTCCCGCCGCGCCGCCACCATCAACCCCGTAAACGCCCTCAGGTCAGAGTAGGAGCAAACGGCTGCACATCTAAGTCGGCCTGTGGCCGTCCCGAAGGGGCGAGATAAAAATAATCGTTCATGATCCTTCGGCACCAGGCATGAAAATGGCGATTGCTCGGTAGCGCCGATCTCCAGATCGGCTGTCGTGTGGGCGTCCTCGCCCGCGCTCTTCAAGATCGACCAAGACGCTTTCTATTTAGGACACGAAATCAATGGCCGCGGAAAAGCCCCTTCCGCACGCGCGTTGTAACAGGGCACGAATTCGCAGTTTTGCGAAAACTCATTCGGAGCTGCGACAAGCGTCAGGGCACGACTTCAGTCGTGCCGATAAAGACCAAACAATGTGTCGGGCTTTAGCCCCTGCGGGATTCCCCGCGGCTCCGCCACGTGTCTGCGCCAACAGCACGCACATCCCCATCGAGGGCCTATCCTGTGATGCTCGGGTTCGTCGGGTCGAAAGCCCCATTATTGCCAATAGCCGACTTAATCTGGTTGGGATCAAAGACGGCCAGCGAATCATACCCAGCGAGTCCCTGCCGCATCCATATCCCATCGTAACCAAGTGCTCGGATTTTGTTTACGATTGCTAAGTCCTCCAAATAGACCCACTCCGCGAAATCGTAATTGACCGGCTCCCCCAACCCCCATTCCTTCATGAGGCTCGCACACGAAATATTCCGCGGGTCAAAGGGATTACTGGCTTTGAGATAGACGGGCAATATTCTAGGGCTGAATGGCACGCAGTCCATTGAGGCGAACTCGCAAGCATCTTTCGCTTGCCTTCCGGCTTGACTGGGGTCAGGACTGAAATAGTGAGCGAGGTGCTCGCCGTCGAACACATCGAAGTCAGTGTATGTGCCGTGGTACATGATGAGAGGGTTACCGGAAGGGTCTCTCACCTTGCTGTCGGCAAACCATCCCTTAAACTCACGGCTCTCTGTGAGGGCCCGCGCATTAGACGTACCCGCGCTTACAGACTTCACTCCTCGAGCCAAAGAATCACCTCCGGTTCCGATCGACTCTATCGGCGAAGACGCAGCCTTCATTAGAGCAATTCGATCCGTTCAGTTCAAATCAAAAACCGATACTCTCCACCGCCAAGGAACGATACATACCCAAGGTCGCGCAGTACCTGCAATTGCTGTCTGATTTTCGGCCGAATGTTCATATTCCGGGGATACACCTCTGCGAATCGCCCTTCCATCTCATAGAGGTCATTGAGCGAGAATGCCGCTCGCTGGAGACTGCGAACGATTTGCAATGTTAACGTCGTCCAACCCCTCATCCCTAGCGGGATGCTCTTGAGGCCTTCGAATCGGCGGAAGGCTTCCCGAACTAGACGCGTGCTTAGCTGGCGGCCTTGGCTTACCACATCGATCTTCGCGTCAATTGCAATCCTGTCCAGCCGAATATTGCACCCAACCCACCCAGCGCGCCGGGCCGCTAGGGAAAGTGGCTTGCGCTGCTCAATGACATTGGGAGTTAGGAAAAGGTGATGAATTGCGGTCAGGCTTTGGATTTCCCAGTTGTCGTTTCGCTCCAGCATCATCAGCGTTGGAACGGAGCCATTCTGAATCCGAGAAATTAGGGAACTATAAGCAACATTAACCAAGGTCTTTGTCGGCTTTTTGCGGAAGGCTTTCAACTCGTAGTTCTGATAACATATGGGACAGACAAAATCCGTGGATTTCGTGTTGGCGGCGGTAGCGTTCAGGCTATCGCTTTCGCATGCGAGGCAGTAAGCATTCGATCGAAACCAAGCTTCCGATAGGACACGCGATCTTTGGGGTTGGCTTGTGAACCGATCTGCTAAGGAAACGTCACAGCACATCAGCATTTAGTCGCCTCGGATCACGGGTTACGTTTTGAGAATACAGCTCGCATCTACCTCACGCTTCCAAAATACTCGTCAACACCCGAGCTCAACTCCCCCCAATCACCGTCCGAATATGCAAACGCAGCCCGACCCAAGGGCACGCTCATCGCGGCTGACTACCGCACTGCAAGCGTCAACTCCGCCCGCTCAATCCTCCCCCTCACATCCGCCGCCTTAAACACCGGCGACGAGCAAGCCCGCGCCGTGCACAAAAACAGCGCCGCGCGACCCAAATGCGGAAACTCAACGTCCGTCGGCGGCAGCGCCGGGTCGCCCGGATCGCGCACCTCAATCAGTTCATGACTCGTAATCGACCGAAGCGCCGCCGTATACAAAGCCGCCCCTTCCGCGCTCGCCATCGATCCCACCACCGTCACGTGAAGCGGAGCCTCGGCAAAATCTTCGTTCGCGAGCAGGACCCCTGCCGACAGCGGACGCAGCGCCACCGAATCCGCCGCCAGATAGCGCATCGCCTCCGCGGCCATCCCATGGAACCGCTCCTCGCCCGTCGCAAACCCAAGTAACGAGACAAAGCGCACCAACGCAATATTCTCATCGCGATCGGGATGCTGCCTATAAGCCGCATCCGTCGCGGTCTTCGAGGTTACGAATCCCGTCCCCGGCGCTTGCGGTGCAAATTGCGCGGCAATAAAATCAGCCGCCGCTATCGCGGCTTTCAAATCCGCGCGGTCCCCGCTCACGTTATAGAGAGCCATAAGAGCTTGCCCCATCGCCAGCGTATCTCCCAGGTAGGGGCCGGCCACATCCACCTCGTCATGACGGAATCCGCCGCCCGGCAACGCCCTGTGAACTTCAATCCAAAGTGCCGCTCGTTGCGCTTCATGCAGCGCCGCCACATCCCCGCTCGCGGCATAATAGTCGCAAAGCGCCGCAATCATCCATCCGTTTTCGCGCGCGTATAAGTGCGTGTCCACGCGCGGAATTCCCTGCGCACGTCGTCCCGCATCGTTCAGCTTGAAATATGCTTCGTTCTCCTCGCCGTCGTGCAGGTCCGCATCCTGCGATACGTAGAAAGCCTCATCCTTCTCCGAGCGTAGAAACCCCGTCACGTAGCGAAAGACCGATTGCGCCGCGACCAGGTCTTCCCGATTCTGCGTCTGCGCGTAAGCAAGCGAGTAATTGCGCAGCGCTGCTGCCTGAATCGAGATCAGCTTCTCGAAATGCGGCTCCGTCCAATGCCCGCCCACCGAATACTGATACATACCGCCCCACACTGGATCCAGCAGCGCGGTCGCGGCATGCAGCGTGTCGCTGGTCCGCTTCCCGTAGGTCGCATCGCCGCGTCCCGCAAGCCGCAAAGCGTATTCCACTGAGTCGCTCTCCAGATATTTGTGCCCGAAATCCCAGCCCGCGGCCTCCCGGTCGTATTGCTGCTCGTACTCCGTCCTGATCTGAGCCAGCATCGCAGAGGGTATCGCAGCTTCGTCCGCCGCATGAAATGCAGCTTCGGGGTGAACGCTCGGACCCGGCGATGGGTCGTCGATGATTGCCTGCAACATTGAAGACATGGGCCGCGGGGGAATGTACCCCTGCCGTTTCACAATCTCTGACCCATCGGCTGCAAACACCACCGTCGCCGGCCAGCCGTAGTCCTGGTACCTGTTCGAAATATCGGGCCGCGCATCCTGGTCCACGCGCACCAGAACGTAGCGCTCTTTCAAGAGCCGCATCACAATCGGATCCCGGTAGGTTATGTCGTCCATCACGTGGCACCAGTGGCACCACACCGCTTCCAGGTCCAGCAGCACCAACTTACGTTCCGCCCGCGCCTCGGCAAACGCAGCATCCGACCACGGCTGCCACTCCAGCGTGCCGGCCGTCGCCTGCGCTCTCACCGGCAATGAGAGGGCGATCAGAATCGTCAGCAACATCAGTCCCCCACCGGTTTTTCCGACCCACGGGAGATGAAAGGGTAGCGCCGATCTCCAGATCGGCTGTCCCGCGGGCGTCCCCGCCCGCGCTCTTGCATACCGGCCAACCTTGTTTATCTCTAGCTCATATCGAGTTCGCATCATCAACAGGAGTACGCATCACAACGAACAGCGGATGTCGTCCCATTGGCCGGGCGCCCCTGGTCCCTTGCATTTGGGGACCAGGGAAGTACAGGCGAAAAGGCCAAAGCTCCATCAATTGGTGCACCAATCATCTCATGGCTCTTTGGTGCGATGAATGGGATCGGACGCGCCAACCATTCACAAGCTTTTCCTCCCGGAGGGAGGATACGAAAATAGCCCAGCGTGAAGCGAAGCGGAACCCTGGGTCCGCATCCACATACAACCAGGGTGCCCCGAAGGGCCGCCGCGAATCATTGTGCCCATGCCCGATTCGTTCGCAAGCATTCTGGACGGTGGGCAATCACAGCCAAGTATTCAGAAGAGTCGCGACGATCCTAACCGCGCGACCGGCAGAGTCGCTGGTATCCTACCTTGGCCGGTACCCTGATGACACCTACAGCAGAAAAATCTCGATACTTCGATAGAGGCTTGCTGATCGCTTCTTTTGCTGAACGAGTGTTCAGCGTCTGCCCGAATTGCAGAGGGCCCGTGGTGGTCACTTGTCGATCCAAATACGGGATTCCCTTTAAGCCCATAGATGCGAGGGCAACTTGTCTGCGATGTTCCTTTCAACGGATAGGGTGCGATGGGGAATGGCACGGTCCGGTGAATGGAACTGCGAAGAGACCGTGTCCGAATTGTGGAACGAAATGGCTGGAACAGGCAGCGCGTGGCAAAACTCAGAAGGATGTGGATCCGGGCCTCTCTCTAATCACTTGCCCGACCTGTGGGCTGGTAACAAGACTTGACCTTGAATACGCCAAAGAGCGATTCGGATCAGCAAACGACCCTACCTTCGGCCTGCCTCTCTGGTTACAAATATCCTGCTGTGATCACACATTGTGGGCCTTTAACGGAGACCATCTCGAAGCACTTCGCCGGTACATCTCCGCCAGCCTCCGCGAGAGAACCGCAAACCTGAAGTGGTCCATGTTCTGCCGACTACCTGCTTGGATTACTTCCTCGAAGAATCGTGATGCCATTCTCAAAGGCATCGACCGCTTGGAAGAAAAGCTTAGATCGATCGAAGGCTGAATATCCACCTGCGCCCTATCTCCCCTCTGCCCCATTGCAAAGCAGATGTGAATGATCGCGCCAGCCTCCCGCGCGCGCCCGCCCACCGCAGTTGGCGATTAATGGAAATCTCCATCCAGCCGATAACCCAACTGTGACCGGATTTGGCCTCTCCTAAGGCGGGCATTAACTCCCCCGTTCGGGCCGGATCCGGTCGATTTTTTCATGAATCAGCCGTGAAAGCGCAGTTCGAGACAGGCCCATTTCCGTGCGGAGCTGCACTGCAAACAAAATCCAAATAAAGAACTCATTATCAACAAGTTAAGTCACTAACTCATGCCAAATCAGTGCGTTCTTCGGAGAAATGGCCAAATCTCCGCAATCCCATGCCTCGAAAAGGAAAACTCTCTGCAACCGAAACATATTGGAAAGGCTGCCCGCAAGGTACGTGTCTCAACGACTCGCAACCACAGGTTCAACCCTTTCGCATGTTTTGTAACCCCTTGTGCAGCCATTTCAGCTAGGTAGCGCACCCCTCCCGTTGAACCTTATGAGGCCACAGGACTGCGAACTTCGAACTGTGAACTGCGCAGCCTACTCCTCCTCTTCTTCCACCGGCCGCTTCGCATTGGCCAGGATCTTGTCCGCCACCAGTTGCGGCACAATGTCGTAGTGGTCCATCTCCATACGGTAAGTACCCTTACCCTGCGTCATCGAAGTCAGAATCGTCCCGTACGTAAGCATCTCAGCCATAGGCACTTGCGCGTTAATAACGGTAGTCCGCCCCTTCGATTCCATGCCTCCCACGCGCCCTCGCCGTCCGTTCAGGTCGCCCATCAGCGCCCCGGCAAACTCGTCCGGCGCCTCTATCTCCACCTTCATCACCGGCTCCAGCAAACAAGGCTTGCAAGACTCCATAGCCTTCCGAAACGCCAGTCTTCCCGCCATCTTGAAGCTCATTTCGTTCGAGTCCACATCGTGGTAACTCCCATCAAAAACCGTAGCCTTGAAGTCCACCACCGGGAACCCCGCCAGGTACCCGCGCGCCGCCGACTCCACAATCCCTTTCTCTATGGCAGGAATGAAGTTACGCGGAACAGCGCCCCCAAAAACTTCGTTCCCAAACACGAATCCGCCGCCCCGTGGCAGCGGTTCCATGCGGATCTTGCAATCGCCAAACTGCCCGTGTCCGCCCGTCTGTTTCTTGTGCCGTCCCTGCGCCTCCGCCTTCGCGCGAATCGTCTCGCGATAAGGCACTTTGGGCGCTTTCAGCGTAACTTCCGCGTGGTAGCGTTTCTTCAAACGGCTCACAATGGCTTCAATATGCGGCTGTCCCGCCCCCGCAATCAGAAATTCGTTCGTCATCGGATCGCGATAAAAACGAATCAGCCGGTCCTCTTCCATCAATTTGTGAATCGCCGGAGCGAGCTTGTCTTCGTCTGCACGGCTTTTAGGCTCAATAGCATAGGTCATCGCCGGCTCTGGAAACGGAACCAGATCCACCTGAATTTCGGCGCCCTTCTGCCCCAGCGTGTCGCCAGTCAGCGTGTCGCGCAGCTTGGCCACTGCGCCCAAATCGCCGGCATGCAGTTCCAGCACTTCAACCGCTTTTCGGCCCTGCATCACGCTCAAATGAGATAGGCGCTCCTGGCCGCGGCGCGTGTAATTCTCCACCGTCACATCATTCCGAATGACGCCGCTTATAACCTTAAAGAAGGTGATTCTCCCAGAAAAC
>Ga0302153_10000816_pt1 | contig 16224 bp, 16 predicted proteins | sample I_Bog_N2_2_FD_192429 | JGI IMG/M metagenome (GOLD analysis project Ga0302153, IMG submission 192429) | Peat permafrost microbial communities from Stordalen Mire near Abisko, Sweden - I_Bog_N2_2 | ecosystem: Environmental > Terrestrial > Soil > Wetlands > Peat | place: Sweden: Abisko, Stordalen... | reverse complement strand
AATACTGAGTCCAGGTTGACCCCCATGGTCCGCCGCCACTGCGCCTCGGCCATCTGCGCAATCGGTGCGTCGTCAGGCGGCCAGATGCCGTGGTTGGCCACCAGCACATCCAGGCGGCCAAATGCCGTCACGGCTGCAGCCACCAGTGCGCGTCCATCCCGCGGGGTGTTCAGATCCTGCTCAATGGCCACGCAACGGGCTGCCCCACCGCAAGCGGCAGCAAGCCCCTCGGCCTGCTCCCGCGCCTGGCGGTAGCTGAAAGCAACCTTTGCACCTGCTTCGCTGAAGATACGCACGGTCTCCGCGCCAATGCCGCGCGACCCGCCAGTGATGAGGACAACCTTGTCCTCCAGAACCAGAGACACTCCTGCCATAAGGCAAACGCTATCGCATTGTTAGACGGGATGTCGAGCGGGACGGATTGTCAGATGGTGCGCAGCACCCTTACCGGCAGCAGAATAATGGCGCCCACCAGCTCCAGCGCGCCGCCCACCGCAATCCCCACCAGGCGAAACGGCAACAGCAGAAGCCAGACAATGGGATAGAGCACCAGCGCCAGAAGCGCCAGCGGCCAGCACAGCACCAGCAGAATGCACCACAGCAGGAACTTGATCATGGCTTCGTATTCCTCAACCCGCGCGGGCGTGCGCCCACGGGTTCATTGATTCATACGCAGCGGGACGGAGCCAAGTTCCCGCCCCGAACGAGGGATCGGGGGTCACGTCTTCTTGCCCCTGACCTTTTCCGCCAGCAATCTCTTCCGTTCCCGGATTACCCTGGCCCGTTCCTTCTCCGGCATGGCCAGTACGGCCCTGGTTCGCCTGGGCAACTTCTCAAAAATCAGCGCGTATGCGCGTCTAAGCTCCTCCTCAATCTCTCGCGGCCGGAGCGCATCCCAGCGCTCCAGGGTGACCCAGAAATACTTTGCCGAGTAGGGCGTGGGGCGAATGCCGTCCTTCTCCAGCAGTTCCTGAAATCGCTCCGCGCCGCAGTGGAACGCCAGCACGCCCTCGCCTGAACCATCCAAGTCGGTGGAGGCAAACATCTTTCCGCCGATATCGCGGTCGCCAGCCCAATAGATCAGGTGGTGGCCCCAGCCGACCGTCTCCACCGCATGCGGCAGCGCCAGGCAAATCTCCCGAATTCGCTCGTTGTCCATGCCGCAAAGTGTAAGCCTGAAGTGACAAAGCCGGGAAGACGGATTTTGTTTGAGATATCTCCGCAATCGAGGATAGAATGGCCGATGTAAGTCTTGCGCAATCGATTGAGCAATGTGAGGAACAGCCGATGGGAAGACGCTTCGTCCAGCTATCTGGGTTCGTAATCCTGTTCGCCGGCGCTATCCATGCGCAGGATATTGCAGCCACCTGGCAGGGAACCTTCCATGCGGACGGCGAGGATCGCCGGGTTGTGGTGCAAGTGGCAAAGGGCGACGGGGGCGCCTGGACGGCGCCGGCGTGTTTCATTGATTTTCTCCATGACCCGGTGCACATTGACTCTTTGGTGGTGCAGGGCCAAAGCCTGCAGTTGAAGGTAAACGGCGGCAAAGGGATATTCGAGGGGACCATTAGCGCGGATGGAAACTCCATCCTTGGAACCTGGTCGTGGAACCAGGAGAATTCGCGGCTTGAATTGCGCCGCGCCACCAGGGAGTCGGCCTGGCGGACGCCCTTCAGTTACCAGTACCACATGCGGAATGTGACGTATCTCCGTCCCTCTTCACAGGAGCCCAAGATTCCGTTCTCACCAAGGCTGGCCGTGGACTACATGGAGCAGGGCGCGGCGGCGTGGACCGGCGAATGGAAATGCGTTGCCTGCCACACCAACGGCTCCTACATGGTGGCGCGGCCTTTGCTTACCGGGCAGCTCGGCGTGCCGCAAAAGGAGCTGCGCGAATTTTTCGTCAAGACGCTCCAGGAAGAGCTCGCCGATCCCGCCGACATGCGGCCGGAACTGGATTCAACGCAGGCTGTCTATGTCGCCGCGGGTCTGGCCATCTGGGATGCCAATGTTACCCACCACCTCTCGCCGGAGACAGTTGAAGCTCTCGACATGATGTTCAAGCTGCAACGCAAAGATGGCGACTGGACCATCAGCGACGACAACAATCCGCCCCTTGAGTCCAGCCGGTTTCAACTGGCCACTGTCGCCGCACGCGCTGTGGGCAATGCGCCCGGCTGGCTGGCCCAGCAGCGCGGCGCACCCGTCGAAGCCAAAGTAAATTTGCTTGAGAGCTACCTGCGCTCCGACCACAAGCGGCAGGGAGACTACGATCGCACTGACCTGCTCTGGGCAGCCACGGAGTTTCCCGGCCTGCTCAATGCCGGCGAGATTTCCGCGCTGGTGGACATGATCTCAAAACACCAGAGGCCCGATGGCGGTTGGTCCATCCGCAGCTTTGCTGCGCCTGAGGACTGGGGCAAAGGCAATCGCGCCCCCCGGCTGCGCGCGGAACCTGACTTGGCCGACCCTCCCAGCGACGGCCACATGACCGGCTTGGCCCTCATCGCCCTGCGCAAGGCCGGCGTGCCTGCGAGCGACTCACGCATTCAGCGCGGCGTAACCTGGATTCTCACCAATCAGCGCGCCTCAGGCCGATGGTGGACGCGCTCACTCAATACCGACAACTGGCAGTTCATCAGTTACAGCAGCACGGTGTACCCGCTGCTTGCGCTCGGCCTGTGCGATGCATTGCCGGCCAGCACACTGCCCTCAAACCGTGTGTCCATCTCGCGGTTCTGAGACCAAAGCATTTATAGCGGTTTCAGGATTGCCGTACCCAAAGGGAATACACTCAAGTCGACGCGACCCCAAGGAGCGGCGACCTCGCAGTAGTGCAGATAGGGTATACCTATCCTGAAACCGCTCTAGCTCTTGCCGCGGAGCGGCGTCCGCCCCACCGCAGGTGGCTTTTTCCGTTCACGGATCAGCTTTGCCCGCTCTTTCTCTGGCATTGCCAGCAGAGCTTTGGTTCGCTTGGGAAGCTTTTCATAGATCAACGCGTGAGCCTGCTTCAGTTCTTCTTCAATTTCGCGCGGCCGTAGCGCATCCCAGCGCTCCAGTCCCACCCAGAAGGCGCGCGCCAGGTGGGGTGCGCCGATGATCCCATCGTTCTCAAGCAGCTCATGAAAACGTTCCGCCCCGCAGTGAAACGCGAGCACGCATTTACCCGTGCCATCCAGATCGGTGATGGCGAACATCTTGCCGCCGATCTCGCGGTCGCCAACCCAGTACACCAGGACGTGGCCCCAGTTCACCGTCTCCCTTGCGTGGGGCAGCGCCAGGCAGATCTCGCGGATGCGCTCGTTGTCCATGGCGTGAGTCTATGCCGGAAACTGAGGCGCGGAAAGTTGAAATGTCGTGGATTCGTTCTAGAACTTGGCCTCAAACGCCCTGAAGCGCCGCTCCTGCTCCCACTGCGCGGCGGCCTTTTCACTCCCGTCAAGAAACGCCTTGCAAGCTGCTGTCGGCTTGTCGGCGCCCAATGCCTGACCCTTGCAAGCCGCCGCCGGCGCAGTGAAGACGTCCTGTGCATCCCACAGGCTCTTGCCGGGCAGGAAGTTATGCTCCATGCCCGTGCGCGCCAACTGCTTCAGGTCCTGGTAGGTCAGGTGGTAGTCGAGAGCCGCGCGCACATACTCATGCGTAATCTCGATGCGGCTCACGCCCTCGTCGTCCGTCGAGAGCGCCACCGGCACGTGCGCCGCGCGGTACAGCGGGAAGGGATGGTCAATACCCTTGATGCCCAGAATGCCTTCATTGGAGCTGAGGTTGATCTCGATCATCACGTGCTTCTGCGCCAGTTCCTTCAGCAGGCCCGGAGCGTCGTCTTCATACATCGCGTCCACGCCGTGGCCAATGCGCTCGGCGTGGCCCATTTCCACTGCTTGGCGGATGTGAAAGCGCAGGCCCTCCGGCGGCGCCAGTCCCGGCGCCAGTTCCCCGGCGTGCAGGCTGATGGGAACTGTTGGGTAGATGGAATGCAGGTAGTTCAGCATCTTCATCTGCAGCGTGTAGTCGCGCATGGAGATGAAGCCATCTTCCGGCATCACGAAGTTGATCCCGACAAACCCCGGCTCATGGGCGTCCAGCGTCGCCTGCACCGTCTCAAACCCCAGCAGCGTCTGCGCAAACACCTGCTCCGGTGAATTGCCACGCAGAACCTGGTAGATGTAGCGCACCTCCACCTGGCAGCCGGGTGTGGCCTGCGGCGTTCCGCAGCGCTCCATGTCGCGGCGCAGCCCCTCGGCCGCGCGCACATCCTCGCGATCCACAAACACCTCGTCGCGCAACCCGAGCGCCAGCAGAGACTGGCGATACTGGGCAAAGTCAGGATTCAGCGAATTCTCATGGGCGATGGCGGCTGCGTGGCTGAACACTGGCGTCTCCATCAGCTCCACATACTGCTGATTCTGCGCGGCCGAGCGGCTCACAATCTCGTCTACCCATTCGCCGATGTGCTTCTTGTTGAGTCCGCTAAATTTGGCAAAAGTCGAAAAGAACTGATCGTGCCCGCTGAACTCTGTCGTCGGTACATAGCTGCGCATGGAGAAGGAGTTCACCAGCCGGTCGTAAAGATCCTGGTTAGCCGGCGTGATATTGCCGGAGAGCTGCGTCGCGGGCACCAGCGGGGCCGTGCACGGCGGCTGGGCAAACTTCAGCGCGGCCGGGTCCACACAGATCCCGTCCTCGGCCGCGTCGCGGATGAAGGTCTCCGCGTACACCGCTCCGGAGAGGTGGATGTGCAGGTCGGCGCCTTTGGGGAAATCGGTGAGAAAGGAGTGCAGCGCCAGCGGCCCCTTTAGCGCGGCAACCTGAAACGCCCGCGCAGTCCGCATTTCCGGATCGGGTGCGGGAGGGCGCGGAGCGGGTGTCTGGGCGTGGAGAACGGCGGCGGCAACCGCAACGCAAGCAAACAAGAAGGCAGCAGGGCGCATGATTGCTTTCCAGTGTAGAGCAGGAAGCGCACCTTTGGGCAGGATTCGCGTGCCCCCGGTTTGGCGCGAACAATGGGAGTTGGTATACTGTGTGAAGTTGTTTTGAGCGCAGTGTTCCAAGGGTTAGCTCCCCGGGTCAGGGCTCGCCCACCGTCTCCGGCGATTTCGGATTCCGCGCAAAAATTGCAACGAGAAGTTTGCACTGAGGCCAGATAGCTCAGTGGTAGAGCGCGGCCCTGAAAAGGCCGGCGTCGGCGGTTCAATCCCGTCTCTGGCCACCACATTCTAAAGCAGTTAGATGCAAATTAGAGAAGAAGGCTCACCCGCAGTTCACCCGTGATTGATCATCGAACCCTCAGCGGCGGCGCGAAAAGCGCCGTACGAATGTCGTCGTGGGCGTCCGGTTAGGCGCGCGGCGGTGGCGCATAGATGGGCACTCGGCGTGGCTATGTCTTGAGAGCCTTAGCGATTCGGCCAAACAAGCCTGCCTCTGTGTTTCGTCTGCTGACGTCGCCGCACTGAGGATTCTTCAGACAGGGACGCGCCTTTTTGCCATTCCTCGTTCTCCAGCGGTTCAAATCAGGGTCGGAGACGGTTTGCCGACATTCCAGACATCATCCAGAATCTGAGAGCGTATTCTCCGGTTAGTATTTGTAGATCGGCGGAATACGAATGAGACACCTTTTTTCCGAACAAATAGTCCGGCGCACCGCATGCGCCCTTGGTGCTGTGTTGTTCCTGTTCGTAAGCGGATGCAATCTCAATCCATCTCGAAACGACGTGGTTGGAACCTACGTGCTGGAGGGACAACGCGGTGACCAAATCACTCTCACGTTATCGTCGGATGGAGCGTTTAGCGAGAAAATACGGATCTCGGGAAACGTCAAGTCTACAGTTGGAACCTGGACAATCAGAGATGGCAACCTCGATTTCGATCAACTCTGGATACCTCAGGCATTCGCACCCGAGACGATTGTCGAGGCAGACAAACAAGCGGGAGAGGGCCAGCCAAAGTATACGGAACCGGGCCATTGGGACCTTCCCGCAGAAAAGTTATGGGGGCGAATGAAAATCGAGGTGTTTGACGATGTGGAGTTCGTCATGGTTTCACACACCTGACAATACCTTTTGGTGTATCACCGGTCCAACCGGCAGCTACTGGTTGATCAATACCCCAAAACGCCTTCGGCGTGGATGATGCTGTTTCCCGCCCCCCGCAGTTGCCTTGCGGCATTCCGTCGTATCCAGCAGAATCCTTCCGTCTGTGATTCCTACTGGACCGTTGCGGTCGGGGCAAAGAACGCCGTCAGCATGTCGCCTTGCGCGTTCATTCGGTCCTCGTTCCGGCTGTGAGCGTATATCTGTAACGTGGTATGTACATCGGCGTGGCGGAGAAGCGTCTGAACCGTCTTCGGGTTCGTTCCGGCCTGTACGAGAAAGCTCGCCAGCGAATGGCGCAGATTGTGAAAGCCGAATCGGACCGACTCCCCTTCTTTGAGCACACCCGCCGCAATGGCCGCTGGCCGCAGATGGTCCTCGACCAGCATGTTTGCGACCCGAGGCTTGTCCCCTTTCAACTTGAAGCTGGGAAACACCCAGTCTTGTTCACCGGAGTAGGGAGTGGCCCGGTGCCACGCGCTCATGTGACCGGCGAGAACCGGGTGAAGCGGCACTGCCCCCTGCGAGGCTTTGCTCTTGGGCAAACCTACCTTGCCTGCGGTCCAAGTGCGCCGAACCTGAATTACCTGCGAAGTGAAATCAACGTCCGCCCATTGCAGGCCCAGACACTCTGAAATCCGCAGCCCAGTGGTTGCCGCCAGTAAGGTCAGCGTGCTCTCGGGCTCGGGCAGTCGGGACCAGATTTCCCAGGCCTGCCGAGGAGTGATGGTTATGGCCTCGTAAGCGCTGGTCGTCTTGCAGCGCACAAAACGCAACGGATTATGCTGCTCGCCGCGCGGGATGAGTCCATATCGTTGCGCGCTCTTGTAGACCAGAGACATGATTCGGCGTTGCCGGTCCAAGGTGGGGTTTTCAAGGTGCAGTTCGCGCTTCAGACCTTTGAGCCAAGCCTCCACTTCCAAGGGTTCAATGCTGAGCGCGATTCGCCGCGCCCATTTGGGCAGGATGTGTAGATTCAGGTTCCGCTTGTAGCCGCTGATGGTTGTGAAACTTTTCGGGTCAACGGCTTCTGCTTGGTCGCCAAGCTCATTGGCAATGTAGTGCTGCGCCAAGTGGCCGAAGGTGACCGGTCCCTTGAATTCCGGTTTGTTGATTTGCTCATGAAGGCGCAGCCGGTTGACTTCCGCCCAGGCTGCCGATTCACTCGGATACTCGCTCACGAGGCCGACGGCAATGGTGTGCTCTACCCGGCGACCGTCCTCTGGCCGATCCGTATTGAAGCGCAGAACCCACGTTGCGCCCGCTGCTCGCTCTTCCCGCCGCAGGCTGCCCTGTTGAAACCTTGCCATGCCTATTGTCCGTTCTCGGTGAATGGGGACTGCCGACTCCGAAGTGTTCTACTGTCTGTCGGGAACGCGGGGCTAGTTCCGCCTTGGCACAACGAGCTCTCAAGCTCTGACAACCTGAATCGCCAAACTCTCCGTTTACTCCCAAGGCCCAGCGCGTGGCCCGTGATTCGGCCAGCGCGGGTTAAGTCGAGCAGGAAGCGGGTCGTGACCCCAAGGAATTCTGAGGCGACAACAGCATCGACATACTTTTCAGCTTCAGCGAGCATCGTCTTCACCTGATGAATCGATACCGCGTCGGAGAGAATCGGGGAAATATTGCGAACGACCGATAGGGCCGTCGGCCAACGCCGCACCGTCCCGTCAGTTGGGCGATTCGGTCCAGAGTTGTCTCCCTGGATTTGTGCTCTCTTCTACCGGAATTGAAAAATGTATGCGGCTAACTGATTTCATGCTATTTTCTATTTACATGCTGAAGCCGCTCCCGTGGCTTCGGTCCAACTTAGCTTACAGAGCCGAATTCCGGCGCTACACCGGACATTCACCCTTCGTTCTGAGCAACCCATACGAAGGGAAAGCCATGTCCAAGATTGGCTGCGCCGCTGTCATTGCAGAGTCCGGTTCCGCGCCTGCGGAAACCGACGCGATTCACGAATTCAAGCCCACCGACAATACCCACCCCGTGGTTCCGCCTGACACCGAATCAGCGGACACCGAAATCTCTCCTAACCAGAACTCGCCGCAGGGTTTAGCTGCAACGGGTAAATTTACCCGCTCGCCGAAGAAGCTTTTTGAACTGAGCAGCAAGGAACTTGAAGAAACGCTGACGCAGTTGGCAGATGATAAGCTTGACCTTTTCGCCCGCAGTTACAGCTCGTCCGATCAGAAGCAGACCGGCTTTCTCGCCCGGTGGCGCTGCGTTTGCGGCGCTATCTGTTCCGTGAAGCGCGCGCGCATTCACGCGTGCTACGCACAGGATATTCTGACCATCGGTTGGCAGGATTGGTGCGATTCCGTCGGTCTCAATCGGAAGAGTGCGGAACGCTATGAACAGAACTGGCGGACCGTCATCGATGCGCCTCAGACCCTCGTGGAAGCTGCGAACCGTGAAGGGCTGGACCTGCTCCAGCCCCGCATTGCAAATCATCTGAGAGAGGTCCTTGCGGAGTTGGCTGGCAAGGAGCCTACTGAGGCGGAACTGCCGGAGCTGCTGAATCGTCTCGATCTGCCCGCACCTCCGGAGACGAAGAAGAAAAAGAAGGGCCGCGCCAACAAACCAAAGTCCATTGCCGCCGCTCGGCAGGCCTTCTCCAAAGTTATCGAGAAGATTCCGGAGAAGGAAATGGAGACGGCAGACGCGCTTTTTCACACCTTCGCCACATCCGCGCCAACTGCGCAAATGAGCGTAGTGGTCCGGAGTCTTTTTTGGAACTACGTGAACAGTTCAACGTCGGAACAAAAACTGGGGACCGCCGAGCTTTTTCTTGAGACCGTTCAAGCTGAAGTCGAGGATCTTCGTAACAAACTGATTCCTCCAATTGCTTCTGACGAATCGACCGATGAGCAGCCTGCGGAAACCTTGAATCAACAAGACCCTTCGCCTGAGTCGATTGCCGACAGCGCGCTGCCTTCATTCGAGTCGGAGCCAGCACCCTCCTCGGAACTGAGACCCCTCTTTTGCCAGCCAGAGACTACATCCTCCTCGGAACCGAACCCCGGCTTTTGGGCAACTGGCGAGTGGCAGAACGTCGAGATCACTGGCAAACCCGACCTTACCGCGCTCACGGGCTCTCTCCCAACGGAGGATTCTGATGACGATGGCGACGATCTCACGATTGTGTCCACCGAGGCGACTTTGGAACGGTCGGATTCAGGGCCTTCTTCTGAGCCAACTGTAGACGGTCTGTCACCTTCGCCCGAAACGGCAGCCAAACTGCCATCCACGCCAGAGCGAGCCCCCTCGTACCTTCTGGAAGAGCTCAATCCAGAGCTTAAGGGAACTTTCATTAAATTCGGTCCTCCTCAACCATTTGAAATTAGTGGACACCCATTTGATATTAGTGGACACCCTATTGAATTTGATGAAGACAAATCTGAAGTCGATGAAAACACAGCGGTCGGGGGGCGCAAGCCGCCCGCCCGTGAAACCTTCGATGAGGCTTTCGTAGATTCGCTTGCGGCGGGCCTGTAGAGAAAATGTTGCAGCCAATTGCAGATTCTTTCAGGTGCTCGGGTATTGCTCTCTGTCCGGGAGGTGCAGTGATGGCCTCCTGGCCTGAAAGGCAATTCATGAAGGACACACTTCCGGTACGCCACCTCGTTCCCGCAATGTCTGCGGACGAGGCAATCGATCTCACCAATCGCCGCACCCTGCTTGTTCGCGGTGACGTTGACCACGTCGTTACTTCGAGCGAAATTGGCCTGCGGCCCGACGGCGAGCCACTTTACGTCTTGATCAAAAATGCCATCCCCGAGGAATTCTGTACGGCGGCCTTTCCGGTCGCGCTGAGAGCAGCCAACGACTCGGTCATCGGCGGTTCGCGTGCGGTTGCGGCGGGAGCCTACATGGAGCCGAGGACGCGCAAGGATGGCAGCACTGCCAACTACTTGGAGGTTCCATTCATGTCGCATCTAGTTGGGGCCAAGAATGGCATCATGGGATTCTTTGACAAGCCGCAGTGCCGCCTGACCGATTTTTCGGCGCGCGACTGGGAGCAGTTCCAGGAAACCTTGCCCCTGATTCGCAAGGTGAACGAAATCTTTCGTATCTATCTCCCGGAACGCTTCGCCAATCAGGCTGAGGCCGTGAGTGATGTTGATGAGAAGTACATCATCCCCGGAACCGTGTTTTCAACAATCACAGATAACCTGAATTTTAGGACTGCCTGCCACTGCGACGAAGGTGACTTCGAGAGAGGCTTTGGCGCATTGACGATGTTGACCCGTGGGGAATTCTGGGGCGGAGAGCTTGCATTCCCCCGCTATCGAGTCGCTGTCGATTATCGGATGGGAGACGTGCTTCTCTGCGATGTTCACGAGGTCCACGGCAATCTTCCGATCCGTGGCTTTGAGGGTGAGTACTCTCGCCTGTCACTCGTGTGCTATCTACGTGCGGCCATGTTGAAGGTCTGCCCTGCGAAACCTCGCATTGCCTAGCTTTACACAGGCGGCGCGGGATGGCGATTGAATTGTGATCCCGCGCCACTTCATCTGCACTGCCCGCTCATCACCGTGTCTGGCATCTTGCCCAAGATCGTTAATTGGGTCTTGTTTTCCGAATCTGGGAACCATCAGCGTTCCCCTGCGGGGGACCTAATCTCATTGGAGACAAGACCATGCCTGAGTCTACGACCACAGAACTTCCTAAGAGGACCTTCACACAAAGAATGCGCCTTGCCGAACCGCTGGAAGGCTGGGCAGAGTACCAATCAGTCTTGCAGTACATACGATTCTATGGACGGGAACTTACGCCCACCGGGAGGTTAATTCTCCTGACCCTCATTGGCCATGAGGCACACACCCTTCAGGTCGTGCAGGAAACTGGCGCCTGCCATTATTCGGTTATCCAGGGTTTGGCAGAGCTTACAAAGAGGGGCCTATTACTCCGAGAGTGCTTTGCATTGGGCCGCTTCAGGCACTCCTTCTATCGGATTGACAAGGGCTTCATGGATGCGCAATGCGAATCGTTCTTGCCGATGCCAAGACTAGAGTTCAACGATGCCGACGAGTAGCAGGACCAAAGCGTCGGCGCTTACGTTCTGCGCAGGGACGAATGAGCCTGACCGTTCAGTCACTCCGCCGGCAAAGAAGCTGGGCAAGGTGGTCATCACTCCGTTAAGAAATGAGGAGACATAACATGGCAGATGAATCCATTTCGGAAGGTTTCACAAAGCTCCCCGATACCGTACGCAGGGCAGTTGGCAGGAGAATCAAAGATCCGTTTGATCTCGGAGTGTACGCCCATCTCAAAATGGAAGCTGCCTGGTCAACGGGAATCTATCATGGTACTGCTCTGACCATCGCTTACAGATTCGGCAATCTCAAGCTGCTGCCGAAGATCAAACGGAGTATGCTCAGACTTCGCAAATCACGCTTGATTAACTATCAAGTGACGGCCGGTAAGCGCGGGGCTTATGACGTATTGATTGATGGGTTTCAAGTTACATTTGGCGGCCTGAAGGGGAAGTATCTAAATGCATGGTCACACAGCAGCTTAGCCAAACCGGAATATGAAGACGCGGCCTGTGAACGGCCTGAGGACGGCCTGAAGACGGCCTGTGAGCGGCCTGAGGACGGCCCTACTCAAGATGATCAAGACGTTCTAGACGTATTAGATGTGAGTAGATGTGGCCAGACAGAGCAAAGCTCGGCTCGGCATGATTCGTCACCTGCTCCACTTCGTGGAGACGACAACATCCCCCACAGGGGACCCCAAAACAAAAACAACGACAACATCAAAGACTCGGGGAGGCCCCCGAACCCCCAGGTGTCACCCGTTCAGTCTATCCCGATAGACGCTCTCATCATAGATACACCTTGGGAGCAGGAAAACGAGGATGCTTTAATCGCTTGGAAGACATCATATGCTCGCCCGTTTGTTCTCGATGACTTCTTGCTGATCGAAGCAAAGTTTGGGGAGCGTATTCAAGCAGTCCTGGACGGATACGGAACTCTCCCGTTGATTATCAAATGGGCTTGTTATATCAGTAAAGATTTCCGTGACCTGAACGATACAGGCGAGTTTCGAGAAGAGTTTCCCCACATTCTGCTAAAGATCACCGGATACATCCTTGCAGGCGAACTCACTCCCCGTATGTTCCTGGAGCGAGTTGAGATCGTGTACCGAGCTAATCTGACTTTTGGAAACGGTGTTCCCGATCCTATGGACATACTGGAGGAGGAATACATCAACTGGTGCGATGAAAACGAGACTGAAATGGATATGTTGAATCCGTGGGCAGAAGACGATGCCAGCGAATTGATTCCCGAAGGAACAGTATTCAACCCGTGGGAGGATTGATACAAGACGAAGTTCCGCAAATTCAACTTTTATGACGCCCCGTCCCTCGGTTTGGAAGGCGACTTCGCCTCGCTGATGACGCGCACAATCTGAATCATTGACGTAACCGTTTTACGAACAGAGGGGGCGAGAGGAAAACCGGCTCGGGAACGGTTGCGGAACGTACGGAGACGCGTTGAAGCGAATGTGAGGGCCTGCGTTCTGGCCACAGAATCGCGTCGGTCCCGATTGTCAACTCCAGTGCGCCGCAGCATGGCCAGGGGTTCATGAATGAGCGGAAACCACCACATTCTTAACCGTCTCTCTCCTCACGGGCGTAGAACCTTGTATGAGAGTCGGCATTTACGTCCGCGTAAGCACCAAAGACCAGAGTTGCGAAATGCAGTTGCGAGACCTGCACTGCTATGTTGCGGCCCGCCAATTGGTCGTTGTTCGCGAGTACGTTGACCTGGGCCAATCCGGCACGAAGGATTCGCGGCCAGCACTGAACGAACTCATGGACGACGCCCGCAAGCGGAAGCTCGACGCAGTCCTTGTGTGGCGCTTTGACCGCTTCGCCCGGTCAACCCGGCACTTGCTGGTCGCTCTTGAGGAGTTCCGCGGCCTCGGCGTCGGGTTCATCAGCTATCAGGAGAACATTGAGACGGGCACTCCCCTTGGGCAGGCTATCTTCACGATTGTCGCTGCTGTCGCACAGCTTGAACGCGACCTGATTTGCGAGCGGGTGAACGCTGGTATCCGTAACGCTCGCGCGAATGGCAAGCGCCTCGGACGGCCCCGCCAGCATGTGGACCTTGACCGCATACGGGATATGCGCGCCGCTGGCATGAGCCTGCGCCAGGTTGCCGCAAATCTCGCCGTGGGCTACGGAACGGTCCGCGCAGCGTTGGAAAGTAGTGAGCGGAAAACCCCCAGCAAAAGTGGCGAAGATAACGCCCCGTTTACAGGAGTTCCGGCTGTGCTGTGAAGCGGGCGGCAATCTTATATTTCCCGCTCAAGGAGAGGACATGATAGTTCCCGGCTACAACGGCAAGGTCGTCATTTTCTGGCTGGTCGGAAAGCGCCTCATCATTGACACCGCGCCCCTCTCCGAGGCTGGCAACTACGGCGAGTTCCTGATTTATGAAGGCGACCACGTGACTCTTTGGGACGAACTTGAAAGGCGCGGCGAAGTGCCACGGGGTTCGGCTTACGAGGAACACCCGCGCGGACGGGTCAATTTCAACATGAGAACAAAGCTGTTCACCCTTTTTGCCGATCCCTGCATTCTGCGGAACAAGGGTGTTGTGAAGAAACTGCTCCGGCTCATACACCTGCCCGAAGACACGGCGCTGTCCACAGACGGGCACTATCGGTGCTTCCGCTGTCTCGCAGGGAAGCGACAGTAGAGTCAACCACAGAAAAGTAGAATCTGATATGGCATCAACTTATAAGAAATGCGGAGGCACCGGGAAGTGCGCCAACTGTCACGGCACCGGCAAGGTAGAGGGCACGGGATACGGGGTTGTGGACAGAACGAAGCCGGATTGCGCCTTCTGTGGCGGCGAGCGGCTGTGTCGGGTTTGCAGGGGAACCGGAACTCTGCGATAAGGCTGAGTTGCTCTGCACCGTCAACGAGATCAGGCGGGATGGGGCATTTGGAGGATGGCACATATGCAGGAAGAGGTTCAACCCCGTTGGGCGCTATCCAGAGGTGTCTTAGTACTGGACGCAGATTTTCATTTTCTCAAGGAAGAGTTGATAAAGAAGCGATTTAAGGTCCATCTCATCGAGGAGGGGGCTGGGAAAGAGGGAGGATTTCAGGTACTCATTCACCGCGTGTTTGTTACAAGTAGGGCTACGGAGTTTGTCTACGATGCACCCGTCGAGGAGTTCTCACTGATCGACGCGAAAAGGGCGGTGAAGGCCCCGAAGGTAGTAGCCGGACAAATCTCGCGGGCGTTTGTCGATCTCGAACTCCGAACCAAGGAGCCCTTCCTGCTCATTCTCAACGGAAATCGAAAACCAGTCCTCAAGCTGATCTACTAAGACCCAGATCGGTTAAGGAGCGTGGGGTGGCTGTATGCGAGCGGAACTTGAGCAAAGACTGCGCGAGCGATGGCCTACCTGGTTCGACTTGGAGGGCAAACCTCGCCTCACGTTGATGCCCTTCGGCTTCGAGCATGGTGACGGCTGGTTCGATTTGGTCTGGACCCTGTGCGAGCGATTGGAAGCGGTCGTTGCCGTAGCTGAAACAGAAACTGGGCGCTCATTCCATGTGCTTCAGGTCAAAGAGAAGTTTGGCGGCTTGCGCTTCTACACGAATTACAGCAATGACGCCATCTTCGCTCTCATTGAAGCTGCCGGGATTGAGTCTATTCACACCTGCGAGGTCTGTGGCAGCCCCGGCAGGCGACGCGGCAACAGTTGGGTTGAAACCCGGTGCGACGAACACGCCAATGGATCTTGAAGCATACTGACCAAGCACTCTCATTACTTTTCTCGCCCTGACCTCCGTAGAGAGTGAACACCGCGCATTTGTGAGTGGTCGATAGTGCGTTACCAAGTTGAGAAAGGAAACAGATGGAAAGAGTCAAAGACGTGCCCCAAGTCTGGTGGGAGATTACCTGTACATACGATGGCATATCCGGGCGCTGGGCTTTGTCGTCAGGCAACAGCCAAGAGGAGGCGGAATTGAATTTCTTTGGTTCCTTGGCAGAACCTGAAAAAGCTGTGATTACGGCAATCGCGCCGATAGCCAAATGTACCCTCGACGATTTGTTCAGCGGCAATCTGCCAGAGGATTGTTGAGAAATGACAAACATTGAAACCGAACCACGAACATGAAGAGAGTCTCCAATGGCCTGTCAATGCAATGTGTGCGTAGGAACGGGGCGATGCCGAGCGTGCAGGGGTCCGGGCGAAGTAGAGGCCAGTGAACCGCGAAGCCTTCGCAGGCCAAAGCTACATCGTTTTGAATTCCCCGGCCCACAGTTTTACGGGATTTGGCGGTATCAGGCCGGGCCGACAGTGATGAGGTCAGCAAAACCCACAACGGAAGCTGAGACTGTGACGAAGCCTGATCCGGCCCCCGCAAACCCGGAATGCGCAGCAGACGAGATTTGGCCATGCTCACCTGAATGCTGGCGTCCTTGCGCCAAGTGCGGCAAACTCGTCTGCGAAAAACACGATTACCTTGTTCCGGTATGGCTTCCCGAGAATGGCAGGTGCGACCCCGCCGACATGGTTTGCAGACAATGCATTGCGGAACTGTGGGACCGGGGAAACATTTCACAGGACCTTCGGGGGCAGTACATCTTCTAGCAGAGCAGTCGGCGCGCGCCTCACGCGATGTGCAATGGGGTACAGAGTCGGCCCATTCCTGCGACTCTTTGATAGGACGACGGTGTGCGAAGCATTGGACGAAGGAGCTGAAAAGCGATGATCGAATTACTTCCCAGCAAGCTCGAAAATGAGCTAAGACTGCTTCTATCTCCCCGAGAGAAAGTCTTTGTGAAGCTCAGGGGCACCTTCTCGGAGGGACTCGTATGCACGAGCACCCGAGTCATCACCTTGAAGAGTGGCTTCATGACGGGCCAGTTGTTTGGGACGAATACCTTTCAGCTTCCCTACTCACAAGTCACAGGTGTTCGAGTTCGGTTCAACTTATTCACCGGCTATTTTGAAATCTTTGCCGGTGGCGTGCAGAACACCGACAAAAACTTCTGGGACAATGATAAGCAATTCAGTCCAGCCAAGGCTCCAAATTGCGTTTCTATCTGTGGACGAGGGAACGCCTCCAAGTTTCAACAGGCTTGTGGAT
>Ga0302153_10000807_pt1 | contig 16327 bp, 14 predicted proteins | sample I_Bog_N2_2_FD_192429 | JGI IMG/M metagenome (GOLD analysis project Ga0302153, IMG submission 192429) | Peat permafrost microbial communities from Stordalen Mire near Abisko, Sweden - I_Bog_N2_2 | ecosystem: Environmental > Terrestrial > Soil > Wetlands > Peat | place: Sweden: Abisko, Stordalen... | reverse complement strand
TGGGTCGCAGGTGTCAGGAAAAAGCAGAAGCAGGTCCTTCCCCTTCGACAAGCTCAGTGTCAGGATGACAAGTCTTAGTGATGACAACCAAGCTGCACTGCTCCCGACGTTTTTCCTGAGACCTGAGACCTGACACCTGACACCTTGAATCTGCCGTGATACTTTCTTTTCAGCTGCTTTATTAGCGATATGGCCAAGCAAACCAGCCACCAGACCCAGCCAAATCGGGAGAAAAATCCTCGCCGACAGCCCACCGCGTCCGGCGAAAAGGATGCCGCTGTTAACAGGAACGCTAGCCATAACTACTTCTTGCTTGAAAAATTCGAGACGGGAGTGGTGCTGGCCGGAACCGAGGTGAAGGCGGTGCGCGGCGGTTCGGCCAATCTGAAGGACGCTTATGGGCTCCTTAAGGACGGCGAATTGTGGCTGCTGAACTGCCATATAGGGCCATATGACCATGGCAATTCGGCGAATCATGCGGCGCTGCGGACGCGGAAGTTGCTGGTGCACAAGGAAGAAATTCGCAAGCTGATCGGGAAGACGCAGCAAAAGGGGTTAACCCTGATTCCGACGCGAATGTATTTCAAGAACGGGAAAATCAAGGTGGAACTGGCGCTGGCCAAGGGCAAACAACTCTGGGACAAGCGGGAAACCGAGCGGCGGCGGACGGCGGATAAGGAAGCTCGGGAGGCCATTTCGCGGGGGAGGAAATAGGAAACGCTGATTCAGTGTCGGCAAAGAGCATCAACCACGGGGTACACGGGGGCCCACGGGGGAGACCGAAACTTAATCAGAGTTTCCCGAGGCGGCGCGGGAATCTTCTCTTCTCTGGTACCCTGTTTTCATCATGCGCGTTTACACTTGTCTGTTTTTCTTGCTGGCCGTGATTGGTTGCGGTTTCGGTCAAGATGCCGGCGTCCCGTTGCGCCACCCACCACTTGCGGAACGCATCGCGACGCAGAATGCGGTTTTCGAAGAGCAGTACGAAACCGATCTGCGGAACTTTCCCGAGCGGGCCACGGCTTACGGCGACTACCGATATAACGACAAACTTGCCGAGTATTCACTGGCGGCCATTGGCGAGCGGCATAAGACCGACGTGGCCTTTGTTGCTCGACTTGAAGCCATAGGGACTGAGGGCTTTTCGGATCAGGACCGGCTGTCTCACGATCTGCTCCTACGGGTGCTTAAGCAGCGGATCACGGATTTTGACCTCAAAGAGTACGAGATGCCGATCAATCAGCAGAATGGAGTCCATACGGGACTTGCCGATCTGCCGTTGTCGGTGCCGTTCGACTCGGTGAAGCACTACGAGGACTACATTGCGCGGCTGCACCAGATTCCGCGGGTGCTTAGCCAGACGACCGAAGTGCTGCGCGCGGGCTTGAAGGACAAGCTGATGCCGGTGCGATTCTTGATTGAGAAGCTGCCGGTGCAGTGCCAGGGGATTATCGACGCCGATCCTTTTCTTTTGCCGACGAAGAAATATCCGGCGGAGATTTCGGCCGAAGAGCAGAAGCGACTGACGCAGCAGATCACTGACGCCATCAACACGGATGTGATTCCGGCTTACAAGAGTTTTGCCGAATTCCTCACCAAGGTATATGCGCCGGAAGGGCGGACAACGCTGTCGGTCACTTCCCTGCCCGACGGCGAGAAGCGCTACGAAAACGATATCTACGCGCGGACGACGACGCACATGACGCCGGACGAGATCCATAAGATCGGGCTGCACGAGATCGATCGCATTGAGGCGGAGATGACGGCGATCGCGCAAAAGGAAGGCTTCGCCGATCTGGCTTCTTTCCGCGCATCGCTCAAGACCAATGCCAAGTACATTCCCACGTCGGCGGAGCAGATTCTCGAAGATTATCGGCATTACATCGCGCAAATGGAGCCGAAGCTGCCGCAGCTATTTACGCTGCTGCCGAAGTCGCCGGTTACGGTGGAGGCGATTCCTGCGTTTCAGGCGGCGGCTGCGACGCACTACGTGACGGGGACTCCGGATGGGAAGCGGCCGGGGCGGGTGGTTGTGGCCACGTCTGATTTTGCGCATCGCACGCTGATCGATGATGAGGCGATCGCATATCACGAAGGCATTCCAGGACATCACATGCAGCTCTCGGTGCAGCAACAGCTCACGGGGATGCCCAAGTTCCGGCTGCATAGTCTCGGCTTCAACGCTTACATTGAAGGATGGGCGCTGTATGCGGAGCAGCTGGGCAAAGAGGTTGGGTTCTATCAGGATCCGGTGTCGGATTACGGGCGTTTGTCGTCGGAGCTTTTCCGGGCGGTGCGTCTGGTTGTGGACACTGGAATTCATTCGAAGGGATGGACGCGGGATCAGGTGGTGGAGTTTTTCCGCAAGTCGGGGGCGATTGACGAACCTTCGATTCAATCGGAAACCGACCGTTATATTGCATGGCCGGCGCAGGCGCTCAGCTACAAACTGGGGCAGTTGAAGTTCCGGGAACTCCGCGAACGGGCGCAGAAGGAGTTGGGGCCGAAGTTTGATATTCGCACTTTCCAGGACGAAATGCTCAATGGCGGAACGCTGCCGCTGGACCTGCTGGAGGCGCGCACGGATCGATGGATTGCGGAAGAGAAGGCGAAGTGAGGGATGGTGGCGGAAATAGCGTTCCGGCGCAGCATCCCCCAGCGGCTGGAAGCCGCTGTGATTCCGCAGCAGTTGCGGCACGAGTGGAACTCGTGCCCTTCCCGTTCCTGCACCAGCGTGGGTTCGGAGTGGTGCTTGACGGGGCAAGGAACCGCGCCGTCACTTCGTTAAAATAGATTGACCATCATTATTTTTCATCATTGGGGAGAACAATTGAACGAATATTTTTTATCGGTGCTGCTGGGAATTGTCGAGGGGCTTACGGAGTTTCTGCCGGTGAGTTCCACCGCTCATCTCCGGCTTTCGGAAGTTCTGCTGCACGTGCCGCTGGAAGATCCGTACTGGAAGATGTACTCGATCGTCATCCAGCTGGGCGCGATTCTGGTTCTGCCGATTTATTTCCGGCACCACATTGCCAAGCTGATTTCGACGTTTCCCGAAGGAGAAAAGCGGGATTGCGATACCTGGACGCATCCGCTGAGCCTGGTGATGATCGCGTTTGTGGTGACGGCGATCCCGTCGTTTCTGCTGACGAAAGTGATCGGCAAGAACCTGGAGAATGTCTACGTGATGGGCGGGGCGCTACTGATTGGCGGCATCGTGATGTGGATCATCGACGCCATGAAGGCGCCATGGGAAGCAGCAGGACCGGGAGCGAATGGCACTCCGATCCACACGTGGAAAATGGATGATATTCACGGCGGGCAGGCGGTCTGGATTGGGGCGTGCCAGATTCTGTCGGCGGTTTTCCCCGGGACCTCACGCTCCATGTCGACGATTGCGGGCGGGCAACTGGCAGGGATGTCGCGCGCGGCCGCATTGGAGTTTTCGTTCTTTCTTTCCATCCCGACGATGACGGTGGCCACGCTGTACACGCTGCTGAAATCGCTGAGCGGCAAGGATGAGAATCCCATTGGCGTGGCCCAGATCACTCCGCACCAATGGGTCATCCTCGCCATCGGATTTGTGGTTTCGTTTATCGTCGCCTACGGAGCGGTGGCGTGGTTCATGAACTGGGTGAGGAAGCGCGGGTTTGCGCCGTTCGCGATGTATCGCATCGTGCTGGGAATTGCGGTGCTGGCCTGGACAGCGGGATGGATTCACCACTAATCTCTTATGCGGGCAGCAAACCTGCCAAAAGACGTGCCGAAATGCAGTGGTTGCGCGTAGAGTCCGTGGTGAGAGAGTGGCGGTGCGCAATCGCCGCTGCTTGCGCGCCGGGGTTGCGGTTCGCCCGTTACAATTATTCCAAAGAGGATTTTGATCGCCATGATGATTTTTGCTCAACTTCGCCCAGCGAGGACTATGTTGTTGTTTTTTAGCCTTAGCGCACTGATTCCCGCGGGAGCCATCGTACTCGGCTCCGTCCAGAATGCTTTCGCCGCCGACTTCGGACCGTCCAATCCTTTTTATGCGCCGAGCACGCTGCCTTTCCAGGCTCCGCCGTTCGACAAGATCAAGGACGACGACTATCAGCCCGCGATCGAAGCGGGGATGGCGCAGCAGCAGGCCGAAATCCGGACGATCGCCGACAATCCGGCCGCGCCCACTTTTGACAACACCATCGTCGCCCTGGAGAAGAGCGGGCGGTTGCTGGACCGCGCGACGGCAGTATTCTTTGGAGTGACGGGCGCGAACATCAACCCCACGCTCCAGAATGTGAAGACGATCGAAGCTCCGAAACTGGCGGCGCATCAGGATTTCCTGTTCCTCAACACGAAACTCTTCGCGCGCATTGCCGCGCTCTACAAGGAACGCGGCACGCTGGGACTCGATGCGGAGTCGCTGCGGCTGTTGGAGCGCTACTACGACGATTTCGTGCACGCGGGCGCCAATCTCTCGGAAGCCGACAAGACGGAGATGAGAAAGCTGAACGAACAGATTTCGTCGCTGGAGGACGCCTTTAACACGAAGCTTCTGGCGGCCACGAAGGATGGCGCCTACGCGACCGGCGACAAAGCCGCGCTGGCGGGCCTCAGCGAAGCGCAGATCGCAGGCGCCGCGCAAATGGCCAAGGACCGCAAGGTGGAAGGTTTTGTCGTTCCACTGCAGAACACGACGCAGCAGCCCGATCTGGCTTCGCTCAGCAATCGCAGCACGCGGCAAGCGATGTTTGAGCACTCCTGGAACCGGGCCGAGCGGGGCGACGCCAACGATACGCGCGACACCATTGCGCATCTGGCGCAGCTTCGGGCGCAGAAGGCCAAGCTGCTCGGCTTTGCGAGTTTCGCGGCGTGGACGCTCGACAATCAGATGGCCAAGACGCCCGAGGCCGCGTTGCAGTTCATGGATGCGATCGTTCCGGCGGCGACGGCACAGGCGGCTCGGGAGGCGGCGGACATCCAGGGCGTGATCGATTCCCAGAAGGGCGGCTTTCAGGTACAAGCCTACGATTGGGATTTCTACGCGGAGCAGGTGCGAAAGGCCCGCTACGATATCGACGATGAGCAGGTAAAACCCTATTTCGAGCTCGACAGTGTGCTGAAGAACGGCGTGTTTTATGCGGCCACTCAACTCTACGGGATCACTTTCAAGGAACGGCACGACCTGCCGGTCTACCAGGCCGATGTGCGCGTGTTTGAGGTTTTCGACGCCGACGGCAAGCACCTCGCGCTTTTTTACTGCGATTACTTCAAGCGCGACAACAAGAATGGCGGCGCCTGGATGTCGAACTTTGTCGGCCAGTCGCGGCTGCTGGGGACTTCTCCCGTGGTGTACAACGTTGCGAACTTTGCCAAGCCGGCGGCGGGCGAGCCGGCGCTGATCAGCTTCAGCGATGTGGTTACCATGTTCCATGAGTTTGGACATGGACTGCACGGCATGTTCTCGGATGCGGAGTATCCGACGCTTTCGGGAACGGCGACGGCGCGCGACTTCGTCGAATTTCCCTCGCAGTTCAACGAGCATTGGGCGAGCTATCCGGCGGTGTTTGCGCACTATGCGAAACACTACAAGACCGGTGCACCGATGCCCGCGGAACTGGCGGCGAAGATCCGGAAAGCGGAGACGTTCAACAAGGGCTACGACATGACGGAACTTCTGGCGGCGGCGGAACTGGACATGCAGTGGCACTTTCTTCCGGCCAGCGCTCCGCTGCAGAACCCGGACGAGTTCGAGAAGCAGGCGCTCGACAAGACGCACCTGAACGTCAGTTATGTGCCGCCGCGATACCGGTCGAGCTACTTCAGCCACATCTGGGACACGGGATACAGCGCCGGGTATTACGCCTATCTCTGGACGCAGATGCTCGCCGACGACGGGTATCAGTGGTTCGAGGAACACGGGGAATTGACGCGGGCCAACGGCGACCGCTTTCGCAAGATGGTGCTCTCGCGCGGCAATACGGAGGATCTGGCGAAGATGTATGCGGATTGGCGCGGGGCGCCTCCGAATACGAAGGCGATGCTGAAGCATAGGGGGCTGGAGGGAGCGGGGGCGCGGTAGGGAAGATCTGAATCAGGTGTCGGCAGAAAGCGTGAACCACGGGGTACACGGGGGTGCACAGGGGAAACCGGGGATTAATCGGAGCCTTCCCCGAGCGAAAACCGGGCTCAAAGAGCTCGGGAACCGCGGGGAGTGGCACTTACGTAATCTACAGTTAGTAACCACATTCGCCACATACTGAGGCTGACTATGAGCAGCCCTCCCCAATCTCGCGCAGCGTGGCGTGTTCCGCGCGCTCACCTCGAAGGCAGTAATCCAACCGTGCTTCGGTTTTCGAATGGCCGGAGCGTCGCAGCCAACTTACAGGTAATTTCTCAGACCGGCGGCCTGCTTTCGGTCTCTCAACCGATGGTGCAGGGATCGGAAGTGAAGATGATTTTCCTGACCGGAACCGGGGCAGTGCTGGGAGGCGCGGAAATGCTTCAGCCCGTCAACGACAGTTTGCAACCTTTTCGGTTTGTTTCGCTGGCGGAGGACGATCAACGGCGACTGGGAGAACTGGTCGCGCAACGGTCGACTGAGGAAGACTCGGGGCAGGCATGGATGGAGAAGCTGAGGGCGGCGTCGGCGCGGCAGAACGAGCCGCGGCGTTGGCGGTCGAAGGCGGCGGGAGCGGTTGGGTTATTGATGGCTGGGCTGGCCACGGCGGCGTACGTGTTGCACTTTGGCTTGCTCAAGTAGATGGTGGTGCAGTTTGAAAAGTGGGCGACCCAGAAGGTGGATTTGCTGCGAGCAAAAGCAGGTCCTTCGCTTCGCTCAGGATGACAAGTCTTTTAGTGAAGACCAAACTGCACAATTTTTCGCAAGTAGATGATGTTGCGTTGGACGGTCATTGGTCACTGCCGCGAAATGGACTCGAACAGCACTCGCCGATACCCACGATTCAGGCTGCATACACCTGTGTTCATCGCGGTCCCCGGCTCCGCGAATGTCGTTGTGCCGGGAGTGGTTTCGAAGTTAAGCCGGACGGGCATGGAGATCTACGCTGGGGTCAACCTACAACCGGGAGAACTGATGGAAGTCGAGTTAAGGGCAACGGGCAGGACGATCCGAGTCGCCGGGGTGGTATGCAATCGCACGGGCTTTTGTTTTGGGCTTGAATTTTGCGCGCTGCGGATTGAACCGCGGCCGCTTGTGGCCAGGATAAATCGGGATTGCGTGCGGTGAGCGGGGGGGCGAGGGTAAGAGCCTGTTAACAGCAATTTGAGTTCCCGTTCAAACGGTGATTTGACCTTATTCATGGCCAAATCCCCGGAACTACCGATTGTAGTATCGCTGAAGCGCGGGGACAGGGACGAAATCTTCATTTACTCGCAATACGCCCGAATGGAATTCGGGCCGAAGCTTTTTGCAAAACCAGCGGACGTGAAGATTCAAGACTCGAAACCCTGAGCTTGGTGAAAGTCCTCGTTCCCCAAGCAGCCCTTCTTTTGCCCGAACCCAACTCGCCAACCTGTATCTTTTCCTGCATTGTAGGAAGCGGGCCTTCTTGTCATAATTATCAAGCTCTGGCCCCGTAACGGTGCTGCCGGGTGAAGGCTGCCTGGGCAACGCCGTCGCTGCCACATGACATTTTTCTCGAAGATTTTTGCGCCCACCAAGAGCCGGCGGCTGAACGAGCTGGTCGGATTTCTGTTTTGCGTCTCCGCGCTCCTCCTTTTTCTCGCGCTGGCTTCTTATTCGCCGCTCGATCCCTCGCTGAACAGCGCCTCGATCCTTACGGGATCACACGCGGCCCGCAACTGGGTCGGCATTCTGGGAGCGTATCTTTCCGACCTGGTGCTGCAATTCTGGGGGGTGGGAGCGTTTCTGCTGCCGGTTTTCATGGGGATGCTGGGCGTGCGGTGGTTCCGGTCGCGGGCGGTGCAGTCTCCGATCGCGAAAACGCTGGGCGGAATCTGGCTGCTCATGTTTACTCCGGCGCTGTTGGCTATTCTGCCGGGGCATTTTCGCTGGATGGGCGCCATTCCGATTGAAGGCCTGGCGGGACGCATTGTCGGGGATGTCTTAATCCGGTACCTCAACGTTGCCGGGGCATACATTGTCTGCACTACGGTTCTGGCGGTCGCGCTCTACCTGACCACGGCGTTTTCGTTCTCGGCGATTGAATTGTGGGCTCCGACTCGGTTTGCTTTCGTGCTGGCACTTCGGGATCGCTTTAAAGACTGGCAAGTGGAACGGGAGCGCCAGCGTCAACAGAAGGAACTGGAAAAGCGGCGCGCGGAAAAACCCAGCGTCACGGCTCGGCTGGTGCCGGCGCGTCCGGTGGCGGTGCGTGCGGACAGTTCGCGGCAGGAAATGTCGGGTGAGGACGGGTCGAGGCATCCTCAGGACGCAGAGCGGCAGACGGGGCAGGAAGTTGCGGGCGAGGCTGTCGCTGCGGCTCCGCGCAACGGGATTGAACGCATGATGGCGGGCGAAGGCGCGGAGGATTTCGCCTCGATGCCGCACGCTGTACATGCCTCGGGCGAGATCGAAGTCACGGATCGCGCCGACACGGATGTCAAACCGAAGACGACTTTTCCAAAGATTGCGGGCAGCTACAAGTTGCCGCCGTCGAGTCTGCTGCACCGTCCCGACGAACAGCAATCGGTGAATGAGGATGAACTGAAGGTCGTCGCGCAGGTTTTGACGGCGAAGTACGCGGAATTCGAGGTCCACGGGCAGGTCACGCAGATCAACCCAGGGCCGGTTGTCACCACGTTCGAGTTCAAACCGGAAGCCGGCATCAAATACAGCCGCATCATTGGACTCACGGACGATCTTTGCTTAGCGCTGCGGGCGGAGAGCATTCTGGTGGAACGCATGCCGGGCAAAAGCACCGTGGGCATACAGGTGCCGAACCGGGAGCGCGAGATTATCTGGCTGCGCGAGAACATAGAGTCGCAGGAATTTCTGGGGTCGAAATCGAAGCTCACGATCGCGATGGGCAAGGATATTAATGGGCGCATCGCCGCCGCCGATTTGGCGAGCATGCCGCACCTGCTGATTGCGGGATCGACGGGCACAGGCAAGAGCGTGGCGGTCAACTCCATGATCATGTCGATTTTGTACAAATCGACGCCGGCGGAAGTGCGGCTGGTGCTGGTGGATCCGAAGCGGCTGGAACTGGGAAATTACGAAGGCGTGCCGCATCTTTACACGCCGATCATTACGGAACCGAAGCTGGCCGCCAATGCGCTGCGCAACGCGGTCCGCGAAATGGAGCGGCGGTTGAAATTGCTGGCGGCTAAGGGCGTCCGCAACATCGACAGCTATAACCGGCTGTTTGACGACACACCGAGTTTATTTAGCGATCAGAACAACCCTGAGGACGGGCCGCTTCCGAAGATCGTCATCATCATCGACGAGTTGGCCGACCTGATGATGCTGGACGGCAACAACGTGGAGGAATCGATTACGCGGTTGGCGCAGATGGCGCGCGCGGTGGGCATCCACCTGGTGCTGGCGACGCAGCGGCCTTCGGTCGACGTCATCACCGGACTGATCAAGGCGAACTTCCCGGCGCGCGTGTCGTTCCGCGTGGCGACCAAGGTCGACTCGCGGACGATTCTCGATGCGAACGGCGCTGAATCGCTGCTGGGACGCGGCGACATGCTTTACCTTCCATCGGGCTCGGCGCGGGTGCATCGGCTGCATGCTCCTTATGTGACGGAAAAGGAAATTGCGGCGGTGGTGGAATTCTGGAAGGCGCAGGGGCAGGCGCAATATCAGGAGAAATTCCTGGAGACTCCGAAAGAAGATCGCGAGTCGTCGGGCGGCGGTGGCGACGACTCGGGAGAAATTTCGGCGGAGGACAACGATCCGCTGTTCAACGACGCCGTGCGGCTGGTGATCGAGTTCGGCAAGGCCTCCACTTCCCTGCTGCAACGCCGCCTGCGGATCGGATATGGGCGCGCAGCACATCTCATCGACCTCATGGAACGGGATGGAATCGTCGGCGCCGCCGACGGGCCCAAGCCGCGCGAAGTGCTCAAGCGGCCCGATTGGATCACGGAAGTGGAAGAGTCGATGCGGTAGGGAACCTTCGATTCGGTGTCGGCGAAAAGCATAGACCACAGGGTACACAGAGGCGCACGGGGGAAACCGGGACTCAATCGGAGTTCCCCTAGAGCGACTGCTTAATGGAGAACATCCATCATGAAAAAGGTTAGGTCGGCGATGAGCGCCAAGGACGGACAGGCTCGTTTTAAGCCGCGGGACTTCGTCAGCGTTCCCAGATTTTTGCTTGGTGTCTGTTTCTTATTTGCTGCGGCGGCATTCGCGCAACGCCCGGCAAATACCTTTGCGACGTTCGACGTCACTGGCGCGGGCAGGGCCTATCAACAGGGGACGGTGGCGAGCGGCATCAATACTGCCGGGGTGATTGCGGGATATTACTATGACGCGCTCGATGTGGCGCACGGGTTCGTCCGTACGGCGGCGGGGGCGATCACGACGTTTGACGCGGTGGGCGCCGGCACGGGCGCGAACCAGGGGACGTTTGCCATCGGCATCAACACGGGCGGAAAAATCGCGGGCTATTACGTTGACGCGGGCAATGCGTCGCATGGATTTGTGCGAACCGCAGCGGGCGTCATCACCGCGTTCAATGTTACGGGGGCGGGCGCGGGCGCCAATCAGGGAACCTTTGCCGCCGGCATCAACACGGGCGGAAGAATCGCGGGTTATTCCGTCGATGGAACGAACGTGAGTCACGGATTTGTGCGGACCGCGGCAGGCGTTATCACAGCGTTCAATGTTACGGGAGCGGGCACGGGCGCCAATCAGGGAACGTTTGCCGCCAGCATCGCCACGGGTGGCACGATTGCGGGATATTCGATTGACGGAAGCAATGTGAACCACGGATTTGTGAGAACTTCCGCGGGCGTCGTCACCGTGTTTAATGTTTCGAGCGCCGGCACCGACGCCTTTCAGGGAACATTCGTTGGCGGTATCAACACGGCGGGCACGATCACGGGATATTCCATTAGCGGCAGTAATGTGGTTAGCGGTTTTGTGCGCACCTCGGCCGGGGTGATCACCACGTTCGCCGCCTCGGGAGCGGGCACCGGCACTGTTGCCAACGCAATCAACACCGCCGGCACGATTGCGGGGTTTTACTACGACACGAGCCTTGCGTTCCACGGCTTTATGCGCACGTCCAGCGGTACCATCACCACCCTCGATGTGCCCGGCGCGGGTACGGGGGAAGGCAGTGGGACGGTGTGCAATGGCATCAACACGGCGGGCGACATTGTGGGATATTTTCTTGCTGACAACGGACCGTATCATGGGTTTCTGCTCACGCCGTAACGACGGAGAAAGTCTGCTGCCCTGGTCCGTAAAAGTGATGGGAGAATAGGCGACTTGGGTTATCCTCTAAGGACTCCGATTCAGCGTCGGCAAAGAGCATAAACCACAGGGTACACAGGGGCGCACGGGGGAACCCGGGACTTAATCAGAGTTTCCCTAAGGCTATTGCTAGCGTAAGGTTTTGGACGGTGGGGGGACGGGCGTTTTGCCTGTTCGGCGGGGCGGGGACGCCCGGCGCTCCACCGACAAGTTTCGATAGGAGCCCGACACCATGTCCGAAGAACTGCACGAATTGCACGAGCACGCGGAACACGCTCGTGAGCATCCCGATCTTGCGCCGGTCACGCTGACCATGGCCGTGCTGGCCGTTTTGGTGGCTACGGTTTCGCTGCTGGGTCACCGAACCCATACCGAAGAAATCATCCTGCAGAACAAAGTCACCGATCAGTGGAGCTATTACCAAGCCAAAGACATACGGCTGCACACGGCGGAGGCATTCTCGGACCTGGCGGGGATTGTGGCGGCCAAGGACGCCACAGCAGCAGCGAAACTTCAGCAGAAAATCGGGGCCGAGGCGGAGCACTATCGGGAAGATAAGAAAGAGGTGCAGGCCAAGGCACACGAACTGGAGCAGGAGTTCGCGCTCACGAACCGAAAAGCTGACCGCTTCGATCTGGGCGAAGTCTTTCTGGAGGTCGCGCTCGTGATCACGTCGATCACCCTGCTTTCGGGCAAGCGAATCTACTGGTATATCGGGCTGCTGCTGGCAACCGGAGGAGTTGTGGTTGCGGCTACGGCGTTGCTGCTGCACTAGAAGGCTGCGGGGGAGCGACCACCGGGGCTAAAGCCCACAAAGATTCCGAGGGGCGTGCGCGGCCCTGAAGGGCCGCTCTTCCACCTTACGAGACCCTTGGGCTCTCGAAGGGCCGCTCTTCCGCACTGAAGCCTACATTCCTGATTTTTCCGCAGCTAGAGATTGTGACGAGAGAAACGAAACATGAAGAAAACATGGATTTGGGGGACTCTTTGGGTTTCGGTCTTGATCGCCGGCGCTCTGGCGGCGCAGGAAAAGCAGGCGAACCGAGAGGCCATGACATTCCCGCTGGACTGTGCGGGCGGCGACTGCCCGTTGTTGAAAGGGATGCCGCAAACCAGCGGAATGCGGGGCGGGGCGGTGAAGCTGAGGCCGGGGGAGAGCGTGGGTTGGCACTCCACGACGGAGCATGAAGAGGCTTTGGTGGTGCTGCGGGGCAAGGGAACGGTGAAGATCGAAGGGAAGGCGGATGTGCCGGTGCACGAGAACATGCTTGCGTATATCCCGCCTGCGACCAAGCACAACGTGACGAACACAGGGACGGAACTGCTCGAGTATGTGTGGGTGGTGGCGGCGATTACGCGACACTAATTCCGTCGCACGATCGACTCATTGTCTTCTGACCAATGCCCTCTGACCCATCGCGCTGTGATTTCCATCACAACCCAAATGGTCATATCTGATGACGGTCTTCCGGCGCAGGGGGTGTGCTTCGTCGGCGGCAATGGGAGGCTGACGACTCTTTGCGCGACAACTCTCTGTAACTACGAGTCCATCATTTCCAGAATTCTGTTCGCCGTTTGGCTTCTCATTTGCAATACCCCTTGAATCTCCCTGGCCGAAGCCGAAGAGAAGACTGGACCCAGCCAATGTTGCAGAAGTGTGCGAATCCAACTTGCGTAGTTCCGTTCCTTTCCTTACGCGAAGGCAAGCTCTTTCTGGCGGAAACCTTCCCGTCCAATCTAAACGCCACGTTCGATGGAAGTCGGCGGAAGCTTCGCCGGCGGGAACATTTTTGGCTGTGCGACGCTTGCTCCTCGCATTACACGCTGCGCTTCGACGCCGCGCAGGGGATGCTGACCGTCCCGCTGGTCGCGCGCACAAGCCCACAGATTCGGAGCCGCGCAGCGAGCGCTTGATGGATTGTGCGGAAGAAAGGATGACTGCAATGATAAGTTCCCCGATCGCGAGACGCGCGCCCTGTTCGGTTTGCGGGCTCGACACCTTTCGGCACAAGGGATGGTTCCTAGTGGTCGACAATCGATGGCTCGACCGGCTCAGGATTCTCTCCTGGCATCCTTCGCTGGCGACGCAAAAAGATATGAAGAGCGTGTGCTGCCGGGATCATCTGAAGACGCTGATCGCGCACTGGCTGACGCAGGCCAGCCTGCGCCTGCCGCCGTCGCACTTTGCTCCGCACGATCCTCTGCGCGATCTTGGGCACTATCCTCCAATGCCCATTGGGAGCGACCCGTCGCTAAGCGACCTCGATCTTGGTCCCGACGCGATGGGGCGCGTGGTCGGCGAGCTGGCGGTTCATCGCGAGTCGTTTTCGCGGGTCTGGTCGGGATCTCCCGAGGCCCTGGAATGCATTCTGGAGGCACTGATCACGATCGGGGCCGAAAACAAGCCCCACGCGCTTGAGTGCCAACTTTTCACACTGCCACAACAGTCTCCGCACGGGATTTCCCTTCAATAAGGCGCTGGCAGAGGTCTAGCTCTGCCAGCGCTCCTTCCACACTCGCCAATCTTTTTCCATCGCTTCCGCCATCGCCTGCGCGGCCGCGGTGAGCCAGTTCTTCTTTCGTCCGCGCAGATCCTTCAGAATTGCTTTCCGCTTTTCTTCTGTTCCCAGGTGGATGTTCGCCGTCTCTCTTCCCATGGCCTCGAGCAGCCGGCACTCGCCGCGATTACTCGCGAGCGCATCGAGTTCGATGCGGGAGCAATGCGGCGAAAGGCGGCGGACGATCCAGTGGCCGCGCATCTGCACATAGGGATCGGGACAACGAACAGACCGGCGCAGAATCGCGCCGTACAAAATCTCGGAGGGCACGCGGTTTGGATTTGCGCACTGCAACGCCGAGGGGAGCAAGGCCTTGGCTTCGCGGGCCACTCGTCCACCCTTGAAATCGGCGATGGCCACCAGTCGAGTGCGGCCCAGGCTCCCGAGGCCCGCCCTGCGCCGCGCGAGGCGGTAGCGCAGGCCGGACTCGGGCAGCATGTGCTCAAGCGCTTCGCGGGCGCTCTCCGGGATTTCTCCCTTGGCGGTCGGGTTGGTGTCCATTTTTTTCCAGAAGGCCACGGGATCGCGCAGTTTGCTTTCGGCGATCGCCCGTAACCAGGCGTGGCTTTCCTCCAACACAAACGGCAACCCGCCTTCGTTCATTACGTTCTCGTAGCCCTCGTGGATGGCCTCGGCCGCATCTTTGGGCTTCATCGTGAGATGCTCAGCGCGTGCCGCCAGCAGAGCGCTAGCGGCAAGCCGCACCAGATCCATGGTGTAGGGGTAGACGCAGGCCTCATCGAAGTCGTTTACTCCCCAGACGAGGCGGCCATCGATATCGCGCCAGGTGCCGAAGTTTTCAACGTGGAGGTCGCCGATCGATAAGAGATGCGGCACGCGGTCCAGGTCGGGGCAGACCTCGGGCCAGACCTGCACCCAACGGTAGAAGGTGGCGCGGAAAAAGGGGAAAAGAGCAGCTGCCATCTGCTCGTGCTTGAACTGTAGGTCGGGCTCGACGATGCGGATGTGTTGCCGCAGCCATTCTTCGTACTTATTGGTCGCCTTGACGATGTTCATAGATGGTTAGCAACGATAGGGAGGGAGGCGCGCCGTGTCAAGATAGGATTCGGGTGGTGAGTCAGTTTGACGATGCGACTCCAGATCACGTGCTTTTACTGATCACGTGCTTTTACTTAACCGCCGCTTGCGGCTTCTGATATGATTTGCGGTTCATGGCATTGAAAATTCATTGGCGGCTCGAGTGGAAACGGTTGCCGGTGACGCTGCGCGCCGGCGTAGCGATGACGGTGGCCGCGTTTGCGCTCATTGTCAGCGTGCATGCGGCGCCAGCGCCCAAGTCTGCAGCGCTGCGAACCGTCCGCATGGTGCAGCAATCGATTCCGATGGCCGACGGGGTGCATCTTTCCGCCACTCTTTACATGCCCGACTCGGCGAAGGCGAACGAGAAATTCCCGGCGCTGCTCGAATATCTTCCGTATCGCAAGGACGATGCCACCGCCGCGCGGGACTATCCTACCCACTACTGGTTTGCCAGCCACGGATACGTCAGTGTTCGCGTCGATATTCGAGGGTTCGGCACGAGTGAAGGCGTGCCCACCGAGCGCGAATATTCGGAGCAGGAGCAACTCGACGGGGAGCAAGTGATTGCATGGTTAGCCGCGCAACCGTGGTCGAACGGCAAAGTGGGAATGTTCGGCATCTCGTGGGGCGGGTTCAACTCGATCCAGATGGCGATGCGTCATCCACCGGCGCTTAAGGCCATTCTTGCCGTCGATGCTACCGAGCAGCTTTTTCACGATGACGTCCATTACATCGATGGGCTGATGCACGTCGATGAGTTCGAGCTCAACATGGACCTTGCACCGGGCATGACCGGAGCGCCCGATTACACGCTTGACGAAAAGATACTGGGGCCGCGTTTTGAATCCGCGCCGTGGTCGCTGATGTATTTCAAGCACCAGCGCGATGGGCAGTTCTGGCACGCGCCGGAACGGGCGCTCGGCGAAATCAAGATTCCGTGCTTCTTGATTGGCGGGCTGCTCGACGGCTACAGGGATTCGATCCCGCGCATGTTCGAGCAAGTGAAGGCGCCGGTGAAGGCGATTATCGGGCCGTGGAATCACACTTTCCCCAACGACGCGGAGCCGGGGCCGCAAATCGAATGGCGAGATCAAGCGCTGCGGTGGTGGGATTACTGGCTGAAGAACCGCAACACTGGGATTCTCGAGGAACCGCCGCTTTCGATTTACATGCAAGACTGGCATGCGCCCGACGCACATCTTAAGAACTTGCCGGGCAAGTGGCGCGGTGAGATCGGATGGCCGCCGCGGAATGTAGCGAACACAACCCTTTATCTGTATGACGCGCATGCGCTCTCGGTCAACCCCGCCAAGCAGGGAGAAAGCCTACTTCG
>Ga0302153_10000792_pt1 | contig 16624 bp, 15 predicted proteins | sample I_Bog_N2_2_FD_192429 | JGI IMG/M metagenome (GOLD analysis project Ga0302153, IMG submission 192429) | Peat permafrost microbial communities from Stordalen Mire near Abisko, Sweden - I_Bog_N2_2 | ecosystem: Environmental > Terrestrial > Soil > Wetlands > Peat | place: Sweden: Abisko, Stordalen... | reverse complement strand
GCTGGCTGCCGTCTTTCTGAGCATCGCCGGGTCAGCCCATGCGCAGTCGGCGGGTACGTGGAACAAGCGCGGCGTCAACGCCGAGGCCCGTGAGGACTACGACGCGGCCTTTGAGGCCTATCGCCAGGCGCACCTGAAAAAGCCCAAGGACCTGCGCTACCAGACGCACTACGAGCGGATGCGCTTTCAGGCGGCCAACCTGCATGTGGATCGCGGCCGCGTCCTGCGGCAGTCGGGCGACGTGGGCGGAGCGGTGAATGAGTTCGCGCGCGCTCTGCAGATCGACCCTGGCAACCAGGTAGCCGCGCAGGAGCTACAGGTAACCGAGCCCAGGGCGCAGCCGCAAGGGACCTCGGGTCCCGGTCCTGGGGGTGCGGCGGCCAGCGGTGTGACGCCGGGCAAGACGCTGGTTCCGGGCGTCGATGAGCAGACTCCCTATCAGGACCAGGTACAGAAGGACATCGCCGCGATGGGCGCACCGGTGGTGTTGCAGCCGGTGTCGAACGACCCCATCACGCTGCACATGGTGGAAGACGCCAAGGTGATCTACCAGGCCATCGGCAAGGCGGCGGGGCTGAATGTAATCTTTGATCCGGATTACACCTCGAAGCGCATTCCGATTGACCTGACGAGCGTTTCCTTGAACGACGCGCTGCGTATCGTGGGGATTGAGGCGGGCACGTTCTGGAAGCCGGTGACGACGAACACCATCTTTGTCGCGCAGAACAACCGCCAGAAGCGCACCGACATGGACGACCTGGCGGTGCAGACGTTTTACCTGACCAACGCGTCGCAGCAGAATGACGCCAATGAGATTCTGGTTGCCCTGCGCAACCTGCTGGACCCGAGCGTGAAGATCTACCTGGTGGCCAGCCAGAACGCCATCGTGATGCGCGCGACCACCGATGAGCTGATTCTGGCCGAGAAGCTGATCAACGATCTGGACCGCGTTCGTCCTGAGGTGGTGGTGGATGTGGCCGTGCTGGAGGTGAGCCGCGACAAGATTCGCAACCTGGGCATTACGCTGCCGACCAGCTTTGGACTGACGCCACAGGCCAGCAACGCCAACTCCAGTACAACCAACAACACGACCGGCACGACAACCGGGACCACCACCAATACGGCGACGAACACTTCGGGCATTACGCTGAACACGCTGGGCAACATCAACGCAACCAATTTTGCCGTGTCGGTGTCGGGCGGCACGGTGAACGCGCTGCTCTCGGACTCGGACACGCGCATCCTGCAGAACCCGCGTATTCGCGCGACGGACGGCCAGCCAGCCTCGCTGAAGATTGGTTCGAAGATTCCGGTTGCGACTGGATCGTATTCCGCCGGAGCGGCAATCACCACGGCCTCCCTGGGCGTGCAGACGCAGTTCACCTATCTCGATGTGGGCGTGAATATCTCCATGACTCCGACGGTGCACTACGACCGCGAGATCAGCCTGAAGATGAAGATCGAGATTTCGTCGCAGAACGGTTCCGTGACGATCTCCGGCGTGACCGAGCCGATCATCTCGCAGCGCGTGGTGGAGCAGGTGATCCAGCTCAAGGACGGCGAGCCGTCGATCCTCGCTGGATTAATCCAGAGGCAGGACACGAAGGCAGTGAATGGGACTCCGGGGTTGGGGGAGTTGCCGTTGCTGAAGTACTTCTTCAGCAGCCAGGATAAGGAGCAGCAGTCTGACGAGATTGTGTTCCTGCTGATTCCGCACATCGTTCGCGAGTCCATTCTGACGGACCAGAACACGCGGGCCATCTATACCGGAACCAGCCAGTCGATCGATCTGATCCATCAGGAACCGGCGCCGATGCTGGCCAATGACGGCAAGTCGCTGGAGAGTGCGTCGGCGAATCCGCCAGCGCAGGATACCTCGGCAGCCAATGCCGCCAATGCGATGCTGGGCAAGATCGCTGCTGACTCGCGGCCCCTGGCGCCGGGTATAGTGACGGGCACGAGCGCACCTCCCCCGGCTTCTGTTCCGCCTTCTATACCGGGAACGGCTTCGATGACGACTCCGATTTCGCTGACTGTGGTTCCGGTGGCGCCCAATCAGCAGGTCGGCGCCACATTCCAGGTTGCAGTGATGGCCGCCAACGCGCAGGACCTGTTCAGCGTTCCGATGCAGATGCAGTTCGACCCCAAGCTGCTTTCGCTGGTGAATGTGGATGCGGGCGATTTTCTGGGCAAGGATGGCCAGGCAGTCGCGCTGGTGCATCGCGATGAAGGCAATGGAGCGGTGACCATCTCGACCTCCAGGCCGCCGGGCACCAAGGGCGTGGACGGGCAGGGCACGCTGTGCACGCTGACCTTCAAGGCGCTGGCTCCGGGAGATGCGGCACTATCGCTGGTGCGCATCGGCGCCAAGAACAGCCAGCAGGTGTCGTTGCCGGCTGTAGGTACGCAGGCTGTGGTGCATCTGAAGTAGGGCAGAGAGAAGCAGGGAAAAGCAGGGGTTAGGGATTAGGAAAGAGCAAAGTCGTGAGGCAGTGGATACAGACCCGAAGGAGTGCAACGCGGAACTGCAAGACGCGTTCCGGTGAGGCTGGGGTCACGCTGACTGAGCTGATCATCGTGATCACGATCTTGTCGATTCTGGCGATGGCGGCGATTCCGGCGGTGAAGTTCCAGGTGAAACGAACGAAAGAGCGTGAGCTGAGAGCGGACCTGTGGGAGATGCGCAAGGCCATCGACGCCTACAAGGATGTGGCCGACCTGGGTGGAATTCAGACCAAGGCCGACTCCAACAACTATCCGCCTGACTTGCAGACGCTGGTGGATGGCGTGGACGTAAAGGACAAGCGGATGCGGTTTCTGCGATCGATTCCGATCGATCCCATGACGGGGGATGCCGATTGGGGGCTGCGCTCCAACCAGGACGAGCCGGACTCGGACAGCTTTGGTGGGCAGAACGTCTACGATGTGTACAGCAAGAGTGATGGAACGGCGCTGGATGGAACGAAGTACAACACGTGGTAGTGGAGGGCCCAGGGTTTAGGGTCCAGGGTTCAGAAGACGGTGGAGAGAGTTGTGAGATTGCGGGATACAGATCGAGCAGAGAGGGGCGGCGAGAGCGGCTTTACGCTGGTGGAGCTGATGATCGTGATGACGATCATTGGGCTGCTGGCGGCGATTGCCATTCCCAGCTACATCCGCTCGGTGCAGAAGGCCAAGGAAGCCGTGCTGAAGGAAGACCTGCACACGATGCGGACGGCGATCGACAGCTATACCGTCGACAAGGAGAAGGCTCCGCAGGGGCTGGACGACCTGGTGTCGGCCGGTTACCTGAAGACCATTCCGATTGACCCGCTGACCAGCCGGAACGACACCTGGATGACCAGCGAGTCCGACACGCTGACCGACATCAACGAGACCGAGGGCGGAATCGACGACGTTCATTCGGGGTCGGAGGGCGTCTCCAGCGAGGGAACGACCTACAACACGTGGTGATTTCTCCGGGGCTGAAGCCCCCAACTTTGAGCGCATCGTATTCAGGGGCCGAAAGGCCCCTGCCCCCTCCGTCTTAGGCCCCTGCTCCCTCCAAAAGAGCCTTGTAATCCAAAGGCCTCTGGAAAGCGTCTACAATGGCATAAGAGAGCTGTGCCCGTACGCCTGGGGTGTGGCTCTCCCGGGAGTCACCCGCCATGCGCATTCTCACCGTTACCCTCCTTCTCGCAACCTCTGGAACGATAGCCCTGGCGCAACAGCCGGCAGCTACGCCCGCTGACACCTCTTCGCAACCCAGTAGCCAGACTCCAGCCGCGACTCCAACTCCGGCTGCGGGCCAGACGACTCCGGATGCCAAGCCCACGGACAGCAAGAGTCCTGATGCGACGCCGACCGATGGACGCAAGGAGCTCTCGGTGAAGGACGCTCCTCCGGCGACCAACAAGGAGGACTCGATCCCTTCGCCGGGCGAGCAGCTCGATCCACACATCAAGAAGGGCACCGAAGAGGACGTGGATGCTGTGGGGCAGCGCAATATCGGCGGCCGCGGCATGGGCAACTGGTACTCGACCAACTGGGAGATCGGAACCGGCAAGCAGTACTCGATGGAGATTGAGAAGAGTTCGCACCTGGTGACCGATCCGGTCGTGGTGGAGTATGTGAACCGCGTGGGGCAGAACCTGGTGAAGAACTCCGACTCGAAGGTGCCGTTCACGATCAAGGTGCTGGACACCGATGAGATCAACGCCATGGCGTTGCCGGGCGGGTTCTTCTATGTGAACTCGGGGCTGATCCTTGCATGCGACAGCGAAGACGAGCTGGCGGGTGTGATGGCGCATGAGATCGCGCACGTGGCTGCGCACCACGCGGCGCGCGAGATGACCCGGATGAACTACATGCAGATCGGCTCGATCCCGCTGATGATCTTCACGCAGGGAACGTGGACCGGTTATGGCATCTACGAGGCAGCGCAACTGGCGGTTCCGTTGACGTTCCTGCAGTTCAGCCGCGAGTACGAGGCAGAGGCTGATTATCTCGGCACGCAGTACATGTATCGCGCGGGCTACGATCCGCAGGGGCTGGTGTCGATCTTTGAGAAGCTGGACGCGCTGGAGAAACACAAGCCCGGGGCGCTGTCGAAGGCGTTCAGCGACCATCCTGCAACTCCGGATCGCATCGCCAACATCGAGGACGAGATTGCGACGATCCTTCCGGCGCGGCCCGACTATCTGGTGACGACCTCGGAGTTCGACCAGGTGAAGGCGCGGCTGGCGCGCATCCAGAACAAGCGCGGCATCAATGACAAGAAGGATGGCAATAAGCCCACGCTGCGCCGCACCAGCGGCAGCAACAACGATCCGAACTCCACGCAGACCGGCAACAGCGGTTCGGACCAGCCGACGCTTGGGCGCAGGGATTAGGGATTAGGGATAAGGGACAAGGAGGGCGCGGCGGTGGCCGCGCCCTTTCTGCGTCTGCGGCGGTAAACTGGTGGTTATGGCAACAGCGACACATACTACCGGTTACACCGACGACCATGCCAAGTCCGGGCTGGGGACGCAGTTTCCAGCGATTGAGACGTGGCAGAATCAGTTTCGTGCGTACGAGATTTTGATCGACGACCCGGAGTTCACCAGCGTGTGCCCCAAGACCGGGCTGCCCGACTTCGGTGTGCTGACCATCCGCTACATGCCGCGGGAGAAGTGCCTGGAGTTGAAGTCGCTGAAGGAGTACCTGTTCACGTACCGCAACCTCGGCATCTTTCAGGAGAACATCGTGAACCAGGTGCTGGACGACGTGGTGAAGGCGACGGACCCGGTGTGGGCGGAGATCAAGGGCGACTTCCGGCCGCGAGGCGGGATTTCGACGGTGGTGACGGCCCGGTGGCCTCGGACGGAAGAGATGCGGTAGGGTTCGTGCGACCACACCCGGAAAAATCCGATTGACTTTGCGCGCCGCAGCGGATAATTTTTGACGCCAAGGTAAGAGTCAATGAATTTTTCGCCGGTGACCGCTGGGTCCCTCGTCATCACAGCCGTCTACAGCGTCCTGCTGTTGTGGGGGATGTTCGTGGGCGTGCGCCAGGTGTACCAGGGCTTCTGCAAGCCCCAGGACCTGCTGAACCCGCTGTTCGGCAACCGGCAAGCGATCAAGATCTTCACGTTCCACCTGGGGGTGGTGTCGGCGGACCTGTTGGTGTGCGGGCCGCTTTCGCTGCACTACAAGAGCCGGCTATGGTACTGGGGCGGGCGGATCGCGCTGCTGATGTCGTCGTTCCCGCTGGCGTCGTATTTCAACCGGAACCCGCAGTCGTTCGGCAAACTGATCGGCTACTGGGTGCGGTTTCGCAACTTCTTTGAGATCTCGCTGCATATCCTGGTCGCCGCAATGGCGATCAACTGGTTCCACTATTACGTTCTGCTGTACTGGCTGGTGGCCTACCGGTACCTGGATGTGGGGCCGCGGCGGCTGTTCCAGACGCTGTACAACACGCCGGAGAAGAAGGCCGCGCGGCCCTGGGCTCCGGTGCTGAACTGGGTGGTGATTACGACCATCTATGTGCTGACGGCGCTGGCCATCTTTCACCAGAAGGTCATCTACGCCGTGCCGCCGGATGCGGCTACGCCGATCCACGTGGCCAAGACGTGGGAGGAGCTGCTGGTGCTGGCGATCAATGTGGGCATCGCGCTCATCGTCTGGGGCATGATGCGCAAGTACACAGGACCGGGCCCAGCGGCGGAGCTGATTCCGCCGTCTGCACCGCAGTAGGCATCGCAGGAGAGCCGAGACATGCTGAATCTTGACATCACGAAATCGAACGTAGGGATCGACAACCTGCTGGCGGTGACGACGAATCCGCGCCATCGCTACATCCTGATGGCGTACAGCCGGCACCGGTACCTGGAGTTTTCCGGCCGGTACGACGAGGTGCTGACCGACGACATGATGGTGGACGTGCCGATGTACAACCTGCACGCGCTGGGCTTCAACACCACGATCAGCGGCAAGGACGACGTGCGCGCGCTGTACAAGTACTGGGCGGACACGAACCAGTGCATCTTCTACGGCGAAGGCGAGCAGGTGGCGGTGGCGGACAACTTTGTGGCGTCCACGGTGATGGCACACCAGCAGGTGTGGGGCGGGGCGATCCTGTCGTCCAAGGTGCTGGGGCTGCTGCCGAAGGGGCTGTCGCACGACCTGCTGATCAAGCTCATCGAGTTCAAGGGGCTGAAGGCGGAGCCGGACCAGATGTACCTGTACTCGAACTTTGAGGAGACGATCTGGCCGTACGATGATCGCTGCCGCTTGATGCGGGAGGACGTGATTGAGCCTGACCCCTCTAAGGCGCAGATTACGAAACTCGACCCGGCGGACGTTCTGACGACGGCGCAGGCCGCGAAGCTGCTCGCGCCGCTGATCCAGCCGCTCCCGAACTTCGATGAGTACGTGCTGGGGAAGAAGGCCTCGTAGGTCGTTCAGGATGACAATCCAAAACTGATATCCTCGCCTCAGGATGGCGATGGCTGCGACAGCGACGAAGCCCAGAGGAACTGCGGTCGCTGGAGCGACGGTGGCGCTGGTGCTGTTGACGGCGATGAACTTCGTCAACTACCTGGACCGCTACATCCTGCCCGCGGTGCAGGAGCAGGTGAAGGGAGAGTTCCACCTGACCGACAACCAGATTGGGTCTCTGACGGTCTGGTTTTTCGTGGCGTATGTGCTGTCGTCGCCGCTGACAGGTTGGCTGGGGGACAAGTTCCCGCGAAAGCCAATGATTGTGATCGCAGCGCTGGGAATTGCCGCCATGAACTTCTGGACGGCGAGCGTACACAGCTATGTGTCGCTGAACCTGCGGCACGCGGCGCTGGGGATTGGCGAGGCGAGCTTTGGGATATTCGCTCCGGCGCTGCTGGCTGACTTTTATGCCGAAGACCGGCGCAACGCCGCGCTGACGGTCTTCAACGTGGCGATTCCGGTGGGAGCGGCGCTGGGATATCTGGCTGGGGGGAACATCGCGGCGAGTCATGGATGGCGCATGGCATTCGTAGCTTCGGCGGTGCCGGGGGCGGTGATTGCGTTGCTGATTTTATTCTTCATGCGGGAACCGCAAAGGACGGGTGGAGTGCGAAAGGCGCAGATGGAGAAGGGGAGCGTGTTGTCTTTGCTGAAGAATAAGGCTTATCTGACGTCAATCCTGGGGTATGCGGCGGTGACATTTTCACTGGGAGGCATTTCGTTCTGGATGCCGTCGTTTTTGCAGCGCGTGGATGGGCGTGAGATTGGCGCGGCCGGCACGATCATGGGTGGGATTACAGTGGTGTGCGGACTGGGCGGAACAGTGTGCGGCGGCCTGCTGGCGCAGTGGTGGTCCAAGCGGACTGGCAAAGCGCTGTATCTTGTGCCGGCGATAAGCGCGTTGCTGGCGGTGCCGCCGGCAGTGCTGTGCTTCTTTGGGCCTACAAGTGTGACCCTGCCGGCATTGGGGGCGGCTGTGTTTCTTATTTTTCTTGGGACGGGCCCAGTGAACGCGGCGACGCTGAATGCGGTGCCCGCTAACCTGCGTGCGACGGCGATGGCAGGGCAGTTGTTCGCACTGCATGTGTTCGGCGATCTACCCTCGTCCAAGATTATTGGGGTGATCAGCGACCACTCGAACCTGCGTCTGGGGTTGGGAGTGACGTTGGTGACGATGGTGATTGGCGGCGCGATCTTCTTTGTGGGAGCACGCTATGCGCCGGAGCTGCATGACGCCAAGGGCGAGGCCGTCGCGTGAGCTTTCAGGCAGGGGAGTTCTGGCGTGCGGCGCTGCAGATGGCCGCGTGGCTCGTGGCCGGGGCGTGGTGCCTGCGGACATCGGACATGGTGCGGAAGATTCCCGAGTTGGCGAACCTGAGTTCGCTGGACTGGGACCGCGGGCCCGTCGATTCGCTGACGCTGACGGTCGTAGTGCCGGCGCGGGATGAGGCAGAGAAGATCGCCGCGACGCTGGATGCTCTGTTACTGGCGGACTATCCTGCGCTGACGATTCTGGTGGTTGATGACCGCTCGACCGACGGGACGGGCGCAATTGCAGATGAGTATGCGGGAAGGCAGGCAGTGGGGAATAGGGAACAGGGAATAGCAAGTGGTACGAACCCTCGGCTGGAGGTGGTTCACATAACAGAGCTGCCTGCGGGGTGGCTGGGGAAGACCCATGCGATGGAAGTTGCGACGCGGCATTCGGATTCGGACTATCTGCTGTTTACGGATGCGGATGTGCTGTTTTCGCCGTCGATACTGCGACGCGCGATGGCTTATGTGGAGGCCAGCGAGGCGGACCACCTGGTGGTGTTGCCGACGATGCAGGTGCAGTCGCGCGGCGAGGGGATGGTGCTGGGGTTCATGCAGATGCTAGGCATGTGGGCGTCGCGGTTGTGGCGGGTGAGCGATGCGGAGTCGCAGCGGGACTTTGTGGGGGTGGGAGCGTTCAACCTGGTGCGGAGGGCGGCGCTGGACCAGATCGGGGGCTGGGCGCCGCAGCGGATGGTCGTGCTGGAGGACGTGACGCTGGGACGGCGGATGAAGATCGCCGGCATGCGGCAGCGGATTGCGTTCGCGCCGGGGCTGGTGCTGGTGCACTGGGCCGCCGGTGCGCTCGGTCTGATGCGGGTAATGACTAAGAACCTGTTTTCGGCGATGAACTTTCGGCCGCTGCTACTGCTGGGGATGTGCATATGGGTTGCGGTCTTCTTCCTGGGGCCGCTGGCGGGGCTGGCGTGGTGGCCGACGCTGATTCCGAGCCTGCTGATACTGGCGTGCGTGGGAGCGAGCTACCGGCTGATGGGCGAGGTGAGCCGCATCGACGCGCGCTATGGGTGGCTGTATCCGCTGGGGGCGCTGGCGTTTCTGTGGGCGCTGCTGCGGTCAATGGTCGTGGTGCTGGCGCAGGGTGGCGTGGTGTGGCGGGGGACGTTGTATCCGCTGCGGGAGTTGCGGCGGCACAATAGTCCGCTGCAATGGCGGCGCAGTTTAAAAACTTAGACGCCGACGGTATGGTGGCCGTAGCGTTTGGCTTACACTTCCACGGTCTGGCGACCGTATCTTTTCTCAACGTAATCGTCGAGAATCACCTGGAACTCTTCGACGATGTGGTCGCCTTTGAGGGTGACGGCGAGTTTGCCGTCGATGTAGACAGGGGCCTTGGGTTCCTCGAAGGTGCCGGGCAGCGAGATGCCGATGTTGGCGTGCTTGCTCTCGCCCGGGCCGTTGACGATGCAGCCCATCACGGCGAGCTTGAGCTCCTCGACGCCGGGGTAGACTTTTTTCCACTCGGGCATGGACTCGACAAGGTAGTTCTGAATGCGCTCGGCGAGCTCTTGAAAATACGTGGAAGTGGTGCGGCCGCAGCCGGGGCAGCTGGTGACCTGGGGCATGAAGCTGCGGATGCCGAGCGACTGCAGAATCTGCTGGCCGCAGCGGACCTCTTCGGAGCGGTCGCCGCCGGGGGTGGGCGTGAGCGAGACGCGGATGGTGTCGCCGATGCCCGCCAGCAGCAACGGAGACAGGCCGGCGGTGCTGGCGACGACGCCCTTCATGCCCATGCCTGCCTCGGTAAGGCCGAGGTGCAGGGCGTAGTCGCAGCGCGAGGCGAGCTCGGTGTAGACGTCGATGAGATCGCGCACCCCTGAAACTTTTGCCGAGAGGATGATCTGGTCGCGTCGCAGGCCGTAGCGCTCGGCGGCGGCGGCGTTGTCCAGCGCGGAGACGACCATGGCCTCCATCATCACGTCGCGGGCGTCGAGCGGCTCGGCGAGCTTGGAGTTCTCGTCCATCATCTTGGTGAGCAGCGCCTGGTCGAGCGAACCCCAGTTCACGCCGATGCGGACGGGCTTCTGGTGCTTCACCGCCACTTCGACCATCGTCCGGAAGTTGTCGTCGTCCTTTCGGCCGATGGAACAGTTGCCGGGGTTGATGCGGTACTTGGAGAGCGCTTCGGCGCAGTCGGGGTATTTTGCGAGCAGAAGGTGGCCGTTGTAGTGGAAGTCGCCGATGATGGGCGTTGTCCAGCCCTTGGCGTGGATGCCTTCGACGATGTAGGGAACGGCCTTCGCGGCATCGTCATTGTTGACGGTGATGCGGACCATCTCGGAGCCGGCGCGGGCCAGCGCGGCAATCTGCTGGACGGTGGACTCCACGTCGGCGGTGTCGGTGTTGGTCATCGACTGGACGACGACCGGAGCGGAGGAGCCGACGCGGACGCTGCCAATGGGAACGGTGACGGATTTTCTGCGGCGAAGGGCGGGCATACACCCCAATTTTAGCAGTTGGGGTGGGGCGGGGCCCAGATGAGCTGTGAGTCAGTGAGCTTTGAGTGGAGAAGCGCGGCTATTTCGGGGCGTCGGCTTCGATCAGCTCGCGGACCTCGGAGAGCGTGAGCAGTTCGCCATCGACCTCGAACTCAAACTCGCCGGCGTTGTCCGGGACGGGGATGACGTGGCCGACGCTGTGGCCGCGGTCGGCCAGAGTCTTGACGATGAGACCGGTGTCGATTTCGTGCTTCATGGGCGAGAGCCTTCCTTACTGGAGATGCGGATCGCGGGTGCTGCGTTATCTGGTCGCCCAGCATAGCAGAATCGTAGGGTTCAGGGCTGTGTCGTGGAGCTCCGATTCGTGAGGACTCTACCTGGAAATTAAGGTGCTGACAGTGCGGCCCGGCTGAAGTAACATTCGCGCAAATGCGTGCGGGTGGGGCGGGTGCGCGCCGGATGCCGGCAGGAGGAGGTCTGAGCATGGCTTGGTACGACGACGGAGCAACGGTAGTGGCGGCGGTGGCGCTAGGAGTTTCGCTCATCAGCTCGCTGATCTCCATGTGGCATACGCGGTCGCAGGACATGCAGAGCGCGCATCTGGACCTGCGCGCGGTCTTGCAGCGACTGCTGACGGTTCCGAGGGACGGCCAGGAGATGAAGGCGAAGTACAAGGACGATCCGCTCGCCTACCAGATCGCGTACTCGACGCTGCAGCAGGAGTTGAATGTGCTGGCCTCGCAGGGGGCAAAAGCGGTGCGGCTGCTGGGGCCGGAGCGGGTCTCCTCGCCGGAGTATCTGGCCATCGGGCGGGCGCAGATGGATGCAGGCGACTATGGCGCGTACAAACAGTTCATCGGGCAGGCCTGCGACAGCGCCATCACGCCGAGGGACAGGGCTGTGGCCAGTTGCGAAAAGGCCAACTTCCTCTTCCAGGAGGGCCACGCGCCGGAAGGTCGCAAGGAGTTCGAAGGGGCGATGGGGTGCCTGAAGGACTACCCGCCGTTTACGCCCGGATCGGCGGTTAAGCTCAGTGTTACCGACCGCTACCAGTTCGAGTTGCAATGGGCGCAGGCGGAGTGGAGCCTGGCTGGGAATGTGAAGGGAACAGTGGAGGGTATCGGACGGATCCGTGCATTGATCCAGGCGCTCCCGCCCAGCACGCAGCGCGATGCGATGATCGCCGGCATCGCGGACTTTGAGAGCGATGTGGCCAGCACGATCTTCGCGAGCGGCAACTTGCAGGGCGGCAGAGACGAGTTCGATGCAGCGCTGGCGCTGGTGGCAGATCTGTCGGATGCGAGCGTGGCCGCCACGGCCGGGGCCACGATGCTGCTGAACTGGGCGAACGTAGAGTCGACCCTCAAGGGGAACGGAGCGGCGGTGGAGGAACAGCTCGCCCACGCAAGGGAGCTGGTGAAGGGCATGCCGGGCACCGACGTGTACAACTCGGTGGAGACGGCGATCGATCAGTGGATGAAGGCGAAGGCGCCTGCGGTGGCTCCTGAAGCGGCACCTGCGGCTGGCGGCGCATAGCCTCCTTCAATGGAGGGTTGGGGAGATGGTGGCCCGGGCAGGAGTCCAACCTGCGACCTTCGCGTTAGGAGTGCGCTGCTCTATGCAACTGAGCTACCGGGCCATGACTTCAAGTGTATCGCGGGTGCGCAAGAGCAAAGGCAACCGCTTTTACGCAGAGGGAGCCGCGGTCGCGCTGATGTTGCGGAAGAAGACAGCGGCCCGCGGGGTAGAATCTTGGTGTGCCTAAGTACTCCATCGTCGTGCCATTTCATAACGAAGAAGAGAACGTCACCAAGCTCTACGATCGCGTGAAGGACGTGATGGAGCATGTCGGCGCGAGCTTCGAGATGGTGTTCGTGGACGATGGGTCGCGCGACCGTACCTACCGCCTGCTGGAGGAGATCGCCGCGGTCGACTCGCGCGTCCTGGTGGTGAAGCTGCGGCGGAACTTTGGGCAGACCTCGGCGCTGGCTGCGGGATTTGACCATGCGTCGGGTGAGGCGATCCTCGCGATGGACGGCGACCTACAGCACGACCCGGCGGAGATTCCCGGGTTCCTCGCGAAGCTCGAAGAGGGCTACGACGTGGTGAGCGGATGGCGCGCGCAGCGCGGCGACAACGTTGTGCTGCGGCGGATTCCTTCGGGCGTGGCCAACTGGCTGATGGCGCGGCTGAGTGGCGTGGACATTCACGACTTTGGGACGACCTTCAAGGCCTACCGCCGCGAAGTGATCCAGAACATCCCGCTCTATGGCGAGATGCACCGGTTCATCCCGGCGCTGGCCAGCTGGTACGGCGCGAGCATCTGCGAGATTCCGATCTCGAATTCAGCGCGCGAGTCGGGGCGCAGCCACTATGGGTTGTCGCGGACCTTCCGCGTGTTCTTTGATCTGCTGACGATACGCTTTCTGCTGAAGTACATGACGCGGCCGCTGCACTTCTTCGGTGGAATCGGGAGCCTCGGCGTGCTTTCCGGTGGTGGCATCGCCCTGTGGCTGCTGCTGGAAAAGCTGCTGACCGGACAGGCCGTCGCGGGCGCGCACGGGCCGTGGTTCATCATCGCGGCGGTGCTGATCCTGGCGGGGATTCAGTTCATCGGTGTGGGTCTGCTGGGCGAGTTGCAGGTGCGGCACTTCTTTACGCAGTCGCAGCGCGCGCCGTATGCTGTGGACCGCATCGTCAGGATGAAGCCGGTGGAAGAGAGACAGGGACTAGGGAACAGGGATTAGGGAACAGGGAGCTGGAAAACGAATGCGAGCGATACAGGTAGCGAAGACGGGCGGGCCGGACGTGCTGGAGCTGGTGGAGCTTCCACAGCCTGAGCCGAAGGCCGGCGAGGTGCTGGTGAAGATTGAGGCGGCGGGAGTCAACTTCATCGACACCTATCTGCGTGAGGGACGTTATCCGTCGCCGCTGCCCTTCATCCCGGGGCAAGAGGCCGCGGGGACGGTTGCGGCAGTGGGCGACGGAGTCAGCGAACTTCGGGTGGGCGACCGCGTGGCCTGGACCAGCGCTCCTGCAGCCTATGCCGAGTTCGCGTGCGTTCCGGTGGCCAGCCTGGTGAAGGTACCTGCGGAGATGAGCCTGGACGCCGCCGCCGCGGTGATGACGCAGGGGTTGACCGCACATTATCTGGCCTTCGATACGTATGCGATTCAGCGGGGAGATACGGTGCTGGTCCATGCAGGCGCAGGCGGCGTGGGACTGCTGCTGACCCAGATCGCGAAGATGCTGGGTGCGACGGTACTCACGACCGTTTCGACCGAAGAGAAGGCGGAGCTATCGCGCGGCGCGGGCGCGGACAAGGTGATTCTGTATATGCAGGAGAACTTTGCGGACGCGGTGAAGAAGTTTACCGGCGGGGAGGGCCTGCCGGTGGTGTATGACTCGGTGGGCAAGACGACGTTTGAGGACTCGCTGAAGTGCCTGCGGCCGCGCGGTCTGCTGGCGCTGTATGGGGGATCGAGCGGAGCGGTCCCGCCGTTCGACCCGATGAAGTTGGCGGCTGGCGGTTCACTGTATCTGACCCGTCCGACACTGAAGGCCTACACGCAGACACGAACCGAGTTGGAACGCCGTGCATCGGATGTCTTCGGCTGGGTGGCGAGCGGGGCGCTGAAGGTGCGCATCGGGCATCGCTACAAGTTGGAGGATGCTGCGCAGGCGCATCGCGATCTGGAAGGCCGCAAGACGACCGGCAAGGTGTTGTTAACGCTGTAAAATCGCGATATTCCGGCCAAATGTCATGTTTGCTATGTATGATAGCGGACATAGCCCGGCGGGAAGACCCGTGATCGGCGATCCTTGGCACCTGAGACGTGCCCCTGATCCAACCCATTGTGACCCTACTCCCTAGAGCTCCCCACACCTGAGCAGGGGGAAGGTCTGGTCCAATGCGCGTTCATTTAGTTAATCCAAGCGACAACTCTTTTGGCACCGCTGTGATTACTCCGCGGTGGCTGTTTGTGCTGGCAGCGGCGACGCCCGCGGTTGCCGGCGATCCGATTTTGGTCGACGAATCGCTGGAACAGATTGTGCCGGGGAGCATTCAACCCGGCGACATTGTAGGTATCAGTGTGCACACCGGCAATGCTCTGCGTGGATACGCCGTGGGCCGCATGGCTCGCGAGCGTGGAGCGTGGGTGGTCTATGGCGGCATCCATGCGACGCTGTTTCCTGAAGAGGCGCTGGCACAGGGGCACGGTCATGCCGTGGTGAAGGGCGATGGCGACGTAGCGTGGGGCAAAGCCGTGGCAGATTGCATGGCGGGCGCGCCGAAGCCGATCTACGAGGGCGGGCGCATCGAGGGCAGCCAGTTCCTTGCGGGTCGCTGGGATCTGATGCAGGCGGACAAGTACATGTGGGCGTCGGTGCAGACGATCCGCGGCTGCCCCAAGCACTGCTCGTTTTGCAGCGTGTGGCGGACGGACGGGCAGCAGCCGCGGCAGCGCCGGTTCCAGAGCGTGATTGACGAGATCGTTGCGCTGCGGCGCATCGGCTTCCGGTTCATCGCGCTGGCGGACGACAACTTCTATCCGGTGACGCTGACCGATCTGCGGCTGGCGCGCGAGCAGGGCAACGCGGCGAAGGTCGACGAGCTGATGGGGATTCGCAACGAGCGCTTCGAGCTGATGGCCGAGCTGGCGAAGCTGCCGAAGGACATGGTGTTCTTCACGCAGATCACCATGGAGGCCGGCGAAGACGGCGAGTATCTGGATGCGATGCGCAAGGCCAACATCAAGGGCGCGCTGGTGGGCGTGGAGGCGGTGACTCCAGAGGGGCTGAAGGCGGTGTTCAAGGACTTCAACTACTCGGGCGAGGCGCTTTCGAAGCAGCTGCAGACGTTCAAGCAGCACGGCGTGCACGTGCTGGGGTCGTTCATCTTTGGGCTGCCGACGGACAAGCCTGCGACCTTCGATGCGACCGTAGCGATGGCGCTGAAGGCGGGCGTGACCTTTGCGCAGTTCGTGATGATGACGCCTTTCCCCGGCACGATTGACTTTGTGCGCTGGGAGAAGGAGCAAGCGCTGGAGCCGACGCTGGTGGGCGATGTGCCGATTACGCGCTACTGGCTGATTCCGACCGAGGTGCGGCCGAAGATGTTCACGCCGCATCCGTCAATGAGCTCGGATGAAATCAGCGTGCGCACGCAGAAGGTGTGGGACCGGTTCTACGACTGGCGCTCGGTGTGGAAGCGGTCGGCATGCACGCCGACTCTGAAGGCGCGGGTGGCGTTTGTGCTGCTGTCCAAGCTCTACCGGCAGATGTATGCGGGCACGGGCATCTCGACGGACAGTGCGCGGCGCAAGAAGGCGAAGACGATGGCGCGGTTCATGGTGAAGCAGACGAGCAAGATCTTCCGGTCGAAGCCGATGCCGGAGTTGCAGTCGCCAGTGTGGGCGCTGCCTTCGACGGTGTCGCTGCTGCGCACGGCCCTGGCAACGGGGATGCCGGCCGACGCAGGGCCCTTTGTGGTGCTGCCGAAAATTTGATCGCCGTTTGCCCCCCGCCTGCGTCAAAATCGTTGGAGAATGCAACGATGACCTTGTGGACAAAGTTCTTGCCGATGACGCTGCTGCTGGCCGTTGCGCCGGCAGGCAATGCGGCGGCCCAGAGCGGGAGAGCCAGCGACAAAACCGACCAGCGGAAGGATGGCCTCCCGGTACTGGTGGAGTTATTTACTTCAGAAGGATGTTCGAGCTGCCCGCCGGCGGATGCGCTGCTGCGCAAGCTGGAGGGGATGCGGACGGACACCGGCCAGCGAATCGTCGCGTTGAGCGAGCACGTGACCTACTGGAACCGGCTGGGCTGGGCTGATCCGTTTTCCGCAGAGACCTTTTCGGAGCGGCAGAACAACTATGGAGAGCGCT
>Ga0302153_10000769_pt1 | contig 16992 bp, 7 predicted proteins | sample I_Bog_N2_2_FD_192429 | JGI IMG/M metagenome (GOLD analysis project Ga0302153, IMG submission 192429) | Peat permafrost microbial communities from Stordalen Mire near Abisko, Sweden - I_Bog_N2_2 | ecosystem: Environmental > Terrestrial > Soil > Wetlands > Peat | place: Sweden: Abisko, Stordalen... | reverse complement strand
TTCCTTCGCCAGATACGAAACATTGGGCTCCATCAACATAGTTTCCTGGTGGCCGGGTATTTCTCGGACCGTCAACTCGCCCGTCAGAACCTCTTTCCACCCGAGCGCGGAATCCGCCATCAGTCCGGAGATCTGCTTCCCGGCACGAAACAGAACCACCGGGCCGTTGTAGGCGCGCGGCACATATCGTATCCGTGCTCGGTCATGCTCAATCGCGAGAACCTCGAGCGTGTGTGCCATACCTCGTTGTCCCCCGTGGTCCTTGCCCCTCCAGCCGTCTATTGCGATTGCAGTTCTCGCCAGCAGGAGATCCCTCATACGTCTGCCTCTTTCAACGATGTGGTTCACCCCTCGATAGCGAAGATATGCCGACTCCAGGTCGATGCGCTTCGTCGCACGATACCAGCCCCGCTGCAGCGCGCTGAGACCGGGGCGAAAGCGAGCGTAGGTGGGGTGGATCGTTTGGATCAGCACAACCAAAGCTACCGTCTCACCTAAAGCCGAGAGCTGATGCGCAGCCTCTAACGCCAGCAGTCCGCCCAGGCAATAGCCGCCCAGAAAATAGGGCCCCTCCGGTTGCAGGCTCCGCAACTCGGCAACGTAAGCCTCGACCATGTCCTCGAACGGTTGGTCCTTAATAATGTTGCCATCGAGTCCGCGAGCCTGAAGAGCATATACGGGCTGATCCGCATCCAGGCGCTCCGCCAGCGGATAATATTCCAACACATTGCCCCCGTGACTGTGCATCAGGAACAGAGGTGGTTTCGATCCGCCTGCCCGTATCGGCACAAGAGAAGACCAGGAAGGCTTCCAATCTTCTTTTCGCAGCACATCCGCCAAGTCACCAATGGTCGGCGCCTGTAGAAAAGTGGCGAGAGGCAACTTCCTCTGGAGCAGTCTCTCGATCTCGGCCACAATGCGGACCGCCAGGAGGGAATGCCCTCCCAACTCAAAAAAATTGTCGTGAATGCCAATCCTTTTCACCTTCAGGATTTTGGACCAGATCTGGGCCAACGTCTGTTCGAGCGGGTCCCGCGCAGCGGCAAACCCCGGCGCATCCTCCGCGCGTTCATGTCCGGCAAGGTCCGGCGAAGGCAGCGCCTTTCGGTCAAGCTTGCCGTTCGGCGTCAACGGCATCTTCTCCATGACCACGAAAAACGGCGGGACCATGTGAGCCGGTAGGTTCTCTTTTAGAAAATTGCGCAACCCATCAATCGAAGGTCTCTCTCCAGCTTTCGGGATGACGTACGCCACCAGACGCTTCTCACCGGGGGCGTCTTCTCTAGCAAGAACCGCGGCATTTTGCACGTCTGGATGGCGGCCCAGCACCGCTTCGATTTCACCCAGCTCAATACGAAAGCCGCGAATCTTAACCTGATAATCATTGCGGCCGAGAAAATCAATACTTCCATCCGGCAGATAGCGAGCCAAGTCTCCCGTCTTGTAAAGTCGCGAGTTCAACTCGTCGCCGAACGGATTGGCAATAAATTTCTCGCTCGTCAGCTCGGGCCGGTTCAAGTAACCCCGCGCGAGGCCGTCCCCGCCGATGTGCAGTTCTCCCGGTACGCCGATCGGAACAGGTTGCAGATGGCGGTCGAGCACGTAAAGCTGCGTGTTGGCGATGGGCCTGCCGATGGAGACGGATCCGTTTGTTATCTCCGTTTCGACTTTGCAGGCAGCCGACCAGATCGTAGTTTCGGTGGGGCCGTACAGATTCCAAAGCGATGCGCATCGTTTCAACAACTGGTTCGCCAGTTCCCGATCCAGGGCCTCGCCGCCGCACAGGATTTTGAGCCGATCGTTGCCCTCCCAGCCCGCTTCCAGCAGCAGTCTCCACGTGGCTGGAGTCGCCTGCATCACCGTAGCGCCCGAGTTCGCCAACTGCTCCGACAACCTAGCTCCATCTGCAGCCACTTCCCGGCTGACCAGCGCCAGATGCGCGCCCACACTCAGCGGCAGAAACACTTCCAGCGCCGCAATATCAAACGACAATGTAGTAACCGAGAGCAGTACATCTTGTTCCACCAGCCCCGGCTCCCGGCGCATCGACGTCAAGAAGTTGACGACCGCGCGATGCGGAATCTGCACTCCCTTAGACTTCCCCGTCGACCCCGAAGTGTAGATCACATAGGCCAGGTTGTTGGCGGTCGCTAAATTGGCCGGGTTCGCGTCGCTCTCCCGAGCAATCGCTTCCCGGTCTGAGTCCATGCGCACGATCTTTGTCGTAACTTCGGTCGCTCGCTCGGCTCCGTCTTCGGCAAGCCCGGCGATCCCGCCGTCTCGGGTCAACAACACCCCCACCTGCGCATCTTCGACCATGAAGGCTAACCGCTCTTTCGGGTACGCCGGGTCCAAAGGCACATACGCCGCACCAGCCTTGAGGACGCCCAAAAGCCCGACCACCATCTCCAACGAACGCTCCATGCAGATGCCTACCAGCGTCTCCGATCCGACGCCTTGAGCCTGCAAGAAGTGAGCCAACTGATTTGCCCGCTGATTCAGTTCGCGGTAAGTGAGTTGCTTGCCCTCGAACTCCACCGCGATGGCTGCCGGGGTTCTCTCCACCTGCGCCTCAAACAACTGATGCAGCGCCATGTCCCGCGGGTAGGCAACCCGGGTGTCGTTCCACCCGATCAGAATCTGCTGTCGTTCCACTGCGCTCAACAGTGGCAACTCCGACACGTGCTGGTCGGGATCGCGAATGATGCCTTCCAGCAAAACCTCGAGATGTCCCAGCATTCGCTCGATGCGATCGGAGTGAAATAAATCCGTGTTGTACTCACATGTGAAGCTCAGTCCACTAGGTTCCTCGAGAACATACAGCGTCAAGTCGAACTTCGACGTGCCGCTGTCCAGCATCGTCCGCCGGTGTTGCAGTCCTGGCAGATGCAAAGGCTGCATGGGCGTGTTGAGCATCGACAACATCACCTGAAACATCGGACTGCGGCTGCTCTCGCGCTTCGGATTCAATACTTCCACCAGTTTTTCAAACGGCAGATCCGGATGCGCATACGCGCCCAGCGCAGTCTCTTGCACTCGCCGCAATACCTGCCGAAACGTCGGATCGCCCGACAGGTCGGTCCGCATAACCAGAGTGTTGACAAAGAAGCCGATGAGCCCCTCAACCTCGGCTCGATTCCGCCCCGCAATCGGCGCCCCAACCAGAATGTCGTCCTGCCCCGTGTACCGCTGCAACAGCACCTTGAATGCTCCCAGCAAAGTTGCGAACAGGGTGACGCCTTCGCGCTGGCTGAATGTCTTGAGCGCCTCCGTCAGCTTCTTCGAAAGCGCCGAACAAAGAAACGATCCATGGTAGGTTTGCACCGCCGGATGCCTTTGATCGGTCGGCAGCTCCAGCGCCGGCAGTTCACCGCTTAATTTCTCTTGCCAATAGTCCAGTTGCTTCTGTAAGACCTCTCCCTGCAGCCATTCTCGTTGCCAGCCGGCGAAGTCCACGTATTGCAGGGGCAGATCCGGCAGCGGCGAAGTTTCTCCCCGCAGAAAAGCCCCATAGAGCGCCGCCAGTTCTTGCTCGAACACCCCGAACGACCACCAGTCGAAAGCAATATGATGGATATTCAGCAGCAGTACATGCTCGTCCGCGGCCAACTTCAACAACTCGGCTCGGATGGGCGGCTCACTCCCCAGATCAAAAGCCTTCCGCGCATCCGCCGAAGCCAGACGCCCCACCTCCAGCTCACGGTCCGCCAGCGGCAGACTCTGTAAATCGACGACTGCAAATTGAAATATTTCCGGCGGGGCGATTTTTTGGACTGGGCGTCCATCGACTCTCAGATAGCAGGTCCGCAGCACCTCGTGCCGCCGCACGATTTCTCTCAGGCTCCGCTCGAAGGCAGCTGCGTCAAGTTGGCCCCGAAAGTCATGCCGCACCGGGATGTTGTATGCCGCGCTGCCCGGCTCCAACTGATCGAACAACCACAGCCGCATCTGCGCCGAGGAAAGCGGCATCTCCCGTTCCCGAGATGCGCGCTTCAGGGCAGGTGCCTGCGAGACCCCTTCTTCATCGAGAAGACTGGCCAGCAAAGCCAGTTTCTGCTCCGAGAAACCACGGCCCCTGAACGATTCCTTACTCATGACTTCCGGCACCGCTTCTCACTTGGTATGCGAACTGCTGGAATGCAAACTGCGCGTCACTTCTTCTTCCGTCATCCCTTCGATTCGCTTCAAGACGCCCGCAGTTTTTTCAGCCAGGCCTGGCCGTGCTTCGTTCGCGATCATATATGTGGCCAGCGTCTCGATGGTAGGGGCTTCGAACAACACGATCGGAGGCAAATCCATCCGAAACATATCGCGCAAGCGAGAAACGACCTGCGTGGCCAGCACGGAATCGCCGCCCAGTTCGAAGAAGTCGTCCTCAATACCGATCTTTTCCGTACCGAGAATGCCCGCCCAGACAGTCACGAGCACTTCCTGCAAGGTGGTCTGCGGCGCGACGTAGGCCTTCGGAAGGTCAGGGCGCTGGCGACTGGCCGGTGCCAATTGGCCGCTCGTTCCAGCGTTCTGATCCTTGGATTGACCCCCACTCGTCATGCCGACCGTCCTCCAATTTCCATTTCTGGTGTCATCCTGACCCTGAGCGGAGCGAAGGGGAAGGACCTATGTATTTGCCGACACCGAATCAGAGTTTCCCTCGAAGTCACGCCCTGCCCAGTCTAGCGTGCCCGGCAGCGCCACGCCGCCTCATTTCCCGCGCTCGGCGTGACTGGCGTAACCGAAAATTGCCTTCAACTCCAGGAATTCCTCCAGCCCAGCCTCGCCCCATTCTCTACCATTCCCCGATTGCTTGTAGCCGCCAAAACAACCGCCGAAGTCGACCCGCGCGCCATTAATGTGGACATTCCCCGCCCGAATGCGCTTCGCCACCCGGACCGCCCGCTCCCTGTCTCTTGACGTCACAAACCCCGACAACCCATAAGGAGTATCGTTCGCGATTCGCACTGCGTCATCTTCATCTTCATACGCGATGATGCAAAGCACCGGCCCGAAAATCTCCTCGCGCGCAATCGTCATGTCATTCCGGACGTCCGCGAACACCGTCGGTTTCACGAAGTACCCCTTGCTGAAGCCTTCGGGTTTGCCCAACCCTCCCGTCACCAGCCGCGCGCCTTCTTCGATGCCCTGATGAATCAGACGCTGCACCTTGTCGAATTGCGACTGGCTCACCAGCGGCCCCATGCCCGTGCCCTCCACGAACGGGTCGCCCACTTTCGTGGCCTCGGCCGCCATCTTTGCCGCCTTCGCCGCCTCCTCCATCTTCGACCGCGGAACCAGCATCCGCGTAGGCGCATTGCACGACTGCCCCGTGTTGCGAAAGCACTCCTGCACCCCCTGCGCCACCGCCGTCTCGAAATCCGCATCTTCGAGCAGGATGTTGGCCGACTTGCCCCCAAGCTCCTGCGTCACCCGCTTCACCGTAGGCGCGGCCGCCACCGCCACCGCGATACCCGCTCGCGTCGACCCTGTGAAAGACACCATCGCCACATCGGGATGCGCCGCAATCGCAGCTCCCACCGTCGGCCCATCGCCATTCACCAGATTGAAAACGCCCGCCGGGACGCCGGCTTCATCCATGATCTGCGCAAACAAGTAAGCGGAGAGCGGCGCAATTTCACTCGGCTTCAGAACCATCGTGCAGCCTGCCGCCAGCGCCGGAGCAACCTTGCAGACGACCTGATTCATGGGCCAGTTCCACGGCGTGATCAGTCCGCACACTCCAATCGGTTCCTTCCGCATGAGCGTCGAACCTTTGAGCCTTTCAAATTCAAAGTGCTCCAGCACCTTGACGATTTCCAGCAGATGCGCGACTCCCGCCGGAGCCTGCGCCTTCCGCGCGAGCGAGCAAGGCGCGCCCATTTCCCGCGAAATGGTGTCAGCCATCTCCTGCATCTTCGACTGATAAACGTCGATACTTCGCCGTAACAGCCCCAGCCGCGCGTCCACGCTCGTCTCCGAATACGACTCGAATGCGCCCTTGGCCGCCACTACCGCCCGGTCAACGTCCGCGGTAGTGCCGAGCGAGATCGTCGCGATCGTCTCTTCACTAGCGGGGTTGATCACCGTAAGATCGTGGACTTCCGCTGGATCGACCCATTTCCCATCAATATAAAATTGTCGGCAGTCTTGCATAAATTCCTGTTTGCTTTGGGAGAAGTGAACCTCAATAACTGTACACTGCGGGCGGCGGCCCATCCTAAACGTCGCGCCTGTTAGGACCGGGCCCCATCACGCTCGTCGGATAGACGGCACTGGAACGTAAAAGCGCCTGTGTCACCGGCCATTTTGCAACCTGCTTGAACTGTTGGCCAGCCTTGAGTTCCGCGGCACAGCGCGGAAGCAGAAGATAACACCAAACGCGAGAATCGTTCGGCGAAAAAGTCGTAGGAGCCTTTGCTCACGTGGCTGTGGTCATTAGTTTTCATGCCAGGGTACGAAGTCAACTTGAAATCAGCGATAGCGCGTTTTGACCACGGTGCGCGTAACGGGAATTTTGCGACATTAACTGAAAAGTGACACGAAAAAGGGCCAGCGAGTTGGAGAGAGTCTCAATGCTGGCCCTACACCTCACCGATGCTCGTTTTCGAACCGCCGGTGTTTCCAGACAAGTGAGCAAAACTGGACAGACTTGCAAACTCTCAACCTGTCAAATGATATGAGTTCGCGTCAGGGCGAGAGGCCATCGTGAAATTGCAGGGATGTACCTCGGACAACAAGCTCCAGGGGCGAATTTGGGAAGAGATAACAACTTTGGGAGGGGTTCACATGAGGCGAGTAGTAGTGGTTCTGGCTTTACTGGCTCTGGCGTTGCCGATGGCGGCGTGGGCGGACACCATCACATTTGACAACCAGTTCGGCACGGTTTCAATGTCGAACGCAGGGATCAGTTCGAATGGAGCGGAACTCATGCAAGTTGCGTTCTCCCCTGGCAGCACGTTTACGGCTGGCCCTGGCCATGCCCTCGGTACGGTCAGGTACACGACCGGCGCTTTGCTTACCGGTTCGCTGGCAACGGGCGGAACGTTCTCATCCACGGGTTCGACCTTTGACATCACTGGCATGGGCACGTGGGCGAGAAAGTTGACGGGTGTAAAAGGCCCGGTCTCGCTCTTCGCTGGAAGCTTCGAAGGTACGATCGATTGGACGTTCGATGGCAAATCTGGTCAAAAGTCTTTCTACACACTGAGCGGCAAGATCGTTGGCACGCTGTATAACGGTCGCGTTGTCACTGGATACACGACCCAGAACATTACGGTCCTCAATGCGCACCAGGGACTACAAGGGATCGGTCACTCCACGGGTAGCACAACCCTGTCATTAGCAGTACCGGAACCCCGAACCCTCGGTCTGTTGGGAACGGGGCTTGTGGCTGTCGCGGGAATGTTCCGTCGGCGGCGGATCAAGGGGTGACGGTGGTTAAGACAGGGACTGCCGGACAAGACGCTCCCACTTGAGTAATTGACGGCACATTCCCTCTGGCGGTGCAGATTGGCCTTCCCTCTCCGGGAGTCGGGGCGGCCCGCACCGCCTTTTCGTTGGGAAGGGTGGAAACAACCCAAAAGACTGCCGTCACGCCTTTGGAAGGTCTATCAGGTTCATTTGTTTTCCAGTAAAGCGCGAATCTCTTGCTGAATCTTATCGATTCGCTTTTTGATATCACTCGCCAAATGCCCTAAATCCGGCCTCGTTTCTAAGTCTGGCCGAAGCTTTTCCAGAAAGGCCAACTCATCTTTAAGGATTGGCAACCGAATCATAAAACAAGGATACCTCAGGTCGGGTTTGGAAAGAAGGACGTAAGGATCGCATCCGCAGAACCCATCCCACCACCTGCAACTGGCGTATGCAGCCATAGCGCTCACTGAGAATCCCAGGCGAACCGACTTGAGTTCCTTCCGCGGGCGAATCACGCCATCGGGTGCCCTTGACTGTAGCGCGGACACTCTTGCCCGCGCCCCGATCACACCCGGAACGTTGCGACGCGTGGGCTTGACCGCCATCACCGCACTTGGCTCCCGGTAGTGTCTGAAATGATTCCAAAAGACCGCAGGGAGGGGGGGTACCCTCAAAGGCTGGAATAGGGTAGAGCGAGCGACCGGGTAGGAGCGCTCATAACTTGTTAAGAAATAAATACTTTACACGTAACGACTGGTGCGACGCGACCCTAATTCACTGTTTGCGTCAGTGAGCCTGAACTGCCGGCAAAGTCGGCGCTGCTGTTATACGTCGCTGTCACATGGTGCGTACCGTGGCTCAGTTTTGAAGTTGTGAGACTCGCCTTCGCCCCGCTCGTGGCCACCGTTCCCAGAGTCGTCGTTCCATCGTAGAACGTCACGGTACCAGTTGCGATTCCTCCGAACGGCGCCGTTACAACTGCTGTGAACTCTACGTTTTTTCCAGCGCTTGACGGATTGATCGACGAGGTCACTGTCGTCGTCGTCGCAGCCTTGCTGACCACCTGATGCGCTGCCATCGACGTGCCAGCGGCGAAGTTCGCGTCGCCTCCATAGACCGCTGTTACCGCCTTTGTTCCCACGCCCAGCGCCGAAGTCGAGAAGGTCGCTTTGCCCCCACTCAGCGTTCCCGTTCCGAGCGTCGTTCCGCCCTGATTGAATGTGACGATTTCTCCATCGGGAGGTGCGCCGATGCTGGACGTGATCGTCGCAGTGAACATCACCGTTTGGCCGAACGCGGATGGATTCGGCGAAGACGTCAATGTTATGACGCTTCTCGCCAGGACGAATTCGTTCACCGGAGCCGACGTGCTGCCGCTGTTATTGGAGTCCCCAAGGTAGACGGCCGTAATGCTGGTGGAACCTGCGGGCAGTGCCCGCGTGCTGTATCGCGCAGCCCCTGCCTTCAGAGTGAGCTGTGCCAGCACCGTTGTCCCATCCAGCACTTGAACTCTGCCAGTGGGTGTGACCATCGGTGACGACACGGAGATCGTCAGGGTGATCGCCCGCCCAGAATCCACAAGAGCGTTCGACGAAGCCAGCGTCGTGGTAGTCGGGGCTTTACTAACGATCTGCACGAGCGGTGTTGCCGTGCTTCCGAGAAAGTTGGCGTCGCCGCTGTAAACCGCGCTGATGGAATGTACGCCGACAGCGAATGAGCCTACGGTCAGAGTGGCCACGTTGCCGGTTACCGCAACCACCGCCAAGATCGTCGCGCTGTCCTCAAAGGTGATTGTGCCGGAAGCTTGGCCACCGTTCTGCGGCATGATCGTCGCGGCGATAGTTACCGGCTGATTCAGTAACGCCGGGTTGCTATTCGACGTGAGCATCAGCGCGGTGCTCGCCATATTGACGGTGAGTGTCTGCGAAACCGGCGCGGCCGAGAAGAACTGCGCATTCCCCGCCTGGCTCGCCTGAACCGTCCCTGAACCCGCGCCCGTGATCGTCAGTATGTTCCCATTGACGGTCGCCGGACCAGAAAGCACCGTGTACTTGATCGGCAGACCCGAACTGGCCGTCGCGCTCAACACAATCGGCCCCGTCGGATATGTCTGCGTCGGAATCGGTGGAAACGTAAGGCTCTGCGTCGGTCCATAGAAGTACGTCCCCGCCGCGATGGCGCTATTGTTGGAGTCGCTGGCCACGGCGATTGCCTGAATGGTCGTCGTCGCACTGATCTGGATGGGACCGGTATATACCGCAGACTGAATGGTTGGAGCGGTTCCGTTGGTGGTGTAGTAGATGACCGCACCCTGGGTGGTATCTGCCAGCGTGACCGACTGTGCCAATCCGTAAGCTCCCGGAGCGGGGCTGAAGGTTGGCGTGGCCACCGCAGGATTGGTTCCGATCGGGCCATAGCTTGACTCGCCCACACACGCAACGACACCGCCAACGCCGGACTGATCGTATGTGTATTCGATTTCAGCAGTTCCATTGTCGATGACGCCAGTCATCGTGAAAATGTCGTAAATCGGGCCGGGAAAGTTCCCCGAAAAGGTGCCGTCGCTATTGACCGTATAGGTCCCCGTATAAGGGTTATCCCCGTACCAGCCGTCATCGTAGGCATCCACGCCTGCGGTGATGTTGCCGTTTCCGTCGAAAGTCACATAGTTCAGATCCACTTCCGCTCCCGAGCAGGAGGCCGCGTAGGTGCCGTTGAGGCTGGCATTGCTATAGGGCGGAGTAGTGGAGGGCCAAATCTGGTTTTGCATGTCGATGGTGGCGATCGCCGTGCCGTCGGTCTCGATACCCGCTGCTTCGTCACCGGATTCGCTGACCGCGACGACGAAGGTTTGCGGAGTCGACTGACCTGCCAGGTTCATCGTGATTGAAATCGTGTTGTTGCTATTCACTGCGTACGATCCAGCCACGCTCGTGTTTACGTATTGTTGGCCAAGGCCACCGTTCACGTTCGCGCCGCTCAGGCCGCCGACACCATCGAAGTAAACAGATCCCGAGAGATATTCACCGCCCCAGCCGCTTTGCGCGGTACCGCCGACCACGATTCCATAGTTGCCGCGAAGGTTCGCGGCGGCACTGCTAGACTGCTTGCCAACGCAGGCCATTACGCCGCCAGTTCCAGACTGGTCGTACGTGTACTCGATCTCGGAGACGCCGTTGTCGATGACGCCGTTGAAACTGTAACTGCCGGCGAGGCTGCCCGAGAACGTGCCGTCCGAGTTGACGGAATAGGTCCCAGCAACTGGCTGATTGCCCAGAGAGCCCCAAATGTCATTTGCATCTACGCCCGAAATATTGCCCTTGCCGTCGAAGGTCACATAGTCAAGCTCTGAGTAACCCGAGCCATAGCAGGAAGCCGCGTAGGTCCCACTGAGGCTCGGAGCGCCATACCCGGATGTCAGGGTCGTAAGCTGTGACTGCAAATCGATGGTGGCCATGACGGTGCCGTCACTCTCCAAGCCACGCGCTTTGTTGCCGGACTCGCTGACGCCCACCATGTAGGTTTGCGGCGTCGATTGGCCTGGGTAGTTCAGCGTAATCGTGAAAGTACCGTCCGAATTCTGAACGTACGTACCCGAAACACTCGTAGAGCTGTATTGTCCGCCGCTGCCGCCTGTAACATGGTTCCCCGACACATTGCAGTTGCCGTCAAAGTAGAGGGCGCCGGATAGGTATTCTCCCCCCCCGCTTACGAGCATGCCGTACCAGCCCGAGAGGCTTGCGCCGCCAGAGCAGGTTCCAGGCGTTGCCTGGGCGCTACAGAACGCTGTTGCCAGCAGCAGGAAGGCAACCAACGATGCAACTGTAACTCTGGTTTCCAAGGGATCTTTCCTGGAAAGAACTCTTGAGCCGGATTTTCGTACTCCCGTCGATTTGGGGGACATTTGTCCTCGTTATGATGTTATGATTTTGGTAGTGATCTAGGGTAAGCGGTGAGTCGCTAAGCGGGCAATGCCACCGGTGGGTGGTTACTTATGGGTACAGTGGTAACTGAGCAAGGAAGGTATCAACGTTCGTAGCCGCAAGATCTACAAGCCCCGTTCAGATCCAACCCGCAGAAAGTTGTAGCCAAAAGAGATCATCCGTTGTAGAGCCTGCCGGCCAACCAGCACAAACCAAGCCGTTCGTCCGATCGAAGGCCGGTTGGCAGTCCTCCACATGGACAACAGCAATCGCAGGCGCTCTCTCTGCGTCACTCGAATCCGAACTCCCGTCGAGGCGATCCTCTCGTACGTTCGTCCTTCCAGGTAAGCTGTCCGAATATCCTTTCGCAGGCACTCCATCAAAGACAGCGGTATGGCATGCTCAACGATGGCTTCGGGCACAAATAGCGGCAGCGTGTCGCCCTCGATCAGATTCGCCAGCAACAGTGTGTCCTCACCCCGAAGCGCGGCCTCATCAAACACTCCGGCTTCGCGGCCGATCCGTTTGCGGCGCATGGCGAATCCGGCGGTGTTCAAGTAGCGAATGCGGCCGTCGGGTTGCAGCGCGTGTTCTTGAAAAGTGACGAGCCTGAGCTCTTCCGCCCTTCCAACCACGCTGGAGCAACTCCCAGTCAGCCGAAGCTGAAAGCAATTGTGCTGAGGGAAACGAGCGATCGTCGAACGGAGGGCAGCCAGGCAGTTTGGGTCTAGCCTGCAGTCGGCATCCACAAACAACACCACCGCGCCCTTGGACGCCCGGATGCCGCGATTTCGAGCGGCGGAAATCCCCGCGTGCGATTGCTCGACAATCGTTAGGGGGAAGTGGCGTGCCCATTGGCGAATACGCTCGGGGGCAGGGATGTCGCTGCCGTCGTCGATTACCACGACCTCAAACCGAGGCCCATTCGCCTGCGGCGCGATGGATCCGAGACACGATTCAAGCGCGAGCCAATCGTTATAAGAGGCAACAACAATGCTCAACTCAAGCAGCGATTCGTCCCCGAAGGCGCTCTCTACAGTTGGCATTCCAGATTGAATGTAGGATGACACACGGAATTCCGCAATCGCTATTCGATTACAGTGACGTTGGTCAGGCTGGTGCAAGGCGTTCCGCCGGGCCGGGCGCGATTTACAATGAGCCAGTCACAACCTCAAAGATCCTACCCCCAAGGACCACGATCATGGCAGTGACTCTTATGTTGGACCGAACGGCATGAAGCAAGCCGGCGGACCATGCGGCGAACAGAAGCAACGCCACGCCCCATCGTGGTCGCAAGCCGCGTCCCCGCCATCGTTCCCCACTGCCCGCATTGACCTCTGGAAGGTGAGCTTGGATGAACCTTCGAAATCGAACATGGAAGAAGGCTCTCAAGCCCTTCTGTCTCCCGACGAGATCGCGCGCGCCCTCCGATTTCACTTCGAAAAGGACCGCCTTCACTTTACCGGTTGTCGCTCCGCGCTTCGCGGCCTGCTTGCGAAGTACTTGGCGATCCCCGCCGCCGAAATCCGTTTCGAGTACACAACCTCCGGCAAGCCTCGCCTCGCAGCCGCGCAGAATCCGAGCGCGCTTCAGTTCAACGTATCCCACTCAGCAGGTATGGCGCTGATCGCAATCGGCAGTGAACATCGCCTGGGAATTGACATCGAAAAAATCCGCGAAAATGTCGACGTGAGCGCGTTGTCGGAACGATTCTTCTCCCTGCGCGAGCGCGTCGGGCTGCGGGCGCTGCCGAATCATCTCCGCGTGCCTGGTTTTTTTGCCTGCTGGACGCGGAAGGAAGCCTTCCTCAAGGCCACCGGTGACGGCCTTTCTTTTCCTCTGGCCGATTTTTCCGTCACCACCAACCCCGATCTCGATCCCGAAATCGAAGAAATCCGGGGAAACGCCGAAGCCCGCAAACAGTGGTCCCTCGCCGACCTATGCGTGGTCGATGGCTATCGTTCGACTCTGGCCGTCGAAAACGCGCTTCCTCCTCTGCACACCTATACCTACATCTGCACTCCGTAGCCCCCGTCTGCGTCCTGGCTGGAAATCTTCTTCCATTTCTAGGCAGTTGCTTGGTGTGATTTAAATCACAATCGGTCAATCACAATTGTGACCCCCGTCACTAGCTGATTGGCTCCTCTCATGACAAATTAAGAACAAAAGGTTTACACGTTATCCCCCAACCGAAACTCTGCCGGTTCTTGGCGTGTGAATTGCTCGTTCAGGTCTCAAGATGGGAGCAGGAGTGATCTTTCCTCGGGATGATGCCCGGCGGGACTACCCTCTGATGCGAGGTCCGCACGAGTTCATCGAAGACCAAGTCGAGCGCACGCCCGACGCTCCCGCCTTGACCTTGGGCCCGGAACAGATTTCGTACCTCGAGTTGAATTCCCGCGCGAACCGACTGGCACATTTTCTTCGTGGCCAAGGCGTCGGACCCGAGAGCCTGGTCGGCGTTTGTCTTGATCGTTCCTTGGATTCAGTCGTAAGTCTACTAGCCATCCTCAAATCCGGCGGAACGTACCTACCCCTCGATCCGAAGTTTCCCGAAGACCGCCTGGCGTTCATGGTGGTGGAATCGGAGGTCTCACTTCTCCTTACACATTCTTCCACGCGCTCAAGTCTCCCAGAAACGACCGCCCGTGTGGTCCTGCTCGACCGCGAGAACGAGGCTCTTTCCAAGTCCCCGGCCACGAACATCCTCTTAAACAACGATCCCAATCATCTCGCCTACCTCATCTACACTTCGGGTTCTACTGGAAAGCCCAAGGGCGTCATGATCCCGCGCCGCGCGCTGGTCAATTTCCTCCTGTCCATGGCCGAAACCCCTGGGATGGCGGCCTCCGACACGCTCCTGGCGGTGACGACAACTTCGTTTGATATTTCGATCCTCGAATTTCTCCTCCCTTTGGTATGCGGAGCCCAGATCGTCATCGCCACTGCCGAACAGGCTGCCGACGGTCGCGAGCTTAAAAAACTGCTGACCGAGCACGCGGTCACCGCGATGCAGGCAACGCCAACCACCTGGCGCATGCTGGTGGAGAGCGACTGGGAAGGAAAGAGTGACCTGCGAATCTTTTGCGGAGGCGAAGCCCTCACGTCGGACCTCGCTCGCCAACTACTCCCCCGTTGCCGCGAACTTTGGAACATGTATGGACCAACCGAAACCACGATCTGGTCCTCCACCGAACGTCTCACGTCAGCCGACCAAATCTCGCTCGGCCCGCCGATTGCGAACACCCAATTCCATGTTCTCGATGAAAGTCGCAAGCCCGTTTCCGAAGGCAAGCCCGGCGAACTGTGGATTGGCGGCACAGGCCTCGCTCGCGGTTATCTCGATCGTCCCGAGTTGACGACCGAACGATTCGTTATCGATCCCACAGCAAAAGGTCCCGACGCGCGCCTCTACCGCACGGGAGATGAAGTCCGCTGTCGCCCCGACGGCACGGTTGAATTTCTCGGACGCCTCGACCAGCAGGTGAAACTCCACGGTTTCCGCATCGAACTCGGCGAAATCGAAAGCGTGCTTGCAAGAGTCGATGGAATCGCGCAGGCCGTCGTCGTTCTTCGAGAGGATCGCCCCGGCGAGAAACGTCTTGTCGTCTACTACACCGGCCGCGAAGGCTTAAGTTCCACCGCTCTGGTTCAGACTCTCAAAGCCACGCTGCCGGTTTATATGGTGCCCTCCGCTTTTGTTCGTCTGGAGAAATTTCCCCTGACTCCGAATGCCAAACTCGACCGTAACGCCCTACCCCAGCCCGAAGGCAAACGGCCACTTCTAGCCCAGGAATTTATCGCCCCGCAGACGGCGGCGGAAAAACAGTTGGCGACTCTCTGGTGCGAACTGTTACAACTGGAAAAAGTCGGCATTGACGACAGTTTCTTCGACCTAGGTGGCAATTCGCTGGCAGCGGTCCGCATGGCAAGTCAATATCACGCGCGTTTTGCGCGCGAGATTCCCCCGGTCAAGGTCTTTCAATACCCCACCATCGCAAAGCTCGCGAAATTTCTGGAAGTGAACGAGACCAAGTCCGATGTTTTTGCCGAAGCCGAAAGCCGGGCGCGTCATCGGCGTCATTCGCGGCATAACTCGCCGCGCAGTTCGAACGATGCGAATGACGCTGTCCGCGATGCCGTTGCGGTCATCGGCATGACCGGCCGTTTCCCCGGCGCGGCCAATCTCGATGAACTCTGGCGCAACCTTTGCAACTCCGTCGAATCCATTTCTTTCTTTACGCCCGAGGAACTCGGCCCAGGCATTGACGAACATCTGCGCCGCGATCCGGATTACATCCGCGCCCGCGGTCTGATCGAGGGCGCCGACCTTTTCGATGCCGCTTTCTTTGGCATCAATCCGCTGGAAGCCAAGGTCATGGACCCGCAACAGCGCGTCTTTCTCGAACTCGCCCATCAGGCGCTCGAGAACGCAGGCTACGACCCGGAGCGCTGCGAGGGACGCATCGGCGTGTTTGCCGGCATCGGCGACAACCACTACTACACCACCAATCTCCTCACCCAACCCGATCTCTTGGCAATGGCCGGCAAGTTGGCCGTCGAGTACGGCAACCAGAAGGATTACATCGCCCTTCGCACCGCCTATCTCTTGGATCTACGCGGCCCAGCGATCAGCCTAAATACCGCCTGCTCCACCACTCTGGTGGCGGTGGATCAGGCCTGCCGCTCGCTCCTCGACTATGAGTGTGACATGGCGCTCTCCGGCGGCATCGACATCACCGTCCCGCAAAAAAGCGGCTTCCTCTATCAAGAGGGAGGCACGTTTGCCAAGGACGGCCACTGCCGTCCTTTTGATGCCGACGCGACCGGAACCATGTTTTGTGATGGCGCCGGCGTCGTCCTCCTCAAGCGGCTAGCCGATGCTCTCGCCGATGGCGATACCATCTATGCCCTGATTCGCGGCACCGGCAAGAACAACAACGGCGCCCGCCCCGCTTCCTTCCTGGCTCCCAGCGTGGACGGCCAAGCCGAAGCCATTGCCCTCGCCCAGTCCAATGCCAACGTTCCCGTCGAGACCATCGGCTACATTGAGGCGCACGGCACAGGAACCCCCGTTGGCGATCCGATTGAATTCGAAGCGCTGCGCAAAGTCTTTGAGAGTAAGACGAACAAGAAACAGTTCTGCTACCTTGGTTCCATCAAAGGCAACATCGGTCATCCCACCAATGCCGCCGGAGTTGCCGGCCTGATCAAAGCGGCCCTCGTCCTGCATCACGAGCAAATACCTGCAACCCTTCATTTCAAAACGCCAAATCCCAAAATCGACTTTGCCAGCAGTCCTTTCATGATTGCCGACAAGCTCATCCCGTTCCCGCGAGGAGAACAAATCCGCCGCACTGCCGTCAGTTCGTTTGGTTTCGGTGGCACCAACGTCCACGTCATTCTCGAAGAAGCGCCTGCGCCCGATGCCGCTTCGCAGACCGCAAGCCCGTCGCTCCCCCTGCAGCTTTTGCCACTCTCTGCCAAGACTCTGGCAGCCCTCGCGGCATACAGCCACGCTCTGGCGGAGCATCTCGCGGCCGCCGCTCCGGAAGTTCTTGCCGACGCTGCCTACACCTTTCAAACCGGACGCAAGCAGATGGCGCACCGGCGTTTCGTGGTCGCCGCCGATTCCAGCGAAGCCGCCAAACTTCTTCTGCAA
>Ga0302153_10000744_pt1 | contig 17392 bp, 17 predicted proteins | sample I_Bog_N2_2_FD_192429 | JGI IMG/M metagenome (GOLD analysis project Ga0302153, IMG submission 192429) | Peat permafrost microbial communities from Stordalen Mire near Abisko, Sweden - I_Bog_N2_2 | ecosystem: Environmental > Terrestrial > Soil > Wetlands > Peat | place: Sweden: Abisko, Stordalen... | reverse complement strand
CAATCCGCCGGTCCGGCATCGCTCTGCTATGACTCCGAGTCGAAGACCGTCGAGGCCGTCAGTGCGCAAGGCCTGCTCACAACCATCGATCCTGCCAGCAACAGGGTAGTCAAGTCGGGCAAGGTCGCCACGGGATCAGGCCAGGTCGTCTGCGGCAACATGGGCCATGTCTATGTGGCCGATCCTGCGGCGAACGTTGTACACGTGCTGAACCACGAGACGATGGAGAATGAAGGCGACTATCCCATGCGGACAGGCAACGGGCCCACCGGCCTGGCACTGGACACCAAGGGCCGGCGTCTCTTCGTTAGCTGCGAGGACGGCACCATCGAGATCATCGATACCGACGCCGGCTTCACCTTCATTGAACTCAAAGGCGGCAAGGGTATCGCGCGCGAGACTTTTGCGTGGCTGCCGCAGGGCAACGGTCAGTGGAAGGCGGCGGCCTTTGTCGCCCAGCAGGATGGCACACTCTCCGGCATCCGCATGAATGCCTACATCAACTACTCCATGGGCGGCCAGTATAAGTTCAGCCCGGGCCTGGGCTCGGTCGCCTATGACGATAAGACCCACCATCTTTTTCTTACTTCGATGGACGCAGGCTCTCCGGTCGTGGTTGTCGCCGGATACTGAACCATCCCTTGCACCAGACGAACTGAGGTTGTGACTTCCATGTTCAGAATGCCCAAACGCATATCCATCGTTCCCACATTGCTGGCGGCCTTGTTCACCGTGAGTTTCACCGCGGATGTTACAGCCAACGCACAGCATATTTTGACCCCGGCGCAGGCCAGGGGCAAGAGGATTCTGCTAGTCGTCGGCGAACCCGAGGCCGGCCAGGCCAATGATGACGCTCTCGTAAAGAAGCACTTTGAAGAAGAGGGTTACATCGTGACCATGGCCGGCGAGGACGATCCAGCGACCAAGCCGTCCGGACAAGACCTCATCGTACTCTCCTCCACGGCTGATCCACGCGTCATCGCCGACCGGTATGCCGATATCGCCATACCGGTATTCACATGGAACACCGTCGACTATCCGGATATGAAGATGACTGGCCCTGAGCGGCACGTTGACTTTGAAACGATCGACAAGGCCCAGGACTTCGCGCGGTCCTTCTCCATGCTCTACGGCTACTTTCCCAACGCCACTGATCCCATTGTGAAGGACTTTGGTGGCAAGACGCAGTTGTTCGGCACGTTGTATCTGCTGCCGCAGAACTTCGGCTGGGGCAAGCCCGCTGCCGGCGCGGACATCATCGTGAACACCGAGGGCGACCCCACCCACGCCGGGGTCTTCACCTATGAGCGCGGCGGCACCATGTACAACGGCTTCGTGGCCCCGGCGCGGCGCGTGGGCTTCTACATCCAGGACGCCACCTTCCACTACCTCACTGCGGTATACGGCCCCGCCGCCAAGGACGCGGACATGGCCGATTGGTGGGTCGGTCTGAAGCTATTTGACGCAAGCATCCGCTGGGCTCTCACGCCGCCGCCAGATCCTGCGCCCTACGATCCGGCGGCCACCAAGGCTGCGCTTGCGAAGATGGCCCACGGCAAGAAGGTGCTCTTTGTCCGGCGCCTCGACACCCCGGAGGGAGAGGAATCTGACGACCATATCGTCCAGCACCTCAAGGAGGTCGGCTTCATTGTGAAGGAGGTCGATCAAGATGAGCCGCAGACGGCGGCCGATGGAGAGGACTTTATTCTCATCTCCGCCACCAACTCGAAGTATAAGACCACCAATAAGTACCGCGACGCCAAAATCCCTCTTATGTGTCTAGAGGGGCTGATGGCCGACACCCTGAAGATGGCTGGCCGCCGCCGCTATATCGACTATGGCGAACACGGCGAGCTTACCGAGAGCATCGACCCGCAGGAGGCGTACCTCGAGATCGTCAACTCCAGCCATCCCATGGCCGCCGGCCTCAAGAACGGCTATGTCAAGTTCATCAAGGATGCCGACGTCTTGAAGTGGGCCACGCCACCGCCCTCGGCCATCATCATCGCCACTCTGCCCAACTCCATGCATGAGCGCGCCATCTTCGGCTTTGAGAAGGGCGCGGCCATGGCCGACGAGTTTGTTGCTCCCGCCCGCCGTACCATGTTTCCTGTCGACAACCCCGCCTTCGATGATCTCACCGAGGCAGGTCACACGCTCTTCGATGCTGCCGTCCTTTGGACCATCAGCCCGCCAGCAAAGTAAGGCAGACCGCACGATTCTCACTCCTCAGGAGCCAGCATGAAACTCAGCCAGACTGCCTTTCTCGCCGTACTTGCGGTAGGCGCGCTTGCCGCCTCGGCACAGCAGCCGGATCCCATTTTCAAGGGCAAGAAGGTGCTGTTGGTCGCGGCTACTAGCAGCCCCACCGCGCCGGTCGATGCCAATATCAAGAAACACTTTGAATCGCTCGGCATGACCGTCACCATGGTTCCCGACGTGGATCCTCCTTCTGCCGAGGGCTACGACCTGGTCTTTCTCGCCAGCGACGTCAAAGCCAAGACCGTCACTTACGCCTACCGCTCCACAACGGTTCCCATCTTCACTTTGAAGCCCTGGGTGCTGGACTTCCTCGGCATGACCGGTTACCAGCCGCAGAAGGACTACGGCGAGGACGAGAAGGAGGAGCAATCCTTTCTCTGGCTGGTCAACGCCCCCAACCCAATCCAGGCGGGATTCCCCAACGGCATGTTCATGCCCATCAAACATGCCATCAAAATCTATAACTGGGGCAAGCCGCTGCCCTCCGCCCAGGTCATCGCCTTTCTTCCTGGCGAGCCGGACAAGGGCTTCCTTTTCGCGTATGAGAAGGGCGTATACGGCGACCACGACTTCGTCATGCCCTCGCGGCGAGTCTTCTTCGGCCTGGCTCCCGACCAGTTCGACCTGCTCATTCCCGACGGTCTCAAGCTCTTTGACTCCTGCGCTGCCTGGGCACTCGGCGGCAAATGAACGGCAACAGGTCCTTGAGGGAAGCAACCCCTATGAATATAAGAATCGTTCTCGCCCTTCTGCTCGGCGCAACCTTCACCGCCAATGCTCCGAAAGCACGCGCGCAGGCAGAGGTCAATGGCCCTGCGGCGCTCATCATCACCTACCATGCCAAGGCCGGCGAGCGCGCACGGTTCCGCGCCCTCATGCAGACCCAGGGCGTCTTCCAGTTCGAACGCTGGAAGCAGGAGGGCGTCTTCGCCGGCTACCAGGCCCTCTTCACCACCTATGCTGCGGATAGCGTGCCGGATATGTTCCTCGTGCTCCGCTTCCAGCACTTCGCCGATCTCGCCCGCTGGCAGAAGATTGAGGAGACTGATCCCGGCGGCTTGCCCGCCGCAGCGCAGCTCCTGGCTTCCCCCATCACCGCAGACACTGCCGACATCGTCGAGGAAAGCTCCATCGCGCCCACGACGAAGGACTCGCAGTTCTTCGTCCTGGAGTATGACGTGCTGGTCGATATGTCCAAATACACCAGCTACGCGAAGGGCTACGCCGTGCCACAGTTTCAGGAGTGGGAGAAGTCTGGCGCACTCTCGTCCTACGCAGTCTTCGAGAACCAGAACCCCGCTGGAGCGCAGTGGTCCAGTTTCATACTGCTGGAGTACAAGGACCTTAAGGCCCTGGCCGCCCGCGAGGTCATCAAGGACCAGGCGCGTTCCGACCTGGCGGCAACCAATCCGGCATGGAAGAAGTGGAGCGAGGACAAGACCGCGATGCGCAAGGAGAAGGCCGGCATCCCCGTCCGCGCTCTCTATCTCCACTAGGGCCGCATCGCATCTGGGCGGCTATTTAGCGGACGCGATCCAACTCTTTGCGTGCGGTCGCATCATCCAGTGGGATATAGCCGTTCTCTGCGGCGAGCGACTGTAGCAGTTCTTGTCCCTGACGGGAGAGCGCCAGGCGCATGTACTCGCTCATCCAGGGCTCCAGCGGCTGTCCAGGTGCGGCGTTGAAGTAGACCCTGATGGAACCCGTCCATGGATAGCGGTCGCCCACGCCGGCGTGGGAGTAGTGTGCATCATCGTTCTCGGCCAGCGGCATGAGTTTGGCGGAGGTGCCCAGCTCGGCCTGCCGGTCCCATCCGGAGTCGGGTGGCCAGAAGCCGACGATGCCAATCCCAAAGGGGTCCTGCGCCACCGCGGCCATCACGTCGGTAGAGGCATCCAGCCACTCCGCTCGCGGAGTCCATGCGCCGCTGCCCATCTTGTAGCCGTCAATGAACAGAAAAGCAGAGTTGCGCTTCGCTGGAAGGTAGACATGGATTTCGCGCCTGCCCCATTCGCCCTTCACACCCAGCTGGCTCCAGTGGGTGATGTCGCCGCCCGCCGCGCCGGTAGTGAAGATTCGCGCGGCCAGTGCAACCGTGAGCTTGGGCAGGGGATTGCGGGCGTTCACCCAAATGGCGGAAGGGACCTTGCCCGGCGGGAAGATGTCCGGGTCGGGCGACTGGTCATACCCCACCAGGAAGCTCTGCGGCGCATAGCCGTGCAACGCCTTGAAGCCGTCCAGATCCTGCCGCAGTCCCTCGCGTCCCAACGGAGCGAAGGCAGAGACGCCGCTGGTCAGGGCGGCGATCGCCGGCTCCGATCCCAGCGGGTTCAGGTGGATATGGATGTTCGGATGCGTCCGCTCGAAGAGAGCATCGAGAGCCTCAAAGTAGGGTCCCACCAGATCGTTCGCCAGCACATAGACCGCGCCATCCGACAGCAGATACGGAGCGCCCGCCGCAGGTGCTGGAACCGGGTGCGGGACATACGCAGGCAGCGCATCGGGAGTCTGCGCGACTGCGGGCCACGCACAGCATGCGGCCAGCGCGACCAGCTTCCATCGGTTGGCCAGCTTCATTGTGCCTCCTTTGCGGAGGGATCGGCGGCCGATGCGCGATCCAGCTTCGCCCGCTCCTCCGCCAGCTCTGCCGGGCTGAGCGGAAGGTATCCCGAGGGATCCGTTGCGATGCGGCGCTGGCCCTCGTCGGAGAGGGCCGCGCGAACGTACTCCAGCCCAAAGGTATCCGGTGGAGAGCCTTTGGCCTGGCGTATGTAGAGGTAGACAAAGCGGTCCAGCGGATAGCCGCCGCGGAGGATCTGCGCTGCGTCGGGCAGCCGCGCTGCGCTGGTCTCGGTTGTCTTAAGGGCAATTACCTTCACGTCTTCGAGCGGCAGATTCAGCGCCGTAATACCGATAGCGGATGGATCTTCACGCACGCGCGCGACCACATCCTCATAGTGCGCAAGAGGCTGATAGCTATGGTTCATGTTCAGGCCGCCGAGGGTATTGCCCAGAAACTCTCCTGCCTGCGGGTCGTCGGAGTCCAGGTAGTCGCTGAGCGGGGGACCGAAAGGCCGGACGGCGCGCCTGCCCAAAGGCCCCGTCACACCTGCCTGACTCCACAGGGCAATATCGCCTGCCGGTCCGCCGATCGCGAAGATGCGCTCCAGATCAGTCAGGCTGAGGCTGACGAGCGGATTGGTGGGATGCACGATCACACCCAGCATCGGCACACCGCTGCCGGGCCGCAGGGAAGCGTGCGCGAGACGGAATCCCACTGGCTCCGCGGAGATCTTCAGGTTGTCGCCTAGGCCAATGCGCGTGAACTCGCACCCCAGCGCGGCGAAGGCCGTGCGGTCGAAGGAGAGCGCTGCCATCGCAGAGTAATTGTCGCCTACTCGCACAGAGAAGTGCATGCCGTTATGCGTAGACGTAAACAGCTCGTCGAGTGAGGAGACAACCGTCGCAAGGCTCGCGGGCACCACCACCTGCACCGTGCCGTCCGGCATCCGGTAGCCTGCATGACTCTGCGCGGCCGCAGGATAGACAGACGCAGATGCCGCAATCGCCAACGCTGCTACGCTGATCCTTCGAGCACATGTTGCGTCCATGAGGTTCTTCATCCTTCGTGATTGCCTAGTCAGCGATTCGATTTCGACGAGCGCTATGAGTTACCAAGGGGACCCACCAGACTGTACAGGCCCCGCTGCGATGGAACTCTTAACCTCGAATGAAAAGCACTTCATGCGAAGATGAGGTCGGCGTTCCGATGAAAGGCTTTTCATTACCTCTTAAGACTTCATTCACCTCGGCGGAATGGAGTGGTCTGTCGAACTCTGTTCAGCCGGAAGGGAACATCCAAACCCGCTATGAAGATATCGAACCTTCTGAGCCTGGTGCTCGCAGTGGCCACCGTGGCGCAGGCGCAGAACCTGGAAAAGCCGCAGCCCCGTCCCGATCCGCCGCTGCCGTATTCGGCAAAGGTCGATCCAACCATTCCGGCTTACAAGCCGGTGAAGGGTCTCTCGGGGTCGTTGAAGGGCGTGGAGTCCAACACCGTGACCACGCTTGAGCAGAGGTGGATCGACGGCTTTACGAAGATCTATCCCGACGTGAAGATCTCGGTGGACATTGGCGGCTCCGGACAGGGCGGCCCACGCCTGACCAACGGCTCGGCGGACTTCGGCTTTATCTCCCGCGAGATGATGGGACGCGAAGAGCTGCCCTTCGATGAGAAGTTCGGCTACAAGCCGCTGGCCATCTCTGTCTCAGGAGGCAGTCTTGCCGACAAGGCATTTACTGATTGTGTGGTGTTCATCGTAAACAAGGACAATCCGCTGACGGAGTTGAACTTCGCGCAGTTAGACGCCATCTACTCCGTCACGCGCAATCGCGGCCTGAAGCAGCCCATCACTACCTGGGGACAGCTTGGCCTCACCGGTGATTGGGCTGACAAGCCCATCCACGCCTGGGGCGTGGAGATTCCCAATGGCTATGACGTCTTTGTCAACATGCATGTGCTGGGATATGGACAGTGGCGCGAGGGGATTCAGTCAGAGCATACGGTCATCCCGCTCTCAGACAGGGTTGCGGCAGATAAGTATGCCATCAGCTATACGGGCCTGGCCTGGGTCACCAATCCGGGCGTGAAGGTGCTGAGCCTTAGCGTGCATCCGGGCGAGCAGGCCATCGCGCCAACGTTTGACAATGTAGCCGCGCAGACGTATCCGCTGAGCCGCACGATCTATATGTTCGTGAACCGCCCGCCCGGCAAGCCGCTGAGTCCGCTGTTGCGGGAGTTCATTCGCTACACGCTCAGCCGCGAAGGTCAGCAGGCGATCGTTGACGATGCCATCTTCACGCCGCTGCCCGCCGCCTGGGATGCGCGCGAAGCCGAGAAGCTCCGGTAGCGGATGCCACGCATCCTTCGCCACCGTCAGGCAACAGCACTTTGCGCGTGTGCTTGCGCTTTTTTCAGTTTCCGTGATGTCGGCCAAATTCCCGACCAGTATCCGAAGCCGCTGATTCATACATCTGCGGATCATCCGGCGGCCCATATTCTGCTGCTGAGTGTCGATGGACTCCATGCGGTGGACCTGGCCAACTGGATTGCCCGCCACCCTCACTCGGCGCTGGCTGAGTTGAGCGCGCGAGGCGTGACGTACACCGACGCGCACGTACCATGGGCGGATCCCGCGGCAGGACTCGCGACGCTGGTGACGGGAGGCACACCCATCTCCACCGGCATCGTCACCAGCGACGGCTATGACCGCGCTCAGGCTTCGCCGCTCGCGCCGCACGCGCAGCTCCGCGTGAACACGATCTTTGAAGTGGTACAGCAGAAGATCGGCCGCACCGCCTGGGCCGGTGAGAACGCGGCGACTGCCGATCTGCTGCGTGGACCATCCGGTAAAGGTTTGGACGAGGCCTGCGGCTGGCAGGACGAAGACTCGAAGGTGCGCGTTACCGCTGAAGATGCTGCGCGCGGCGATGCGCGGCGCTTGCAGATTCTCCTACGCTGGATCGATGGCCGCGATTGTTCCGGGAGTGGCGCTGCTGCCGTGCCGTCGCTCTTTGGAGCTAGTCTGACGGCCGTTCAAGCCGCGCAAGATGAGAAGGCGATGGGCTATGCCGATGCCGTTGGCACGCCGTCCGCAGGTCTGGAGGAGAGTCTGATTGCTTTGGACGACTCCGTTCACAACCTCGTGCGTGAGTTACAGGCACAGCATATCGACGACTCGACCTGGATCGTGATCACGGCGCCCTATGGAGAGGAACCGATGGATCGGCGGCCGCGCCGGATCATCGCGCCCGGAGAGGTTGCGGCAGTTGCCAACTCCGTCAAGCCGGGACTGGCCGAGCACTTCAGCGGTGGCGATGTGGGGACGATCTGGCTGAGCGAGCCCTCGCTTGTCGCCTCGGTGGTTTCGGCGTATGAGAGATGTGCCACATCATTGGGTATCGACAAAATTATTTCCGGCGTGGAACTAGCGCTCACGCTTAATGCTCCGTCCACAGACGAGAGAATGCCGGACATCGTTCTGCTGGCTCAACCCGGAGTACTCTGGGTCAAGCCGGGCGAGGGTACATGGGCGAGCCACGGCGGTTGGCGTGACGAGGATACCCACGTCGCGCTGCTGGTCGCTGGAGCGCATCTGTCTGGGCGTGTGGACAAGACTCCGGTCCCCACATCACAGTTGGCTCCCCTCCTGCTGCGCGCTCTTGGGATGGAAAAGTTCGATCTACAGGCATTGCATCTGGAACATACGCCCGCATTGCCGGGCATCTTTTAGACCCAGGATGTTGATATGAAGAAGCTACTGCTCCAGCTGCACTTGTACACCGGTCTCATCGCGGCGTTCTTTCTCTTCTGCATCAGCCTATCGGGCGCTGTCATCGCCTTTGAGAGTGAGCTCAACCAAGCCTTTCATCCGGAGTTGACGGACGTTCGTCCCCAGGGAACCGCTTTGAACTGGGATGTATTCCGCGCGCACGTCGAGCAGCAATCCCCTGGCTGGAAGCTCATACGAATCTACTTCCCGGACCGGCCCGATCATTCCACCTACGTTCGCCTCCGCAATGTCACGACGAAGAAGATTCACCATGTTTATGTGAATCAGTACACGGGCGCGATCCTGGGCAGCACGGAGGACAGCAGCAACTGGATTCTGAAGGTTCATGACCTGCACGTAAACTTCCTCTCTGGCAAGGTCGGCAACCAGATCGTCACGTGGAGCACCGTGGCCCTGCTGGTTCTGTCTGTAACGGGGATCATTTTGTGGTGGCCGCGGCAGGTCTTTCGCTTCCGTCGCGGAACTCCATTGCGGCAACTGAATCGCGACCTGCATTACAGCGTGGGATTCTGGTCCTGCATGGCGATGATTGCTTTCGCCGCGACGGGCCTCGGCTTGCACTACCAGACCGGGAAGTTGCTCGATCTGTTGAACACGGCGCAGACGGCCAAGAGTATGCCCGGGCATGGCACGTCGATTGAGGGCATGCTCGCCACCGCGCATGAGGCGCTGCCGGGCGCTACGATTCCGCGGCTGCTGCTGCCGGAGAAAAAAGGCGACCCGGTCTTTGTCTATCAACGTTTCCCCGAGGACAAGACGCCGGCAGGTCGCAGCTTCACCGCCATCGATCCCAAAAACGGAGCCGTGCTGAGCGTGGGATCCTCCCGGACGGCGCCGCTGATTCAGACGGCGTTGGTACAGTGGACCCGCGAGATTCATACAGGAACGCTGTTGGGGCTGCCCGGAAAGATACTGGCAGCCTTCTTTGCGCTGTTGCTTTCGGTGCTGGCGGTGAGTGGTCCGTTCATCTGGCTCAACAAGCGGCGCGCCGCGGCGCAAGGGCGCAAGGCCCTGCTCCGCAGAGAGCAGCAGGCTCAGATGGAGCCCGTTGGGGCCTCGGCCGCGAGTCCAAGATGAGAACGCGTGGTCATCACCGGGTGCGGATATGCCTTGTTGCAAACACCGCCGCGTTCGCATGTCTTATATGCGCGCAGGGCCCCGATCTTCCCCGCCACACCCCCACGCGGCCAGTGGCAGGCACAATTCACATCTGCGGCAGCCCGCAGATGGGCGACTTGCTAAAGCTGTATGAGCAGGGATTCACGCGTCTGCAACCGGCGGTGCACTTTGAGCAGGACCTCACCAGCACCGTCAGCGCAGTAGCAGGCGTCTCGAGTGGGCGTGCGCAGATCGGCTTGCTGGGCCGCGAGATTTGGCCCAGCGAGGAGCAGGCGTTTGTCTCCGCCAAGGGATACGCTCCCACCGTCGTCGACGTCGCAACCGGATCCTTCAACGTCCCCAAGGCGACCTTCGCTCTAATGATCTTCGTCCCGTCCCGCAATCCCATCCGCAGCGTGTCCATGGGCCAGCTGGAACAAATCTTCGCCTCCAGCGGGACGCCGATCCTCAACTGGGGCCAACTGGGGCTGAAGGGTGGCTGGGCCAGCCGCTCGGTTCACCTCTACGGATTCAACGCGGAGAACGATAAGGCGCAGATCTTCCGCCAGATGGTATTTCGCCGCCAGCAGCCCTGGAGCACAGCGTTGAAGGCGTTCTCGAATCTCAATGGACTGGACGCCGGCGAGTTAATCGTGCGGGCGGTGGCTGCAGACCCCGATGGTATTGGCATCTCCAACGTGGCCTATGCGACGCCCGCGGTGCGTGCTCTGCCGATCTCTGTCCGCGAGGGAGACGCTCCTGTCTCGCCGACGCGCAAGACGGTGGCGTCGCGTGGCTATCCGCTCACCCGCGCTGTGTACATGGTCGTTGACCGCGATCCAGACCCGGCCACCGTCGAGTTTCTTCGCTACGTTCTGAGCCGGCAGGGCAGGCAGGCCGTGGTTCAGGAGGGTAACTACCTTCCCTTGCCGCCAGGCATCGCGAAACGAGAGTTGCGGGAGTTGGCAGCTCCGTAAGAGCAGGGCCTGCCCCGAAGGCTATGCAGGCTCGAACAGCGTCTTCGCCGTCGGCAGTTCGCCCTTCATCTCTGGCTGGATATCGTTCGCGATCTTCTCCGGGGCTTCCTTGTTGGCACCATCCTTGTGGTTGAACACTATGCCGAGGCGACGATCGTCTTGCCTTTGCCATCCAGCAGGATGGTGTCGTAGTTGTGAACTGAATTGGGAAGTGGTGGACGCGGTAGGGATCGAACCTACGACCAGTCGATTAAGAGTCGAATGCTCTACCAGCTGAGCTACGCGTCCAGACCTTTAATCCCCGCTTTGGGAACGGGGAGCGAACAGATTTCAGTCCGCCAAGGAGTGCGCGGAAGGGCTCCCGCACTGAGGATAGTTTACCACGGCGCGATTGTGGATTTCGTGGGGAGTGGAGGGCTAAGCGACGAAGTCGACGTGGGCCTCGCGGGAGATGATGCCGCGCTCATAACCCATGGAGAGGATCTTGCGGATGGCTTCGCGGCCGTCATCGCCATAGTTCAATGTGCGCTCGTTGACGTACATGCCGACGAAGCGGTTGGCGAGATTGGGATCGAGGTCGCGCGCGAACTGCATGGCGTACTCGAGTGCGGCTTCGCGGTGGTCCATGGCATGCTGGATGCTGGCGCGCAGAGCGTTAGTGGTGATGCGCTGCACCTCGGTGCCGAGTGAGCGGCGGATGGCGTTGCCCCCCAGCGGCAGCGGCAGGCCGGTCTGCTCATGCCACCAGACGCCGAGGTCAAGGACCTTCTGTAGGCCGTCGCGGCCGTAGGTGAGCTGGCCCTCGTGGATGATGAGGCCGGCGTCAAACTCTCCGGCGACGACCGCGGGGATGATCTTGTCAAAGGGGACGGTGACGGTCTCGATCTCTGGAGCGAAGAGCTTGAGGGTGAGGTACGCGGCGGTGAGCGTGCCGGGGACGGCGATGCGCAGCTTCTTCACCTCGTCCAGCGTCAGCTTCTTCGGTGCGACGATCATGGGGCCGTAGCTGTCGCCAACCGAACCGCCACAGGGCATCAGAGTGTAATTCTCCTGGATGTAGGGGTAGGCGTGGAAGCTGATGGCGGTGACGTCGTAGAACTGATCGGTCATGGCGCGATGGTTCAGCGCCTCGATGTCGGTGAGGGTGTGGGTGAACTTGTAGCCGGGGACGCGCACCTTGTTGGTGGCGAGACCGTAAAACATGAAGGCATCGTCGGAGTCGGGGCTGTGGGCGATCTTGATCTCGCGAACTTTATCGGAAGCGGGGGTAGCTACGGGGGTCATTGGTTCCTTGGACTATCGCAAGCGGCGCAGAAGGCGGCCGCTGTGCGGGGTGAGACGTTCGGGCGGGAAAAGAGTGAATCAGGCACTCATGCTTTGGATGCGGTGGAGCGATACAGGGTGCTGTAAATACCGGCAGCGGCAAAGACTTTGACGACTTCACCGGGCAGATAGGGAGCGACCGTGTCGATCCAGACGATATGAAGAGAGGCGTGGGTGAGGTGATAGAACCAGGCCGCGCCGCAGAGGAAGAGAAAGGTGATGGCCACGCTTGCTCCGCAGAGGGCGGCGACGAAGCGCTCGGAGCGAAGGGGTAGGTGTCGCGTGAGCCGGGGAGTCAAGCCACCGACGATGGCGGCCACCAGCGGGTAGGCCATGAGGAATCCGCCAGTCGGGCCGAGAAGCTGAAAGATGCCTCCTGGGCCAGTAGGAGCAAAAACAGGCAGGCCACAGAGGCCCTCCGCGAGATAAGCCAGCATGGTGAGAAAGCCGCCAATGGGGCCAAATGCCAAGCCAACGCCAAGCACGGCCAACGGCTGTAGCGTGAGCGGAACCGGCGTGAAGGGAAGTGGAATCGCGACATGCGCGGCGGCTGCAACAACGGCGGTGGCCGCAAGCCCCAGGACGAGTTTCCCCGGCAAGGTGGCGGCGAATCCTTGGAGTCCGGCGGTGTGGGTGGAAGAGGCGGCGACGGTGAGCATGGTGTTCCTCAGGTACGAAGCAGGTGTTGGCCCGGCGATCAGGGCTGGTCAGGACGAAAGGCGGTGCGCTCCCGGCGGCGCGCGCGGCGGACGTGAAGAACGATGGCGGTCGTGGCCCAAAGCAAGGCTAGAAAGGCCAAAATCGAAATGGCGAGCAATACAGACATGCAACTGGCTAAGGATAACAAAGTGAGCGTCGCTTGGCTGCCCGTGAAGGTATCAACCACTATGGTTCCCCATGCAAGACAGAACGACTACGTCGGGCCGCGGTGCGCGATACTTGGGAAGAGAAGAGAGTCCTGAAGTGGCGCTGGTTCAAACCAACTTGAAGAAGAACACGCGATCTCCCTGGCTGGTCGGAGCGCGCAGTCGTGCGTCGGTGTGGCGTCGGCGCGTGGCGACCTTCGCCGCCGGAGTGCTGGCGATAGGGATGGCTTATGGAGTCATCTTCGGGCACAACGGAGTGACATCCTTCCTGCACAAGCGCGAAGAGGCGCGAAGCCTGCAACAGCAGATGCAGCAGTTGCAGATAGAAAATGAGCGTCTGCAAGGGCACGTGGACCTGCTGCAGAATGACCCCGGAGCCATCGAACACCAGGCGCGCGAAGAGCTCCACTACACACGTGCGGGCGAGGTGATCTACACGTTGCCCGCAGCGCAGTCGGATACGACGAAGCCCCAGCCATAGGCTCGAGATACGCAGGCTGAATCCGGGTGGTGATTGCCTGCGTTAAGATATCAGGTGTGAAGAACCTGCCATGAACATTCTGGATCGTACGCCGCCTAAGGCTGATCATCGTCTCCCGTACGGCAACTTACCTATGCAATTTGGAGATCTCTGGTTACCGGCAAGCGCGAGCGCGGCACATCGCTCACCGCTGCTGGTATTTCTCCACGGAGGCTGGTGGAAGAGCGCGTATGACCTGGGTTATGCGAGCTTCTTGTGCGCTGCGATGAAGGCGCAGGGCGTGGCGGTTTGGTCCCTGGAGTACCGGCGTGTGGGCGATGACGGCGGCGGCTGGCCGGGGACCATGCAGGATGTTGCTGCCGGCATGGACCATGTGGTGAAGCTGGCGGAGGCCTTTCCGTTGGACACGACGCGGGCGATCGCTGCCGGACACTCGGCCGGAGGACAACTGGCGTTCTGGCTGGCTGGGCGTCACCATATTCCGCACAGCAACGTGCTTGCGGAGCCGGTCCCAAACCTCGCGTTGAAGGGAGTTGTCGCGTTGGCGGGAGCGGTCGATCTGCGTCTGACGATCGATTTGGGCGGCTTCTTCAGCTTCTCCAACGGAGGACCGGCGGTGCGAGCGCTGCTGGGCGGGTCGCCGCAAGATGTGCCGGAACGCTATGCCGCTGCCGATCCCGGCGCACTGTTGCCGCTAGGAGTGCCGCAGATCCTGGTACAGGGAAGTGAAGACGATCAGATTCCTCCGGCGCTGCCGCTGCGCTGGCAGCAGAATGCACAGCGGCAGGGCGACCGCGTGGAGGTGAAGATCGTTCCGGGCGCCGACCACTTCGATGTGATTGATCCGGAGAGTCGTGCGTGGCCAGTGAGCCGCGACGCGATGCTCTCGCTGCTGCGCGTCTGAGGATGGCCTGCATGAATCTCAGAGTACGATTGGGTGGGGTGGCGCTTGGCTATTTCGCTGGTTGAATCTGGTCTCGCTGTTGTTGGCGTGCAGGCACTGGCTGCCGCGGCGGTGTTGTCGCTGCACCGGTCGGATGCATGGCTGCGTCGCGCGCTGCCGTATATCATCAGCGTCGCGGTGGGCGTGCTGCTCGCGACCGGCGCGGCGCACCTGCTGCCGGAGGCGGTAGAGACGCTCGGCAATCGCAGCGCGGTGTGGATCACGCTGGTGTTGACGATGCTTGGGCTCTATGCGTTTGAGCGGACGTTTCAACTGGTCTCAGGTGTGAGAGCGGAGCCGTTGCAGGAGTCCAAGGAAAGCGACGCCGAGGCTCAGTGCGCCGAACTACACGGACACCACCAGCATCACCATGCGGCATCCAAACCCGCGACGCTCTTGCTCGGATGTGTGACGCACAGCCTGGTCGACGGCACGAGCGTGGCGGCGGCGTTCTCCGTGGATGTGCGCGTGGGATGGATTACGGCTCTAGCGGTCGGGCTGCACGAGATTCCGCATCGGCTCGGAGACTTTGCGCTGCTGGTACACATGGGACTGAGCCGCGGCCAGGCGGCGCTGCTGGCTATCGCCGCGGGTGGGTCGAGCTTACTAGGCTGGGGCGTGGTGGCCGCGCTGGGGTCCGGTGGATCGCACCGTGTGGCCTGGCTGCTGCCGGTGAGCGCCGGGAGCTTCCTGTACATTTCTTTAGTGGACCTTCTGCCGGAGTTGCAGAGTGAGCAGAGACCGGCGGCGGTCGCTGGGCAGATTGCCGCGCTGGCCGGCGGTGTGGCGCTGGCCCTGGGTCTGACTCATCTACCAGGAGCTTGATGTGGGCATGCGTATCGGTGTGGATGTGGGTGGTACCAAGATTGAGGCGCTGGCACTGGATGCCGCCGGGTTGGAGTTGAAGCGGGTCCGTGTGGCGACGCCGCGGGGCGACTACCCTGCGACGGTGGATACAATTGCTTCTCTTGTGAAGGAGTTGGAAGCCGCGACGAAGCAGACAGGAAGCGTCGGCGTCGGGATTCCGGGGACGATTGTTGCGGCAACGGGGCTGGTGAAGAATGCGAACTCGACGTGGATGAACGGCATGCCGTTGAAGCGCGATCTGAGCGCAGCGCTGGAGCGCGAGGTGCGTTGTGCCAATGACGCCAACTGCTTTGCCGTGAGCGAGGCTACCGACGGCGCTGCGAAGGGATTTGGAATCGTCTTCGGTGTGATTCTTGGGACCGGTTGCGGGGGCGGCATCGCAATGCATGGCAATATGTATGCGGGGCCGAACGGATTGGCTGGCGAGTGGGGACACACGCCGCTGCCTTGGGCGACTGCGGAAGAGCAGCCCGGTACACTGTGCTACTGCGGACGGCATGGCTGTTTGGAGACATGGATATCGGGAACGGGATTCGAGTGGGACTTTGCGCGCGTGAGCAGCCGCAACCTGCGCGCGACGGAGATCGTGGCTGCGGCGGCGGCCGGTGATGATGAGGCCGAGGCTGCAATCGTTCGGCTCATCGACCGGTTGGCACGCGGGCTCTCGGTGGTGGTGAATATTCTGGACCCGGACGCCATCGTGCTGGGCGGTGGCTTGTCGCAGGTAGACCGCTTGTACGACGGCGAGCTGGCGGCTAAGCTGCGCTACTACGGATTCGGCGGCGGCGTAACAACGCCGATACTGCGGAACGTGCATGGTGACTCCAGCGGAGTTCGTGGTGCGGCGTGGCTGTGGCCGCAGGCATCTGAGTAATAGCGAGGTGCGAGATGGCGGAGACGCTCGGTAAAGCGGTAAGAAAGCAGTTGGCGCAGTTGCTCGAAGGAGGACAGGCCCATGCAACCTTTGAAGCGGCGGTGAAAGGCTTTCCTGTGAAGCTGCGCGGCGTGGTTCCCAAAGGACTGCCCTACTCGGCATGGCAGATTGTCGAACACATCCGGATTGCGCAGCGCGACATCCTCGACTTCAGCCGCAATGGAGATGGCAGCTACAAGCCGCGAAAATGGCCGCAGGCGTACTGGCCGAAGAGTGCGAAGCCGCCCAGCGCGAAGGCATGGAGCGAGTCCATCCGGAAGGTGCATCAGGATCGCAAAGCATTCGAGGCGTTGCTCGCGAAGGCCAGCGATGCCGAGTTGGTGAAGCCGTTTGCGTGGGGCAATGGGCAGTCGCCGCTTCGCCAGGCACTCCTCATCGCAGACCATGCGGCGTATCACACCGGCGAGCTGATTGTGCTGCGCAGGCTGCTGGGCGCGTGGAAAAGCTAGTTACAAGCCAAGCGCAGCGGGCCACTGTGAGGCGTGCTCAACGGTGAGGTCGGGCACGGCGGCTTGAAGTGCCTGCGGCGCCAGACCGAAGAGACAGCCCAGCAAACGTGCTCCGCAACGGCGCGCGGTTAGGACGTCCACGTCGGAGTCGCCGATCATGACGACCTCTTCGGGTTGCAGTGGCGCGGCTTCAGGATGGAGCGCCGTCGCCTCCGTGATGAGCGCGAGCAGACCTTCGGGATCGGGTTTTTTGCTCGCGAAGGAGTTTCCACCATAGTTCTGATAGAAGAACGGCGCGAGCCCGAGTGCAGCACAAATCTCGCGTGAAGGATTCACCGGCTTGTTCGTCAGCACGGCCATCGGAAGCTGAGGATGGCGTGATCTGATTTTGGTGAGCGATTCCAGCACGCCCGGATAGCAGCGAGTGTTGTCGAGCTTGTGGACGCGATAGTGTTCGAGAAAAAACTCGAAGGTGCGGCGGAAGAGCTCGCTGCTGTCGCCGGCTCCACCGTCAAGGTCTCCCGGGTCGCCGAGCGCGCGTCGCACCAGCATTGCGGCTCCATCGCCGATGTAGCCGGTGATGAGCGCATTGGGCAGCGTCGGTTTGCCGACATGCACCAGTGCCGCATTGACGGCGTTGCAGAGATCGAGCGATGAGTCGATCAGCGTGCCGTCGAGATCGAAGATCAGCAGGCGAGGCGATGGCATACAGCCAGTTTAGTGGGCCATCGTCCACTTCATGCGGCTGAAGGACCAGTGGCCGTCGTAGTAGGACCGCAAAGTGAAGTCGTACGTCCCATGAATCTGTTGCGAGGCTCCCGACTTGCGATTGCGCAGCG